>ENA-OROU01001249-OROU01001249.1-human-gut-metagenome-genome-assembly--contig:-NODE-1249-length-22308-cov-2.479935_pt1 | contig 22308 bp, 15 predicted proteins | sample MGYA00242131_ERZ509054 | MGnify/ENA primary metagenome ERZ509054 (study PRJEB26280, sample SAMEA2338749) | human gut metagenome | biome: human gut; feature: human-associated habitat; material: faeces... | reverse complement strand
TTGTCATCTTTTCCAGTATCTGGTTTTGAATTATCATCTTTAGAATTACTAACTGTAAATACTGTTTCAACATTTCCTAATGTAGAAGTAATTTTGATCGTATATTCTCCATTATCTAATGTTTTTAAATATTCTTCACTTAAAATAATGTTTACTTTGTTAGAAACATTTTCAATTGTATAGTATTTTGTATCTAATTCTTTACCATTAACAAATACTTTTAAAACATTTCCTTTAGAAACATTCATTGTAATTTTCAATGGTTTTGAATCTTTAACATCATATTTACTATTTTCACCAGCAATAATTTGTGCTCTTTCTTGAACATTAATTAAAGCTGTTCCAACTTTACCATCAATTCCTGAATATTTAACACTTACTTCTTTTGTATCTTTTGTGATTTTTTCTTTTGGATTTTCAAATACCCAACCTTCAGGTAATTTAATTGTATCTAATGTATCACCAACGAAACCATTTAATTCTAATCCAGATTTTTCTAAATCTTTTTCGAAAATTCTTTCTTCAACTGTAAGTAAAACTTCTCTTCTTGTTCTTGCAGCTGTTGTATTTCCTTTTTCATATACTGTGTAATATAAATTATATGTTCCTGGTTTTAATGATTTTAAGGCTTCTTGATCATCTTTACCTGTACATAATAGTGATACATGTGTGTTTCCACCAACATTTGTGAACATTGGTTCATCATTAATAGAGTAATCAACAACAGTTCCTTCATCAACAGTAATACCTGCTAATAAATCTGGCATGTCTCCTTCTGTCATCGTAACATCTTTTTCACCACTAATTTTATAAGCATTTGCATAGAAAGTATCCGCATCTTTTTGTTGTTGTTCATTTCTAGCATAGCGAACATAATCTACTTCAAATTTTGTTCCTGCTAAGTTTTCACCTGCAGCACCAGGCCAAGCTCCACCTAAAGCCAAATTAAATTCAATATATTGCGGTCTATCGATACATTCTAAAGCTCTTTGATCATCACTATAATCAACTGTTCTTACAATTTGATCATCTACATACCATTCAATTTTTCCTTTTGACCAATTGATTCCAAAAACATGATAATCATCATTAAAGATACCACTTGGTAATGTATAACAAGTACCATGTCCAGCATACTTTCCATCATCTTCACCATTAGTACCATAATGAAGTGTTTGATAAACTTGTTTATTACCATTAACCCCACCAGCAGTTCCATTACCAATTAATTCCATGATATCTATTTCACCACTATCGGGCCATCCAATACCTTGAGCAATGTTACCATCTAAATGAAAATCAGAACCTAAGGTCCAAAACGCTGGAAATACTGCTTGACCTTTAGGTAATTTAGCTTTCATTTCAATTCTTCCATATAAGAATTCTTGTTTACCATGAGTTCTTACACTTCCTGAATCATAAATAACTTTTCTTGTTGTATCTCCTTGTGTTACTTCATATTGATCTTCTGTTTTTCTATTTGTTGCTTTAATAACTAAATTTCCATCTTCAAGATAAACGTTATCTTTACTATTTGTATAATGTTGTTGTTCTAAACCACGAATATGTCCTAATTCATAACCCCAATTCTTTTTATCTAATTCACTTTCATTAAATTCATCAGCCCATACAAGATTATAATTGTCATCTTCATTTGTCACTTCTGTTAAAGAAACATTATCAACAAATACTTTTCCTTTATATGTAGCATCACTTGTTGATTCAGTCCATTTCATAAAACAAACTGTTAAATCAGTAGAATTTTTACCATTAAAAATACTTTCTTGGTCTCCTGTATCGATATCTAATTCAATATCTTGATATTGTCCTTTATTTTCTTCTGTACATTTTACTGTAACTTCATTGTTATTTACAAGATATTGTGCATTCTTTTTTAAGTTGACAAACATTGTTTGTCCTACTTCTGTTAATTGCACTTTTGCCTTTAGTTTATATTTTGTATTTTTCTTTAAATTAACTGTTTGAAAAATATTAGCATTTCCATTATTTTCTGGTAAAAAACCACACCAGCTTCCTTCATATGAACATCCTGGCCATTTTGTAAATCTTGCATTTGTGACTTGCCATGATGTACGACTATTTATTTCATATCCTGATGAAGGATTTGTACCATTTTCAAAAGAACCATTTTTAATAAGTTCTCGATCTAATTCAATTAAATCTTGTTTATCATTAGGTAAAACAGTAAGTATAACTGCTCTTCTTGTTGATGGTTTTGTAGAATCAGTACTACTTCTAGCTGTATAGTATAAGTTATATTTACCTGGTTTTAATTTCTTTAAACTTTGTTTATCATTTTTACCTGAACAAACTAAATCAACAGAAGTAAGTCCACCTTTTGATTTAAATGAATATTCATTATCAATTGAATAATCTAAAATACTATCTTGATCAGAAGTCACACCTTCTAATAAATTAGGTGTTTCACCTTCTGTCATTGTCACATCATGTTCACCATTGATTTTGATTGCATTTTCATAGTATTCCTTAGAATCTGCTTTTTGTTGAGCATTTTGACCATAATAAACATAATCAATTTCATATTTTTGCCCTGCAAGATTATCTCCAGCATCTCCTGCCCAGTTTCCACCAGTTGCTAGATTCATTTGAATATATTGTGGTCTGTTAAAACATCTTTTATATTCTTCATTATTGCTATAATCAATAGATCCTACAATTTTATTATCAACATAAAATTCCATTTTATTTTTAGACCAATTAAGACCAAAAATATGATAATCATCATTAAAGATTCCTTCTGGTAATGTATATGTTGAAATAGATTTTGAATGATCTACATCTGTAGCTGAACCAGCATGTAAAGTTTGATAAACTTTTTTATTACTTTTTCCATTTAAATCTTCATTTTCTGCACCAATCATTTCCATGATATCGATTTCACCGCAAACTGGCCACGAAGCACCTTGTTCACTGCTAATTCTACCATCTAACGTAAAATCTGAACCTAATGTCCAAAAAGCAGGGAAAGCACCTTTTCCTTTAGGAAGTTTTGCTTTCATTTCAATTCTTCCATATAAAAATTCTCTTTTCCCATGAGTTCTAACACTTCCTGAATTATAAATAACTTGTCTATTCCCTCTTGGATTTTTATATTGATCTTCTTTATCACGATTAGTTACTTGTAATACTAATTGACCATCTTTAACATAAACATTTTCTGGATCATTAACATAATGTTCTTGTTCAACACCTCTAATAGAACCTAATTCATAATCCCAATTTGATGTATCTAATTGATTTTCATTAAAGTCATCAGCCCAAACCATTTCATATTGATCATCTTCTGAAGCATCGCTTACTGCTTTAACTGATACATCATCGATCCATACTTCTTCATCAATAATATCTTGATTTCCATTTCTTTCTGTCCATTTAATAAAAGCAATAGATCCAGAAGTATTATCACCTGAATTAAAAGTAAATTCTACATCTTGATATTGACCTGCTTTATCTTCTGATGAAGAAATCGTCGTTTCAATCGTTTTTCCATTATTATCTTTTAATCCTGCACTTAATTGACCATTTTTTACTGCTAAAAATACTTGACCTTTCGCATTAGAAATTTTTACTTTTCCTTTAACAACATAATCTGTATTTTTCTTAAAACTTACTCCTTGATAAACTGCGGCATTATTAGAATTTGATGATAACTTTCCATAATAATTTCCATTATCATTTCCAAATGTACCTGTACCTGTTTTAGACCATGAAGCACCATTATTATCAAAACTTCCATTAACAATTAAATCACCATTACGATCTAATTTAACTAAATCATACTCATGGGCAACTTGTGAAGTTGCACCCTGAGTCGTATTTTCAGCAAAAACCATTGCTGAATACGAACTAAGCATTGACATTGACGTCAATACAGATAAAACAACTTTACTTATCTTTTTATTTTTCATATTATTTCCTTTCCTTGCTTATCTAATAATTGTTACTCTTTTTTTAACAAAAAATAAAGACCAAATAAGATACACTAAAAAAAGTGTAAGTTATTTGGTCTTGCCTACTTAAAGTAACAATCCATATTTACATCTTGTATTTTAACATAGAGTTTTTGTCTATGCAAGGGGTTACATTTAATTTAAATCAATTAAAAAAGTTGAGTTTCCTCAACCTTTTTATAAATTTTCACCATTAGAAGCAATAACTTTCTTATACCAATCATAAGAATCTTTTTTGCTCCTTTCTAATGTTCCATTACCTTCATTATCTCTATCTACATAGATAAATCCGTAACGTTTTTTCATTTCACCTGTTGTAAATGAAACACAGTCAATACATCCCCAAGGAGTATATCCCATTAAATCAACACCATCTTCTTCAACAGCTTTTTTCATTTCTTCGATATGAGCTCTTAAGTAATCAATACGATATGGATCATGACAAGAACCATCTTCTTCTTTAACATCAATTGCTCCAAAACCATTTTCTACAATAAATAATGGTTTTTCATATCTTTCATAGAACATATTTAATGCATATCTTAATCCTTCTGGATCAATAGCCCATCCCCAATCTGATTCTTTAATATATGGGTTTTTAACTGAATGTTCACTTGAACCATCTGTTGATTTTGAAACATCTTTTGTGACTGTTGAATCTACAACATTTGTCATATAATAACTAAATCCAATATAATCAACAGTACCTTCAGCTAATGCTTTTTTATCTTCTTCAGTGATATCAATATTGAATCCTTTTCTTTCAAACATTTTTAAAGCATAAGCAGGATAATGTCCACGACATTGTACATCGCAGAAGAAAAAACGATCATGCATTTGTTGTTGTGCTAATACTTGATCAGCTGGACGACAACTAAATGGATAAATTGGAACCATTGCAATCATATTTCCAATTTTGAAATCAGGATTGATTTCTTTACCAATTTTTACTGCTTTAGCAGATGCTACTAATGTATGATGTCCACAGATATACATTGCTTCTTCTGGATTATCATAGTTTCCAAAATGAGCTCCACTGTTTGTCCAACCAAAGATATCGTTTTTAAAGTTCATTTGGTTATTAATTTCATTGAATGTCATTCATTATTAATTAACTTTATTTTTATATCTTTTGAAACATACTTCTGCAAATTTAACAAAGAAATCAATTGTTTTACGGTTCATAAATCCACCGTATTCTTTAGCTAAATGATAAGGCATTTCAAAGTGTGATAATGTGATAACAGGTTCAATACCATATTTTAATAATTCATCAAAAACATCATCATAGAATTGTAATCCTTCTTCGTTAGGTTCTTTTTCATCCCCTAATGGGAAAATTCTTGTCCAAGCAATAGAAGTTCTAAAACATTTAAATCCCATATCCGCAAACATGGCGATATCTTCTTTATAATGTCCATAGAAATCAATACCAACATGGTTAGGATAGTATTTACCTTCTACTACACCATCAGTGATTTCTCTAGGTACACCATGTGCTCCTGCAGTCATGACATCCGCTACAGAATATCCTTTAGAAGTATTTAATACTCCCCCTTCAAATTGATGAGCAGCTAACGCTCCACCCCATAAAAAGTCTTTTTGTAAAGCCATATACTACCTCCGTCTTCTTTTTTCATCATTATACCATAAGGTTATAAATCTATAAAATATTCTCTTATCATTTAAACCAACATTTACAAAAATCAGCTTATAAAAGTAATCATTGTAAATAATATTTACAAAAAAAAGCTAGAGAGTATTCTCTAACTTTTAAAATAAAACATAAATATATTGATAACTAAGAAGCTTTAATGATGAATTATTTTCTTGAATCAATGTTAAACACTCTTCAACATAATTTCTAATTTCATCTAATTCCTCTTGTAAAATCACAGTATTTGAATAAGCTGCTTTTAAAGCGATATATCGATAATTATTTTCTATTTCTGAATTATACTGTTTTAATTCATTTAAATAATCATAATAAGCAATATATTTTTTATTTATATTTTCTTGAGATAAAAGTTTTTCTCTTTGTTTTAAAAGATATTTTCTTCTTAAAACAAGGATAATAGTTGCAATAACAAAGAATAACACAAAGATTATCACAATAAATATAACTTTATGATCTTCACTTTGGTTTTGTACTTCTTTTTTCTTTATATCCTTTTTAGTCTTTTTCTTTTTTTTCTTTTCTGTTTGCTTATTTTCACTATTACTTTGTGTATTACATTGTGATTTTTGTTCTTTATTTTCAGAATTTGGTTCACTACTTTGTGAGTTTTGTTGACTACTTTGACTTCCACTACTATTTGAACCTTGTTGATCATTTGAATTTGATTTTTGTTCTTCAATATTTTGTTGATTCGTTTCTTCCGCTTTTCCAGCTGCCGGTTCATCCATCGGATCACTTCCAGAAGCACCACCAGATCCCGGAGTCGCTTCAATCATTACCCAACCAACACCTTTTACATAAACTTCGACCCAAGCATGTGCTTTTGCTTGAGTAACAGCAGCAACATTGCCCCCTTTAAAATCACTTTCATCTAAAACAAATCCCGTCGTATAACGAGCTGGAATATTTATAGTACGTAATAATAAGGCTGCACTTGAAGCAAAATGCATACAATAGCCTTTTTTATTTTCTAACAAGAAATATAAAACAGGGTCTTGATCACTTGGACAACTACCTGGATGTAATGTATAAACACATTGACTAGCAAGTAGATTTTTAACAAGTGTTACTTTTTCATAGATTGTCATTTCTTCATGATAACCCGCTTGATTTAATAAATTTAATAATTGATTTTTTATATCTTGTGAAACACCTAGATAATTTTCTTCTACAAATTGATCGTATTGAGGTGTTGTATAATCCCCTGAAGCATTTAATAAGTCACTAGATGAAACACCTATTTTTACATTCGTATGTCTTGATGAACTTTGACCTTTTGAATAGCTATCTAATTTAAACGTTTCTCCATCATAACTATAATAAGGATAATATTTATAAGGACTTGATAAAGATATTTCATCAATGGTAAGAACAACATCTGTTTGAGCGTATTGTGACGCTAGAGATTGGACAAGATTGATGGAAGCTGGCTGATTATATATCTTTTGACATTTCTTCGTCGTTAACATTGACCATTTCCCATGATCATAATAAGCAGCTGAACTATCTCTTAAATAAGTAGAAACAGGACCATAGCTCGAAGTAACCTTTAAAGCTACTGTTTTATTATCTAATTCTGTATCTCCAGCCGAATTTAAATCAGAATCAGCACCACCGCCACCTCCAGACATACCTAAAGAAATATTTTTAATCGTTGACGTTGTTCCTTTATTTCCCTTTTTCTTACCCTTTCCGGATTTATTTTCTTGATTGTTATTACCATCACTTTCTTTTCCTTCATCACCAGCTAGATTTTCTCCTCTTTCACTACCACCAATTTCTTGGGACTTTTCTATATTATAACCATTTTGAATTTCATAATCTTCTTGAAACTCTTTAGCTTCTTGACTCATAAAAAGTTCTTTAATAGGTCTTTCTACATAACTGCTATAAGGAAGTAAAACAACTGGAACAAGCATTAAAATAACAATAACAAATATACAAATAAATTGTATTAAATGATAACGAGTATATGAAATATAGTGAATACCTGTAAGTAAATAGTATATGAGGATAATAATGATTAAGATCATAAAAAATAATGTACTTCTATAATCTGTATAAGCATATTGTAATCCTAAAAGAATTAATATATTTATTAATCCATAAAGGGCGTTCTTTTTAATGATCATCGCTACAAAACTAGCAGCAATATAATAAATTGTAAGTAATAATGTTAGATAAACGAGTTGACTATCTAGACCAGTAAGAAAATCTATGATATTAAAGTTTTTACTCATTGCTTCTAAAGCAACACCATATTGATATATGGCATAACATAAACATCCTAGTGCACATAAATTAATAAATGTTCCAATATATTTTATTTCTAAAATAAAATAAAACTAAACTAAGTACCAAGGTGGCTATTGTATAAATTAAACGTTGATTTAAAGTATAAGATAAAGTATCAATGATAATATTGATTGCACATAAATTACATAACAAAAGAGAGAATATTTCTATATAAATAGGTTTTATTTTCTTTAACTTATCCATAATAACCTCCCAATCGTTCCTCTTCTATTCCTTTAGAAGTTGCTGTATAAAGACAACCATATTGATAATTTAAAGCACTTAAAGAATATCTTTGATGACTTGGTATTTTATATGATAACATTTTATAAAGAACATCTTTATAATTGTCATAACAATTAATATGATAAATAACATAATGATCCATTGTGATATTTTGAAAAATAATATCAAAATCAATTTCTTGATTTAACATCTTATGACATAATGAATGAAAATAATCATAAGCTATATCATTTTCATTAAAATCATCTGTTATTAAAATAGTAACTAAGACATTTTTTACAATAGGTTGACTTCCTATATTCACATAAATATCTTGTCTTTGAAGCGTAGATTTCCAATTAATATATTTTAAAGAATCACCTTGACGATATTGCCTAATTTCATACAATTCAGAATAATCATTTCCATAACGATAAGGTGAATATAATTCACTATCATCTACAAAAACTTCTAATTTTTTTACTTCTTGTTCTATATCTATCAAATTAGGTTCAATATACATGCTACATTTCTTTTGACAACGTGTTGTATGATAAAACAATCCTAATAAATCGTAACAGCGAAAACGTGTAATCGTTAAATCACAATGTCCTACATGATTTCGAAGTAAAATAATATCTGTTTGTTCATCTTCCATATAAACTTTATAACTATTTTTTTGATTACAAATTGTTTGGATGTATTCATAGTCTATCTTAATTAAAGCACTTGGATAATATTTATAAGGAACTCTTTTGAAATGTAAATAAGCTAAATGATTTCTTTTAGCGATAAAATGTTCATGTGTTTTTTCAACATCTACATGTCTCATTCCTGGTAAAGAAATAACTAAAGATAGAATTGGTAAAATAAGTAAAATATATGTACAAATAAGCAAAGAATAAACAGATGTCGTTAAATATAAAAATAACACAACGCCTAATATACTAAAGTATTTGATTCTACCATTTCTCATATTTTTATTTTTGGTTCCTTTACTTCTTTTAAAATACTTTTAATAACGTCTGGAATAACAACACCTTTAACTTTTGCATCATAGGTTAAAATCAAACGATGTGACAATACATCATAAATAACTTTTTTAATATCATCAGGAATAACATAATTTCTATGATCCATATAAGCTATTGCTTTCACCATTTTTAATAAAGAAATAGATGTACGTGGAGAAGCCCCTTGTTGAATCGATTCATGATCACGTGTTTTATGAATAATTCTTACAATATAATCATAAATCTTATCATCCACATAAACTTGATCTACTTGTTTTTGTAATTCTATTATATCTTGCGGTTTACATACAGATCGAATGATATCTAAAGGATTTTCTTGACTTTTTCTTTTTAAAATTTCAATTTCATCTTCTAATGAGGGATACCCCATTGTAAGTCTCACCATAAAACGATCTAATTGTGAATCTGGTAATAATTGTGTTCCTGCTGATCCATAAGGATTTTGTGTAGCCAGGACTGTAAATGGTTGTGGTAATTGATAAGCGATACCATCAACTGTTGTTCTTCCTTCTTCCATTACTTCTAATAAAGCAGATTGTGTTTTAGGAGATGTTCTATTTATTTCATCTGCTAAAAATAAATTACACATGATAGGTCCTTCTTTATATTCAAAATCATTGGTTTTTTAATTATAAATAATAAAACCTGTAACATCTCCTGGTAAGACTCGCTTGTAAATTGCATACGATGAAAATCTAAAGATAAAGCTTTAGAAAATGCTAACGTTAAATTTGTTTTCCCAACACCAGGTATATCTTCTAATAAAACATGACCCCTTGCTAAAATACAAGCCAATATTTTTTTAATATGTTCATCTTTTCCAACGACCGCCTTTTTGACCTCGTTAATTACTAATTCTAATTCATTCATTCTTTTTTCTCCATATTGCTTTCATCATAGTCTCTTTCAAATCACTAAAAAAAAGAAAACCTCGAGAATATCCCAAGGTTTTCTATCAATGATTGTGAGTATATTTTGATATCCTATAAATTAGAATACCCCATTAAATCTTCATCAACTGCACGTGCCACTTCACGTCCTTCTCTAATTGCCCAAACAACTAAAGATTGACCTCTACGCATATCACCAGCAACATACAATTGTTTTTGATTTGTTTGGTAATTTTCATCTGCCACATTTCCTCTTGGTGTAAGTTTTACATCAAAAGCTTTAGCAACATAATCTTCGCAGCCTACAAATCCTGCAGCAATTAAAACAATATCTGCATCTAATGTTTTTTCGCTTCCTTTAACAGGAACCATTTGCATGCGACCTTCTACTTGTTTTGATTCAAGTGAGACAATAACGACTTGTTTTACATTTCCTTTATCATCTTTAATAAACTCTTTAACAGTTGTTTGATAAAGACGAGGATCATGTCCAAAGACAGCAATAGATTCATTTTGTCCATAATCTGTCTTTTTCACACGTGGCCATTCAGGCCATGGATTTGAATCCAAACGTTCATGAGGTGGTTCTGGCATCATTTCTAATTGAATAACTGATTTACATCCTAAACGAATAGCTGAACCAACACAATCATTACCAGTATCTCCACCACCAATAACAAGTACATTTTTACCTTTTGTTTCAACAAAAATTTGATCTTCTAATTGACTATTAAGTAATGATTTAGTAATTCCAGTTAAATAATCAACCGCAAAGTAAATACCTTTGGCATCTCTCCCTGGTGCTTTAATATCTCTAGCCTTTTTACTACCACAAGCAAGAATAACACGATCAAATTCTTTATATAATTGTTGAACTTGTTTTTTATTTTCAATACCGGCATTTGTTTTAAAAACAACACCTTCTTCTTCCATTAATTCAATACGACGATCAATAATATGTTTTTCAAGTTTCATGTTAGGAATACCATACATTAATAGCCCTCCTAAACGATCTTCTCTTTCAAAGACTGTTACTTGATAACCTCTTTTATTTAATTGATCGGCTGCTGCAAGTCCAGAAGGGCCTGACCCAATAATTGCTATTTTTTTATCAATACGATGTTTAGGTGGATGGGGTTGCATCCAATTGGAAGCATAAGCTGTTTCAATAATTGCATTTTCATTTTCTCTTACGGTAACGGGATTTCCATTTAATCCACAAGTACATGCTGCTTCACATAAAGCAGGACATACTCTTGATGTGAATTCTGGAAAATTATTTGTTTTTAAAAGTCTTTTTAAAGCGGCTTTATAATTTTTATGGAAAATTAAATCATTCCATTCAGGTATCAAGTTGTTTAGTGGACAACCTGATACCATTCCTTGAATCATTTTTCCATTTTGACAGAAAGGAACTCCACAATCCATGCAGCGAGCTCCTTGGCATGATTGTTCATCACGAGATAATGGTTTATGAAATTCATTAAAGTTCTTAATACGTTTTAATGGTTCAACTTCTGTTGATACTTGTCTTTCTATTTCTAAAAATCCTGTTGGCTTTCCCATAATCTACATTCCTTTCTTAAAAGCATTGAATGCTTCTACTTTTGCTTGTTCATTTGTAAGTCCTTGTTGTTCAAATGAACTAATAAGTGACATCATACGTTTATAATCATGAGGAACAACTTTTTTGAAGTGTGCAACTTCATTTCCAAAGTCATCTAAAATCTTTTTCGCAACATTTGAATTTGTATATTGATAATGTTTTTGAATCATTTCTTTTAATTGATCTTCATCATAACGTGATTTCACATTTTTATATTCTACGAGTTCTTTATTGACATGTTCATAGAATGTATTATCTGGATCATAGACATAAGCAATACCTCCAGACATACCAGCAGCAAAGTTACGCCCTGTTTTTCCTAAAACAATAACCATACCACCTGTCATATATTCAAGACCATGATCTCCAATACCTTCAACAACGGCATGTGCTCCTGAGTTACGTACGGCAAATCTTTCACCAGCAACTCCATTGATATAAACTTCACCAGATGTTGCTCCATATAAAGCAACGTTACCAATGATAATATTATCTTCTGGTTTAATTGTTGAATCTTTTGGTGGTACCACAATTAATTTACCACCTGATAAGCCTTTTCCAAAGTAGTCATTACTATCTCCATAAAGATGTAATGTTAAACCTTGAGGAATGAAAGCACCAAATGATTGACCACCTGCTCCATAGCAGTTAACTTTGAAAGTATCTTCTTCTAATGATGTTCCATATTTCTTCGTAATTTCTGATCCAAAGAGCGTTCCAAATGAACGATCGATATTTGTAACATGGACATCAATTTCTTTACCTTGATGTTTATCTAAAGCTTCTTTAAATTGTTTATAAAGAACTGTTGTATCTTTGACTTCATTTAATTTGAAATCATATTCATTATTCTTTTCATGATGACTATGTTTACTAGAAGTAAATGGATTATTTAAGATTTTTGATAAATCAATATTTTTAACATCATCCTTAGGTTCTAATAAATCACTACGACCAACCATTTCATCAACTGTTTTAAAACCAAGTTGAGCCATATATTCTCTTAATTCTTGAGCAATGAAACGCATAAAGTTTTCAATATATTCAGGTTTACCTTTAAAACGTTTTCTTAAAATAGGATTTTGTGTAGCAACCCCTACTGGACATGTATCTAAGTTACATACTCTCATCATAACACATCCAAGTGTTACAAGTGGTGCTGTCGCAAAACCAAATTCTTCTGCTCCAAGTAAAGTAGCAATTGCAAGATCTCTACCTGTCATGAGTTTACCATCTGTTTCAATAACAACACGGCTTCTTAAATCATTCATGATCAATGTTTGATGAGCTTCTGCTAAACCTAATTCCCATGGAAGACCTGCATTATAAACTGAGTTTTTAGGAGCAGCCCCTGTTCCTCCATCATATCCTGAAATAAGGATAACACCTGCACCTGCTTTAGCAACACCGGCAGCAACTGTTCCAACACCAGCTTCTGATACAAGTTTAACTGAAATACGTGCTTCTTTATTAGCGTTCTTTAAGTCATAAATCAATTGTGCTAGGTCTTCAATTGAATAAATATCATGATGTGGTGGTGGTGAAATTAAGCTAACCCCTGGTGTAGAGTGTCTTGTTTTAGCAATCCATGGATAAACTTTACCACCTGGTAAGTGTCCACCTTCTCCTGGTTTTGCTCCTTGTGCCATTTTAATTTGAATTTCATTGGCACTACATAAGTATTCACTTGTTACTCCAAAACGTCCTGAGGCAACTTGTTTAATAGCTGAACATTTACTATCACCATTAGGAAGTGTTTCAAATCTTTCTGGATCTTCTCCACCTTCACCACTGTTAGACTTACCATGTAATCTATTCATTGCAATCGCCATTGTTTCATGTGCTTCTTTTGAAATTGATCCATAAGACATCGCACCTGTTTTAAATCTTCTAACAATTGATTCCACAGGTTCAACTTCTTCAATTGGAATTGATTTTGTCTTTTTAAATTGCATTAAACCTCTTAAGTTTAAATGTGCTCCTTCTTCATCAATCATTTTTGAATATTCTTTAAATAATTGATAGTCACCTAAACGTGTTGCTTGTTGTAATTTATGAATCGTTGCTGGATTATATAAATGTTCTTCTTTTCCTGATCTTTCTTTATGATCACCGGCGCTGTTTAATGAAATGTCTACATCTAATCCAAGTGGATCATATACTTGATCATGTCTATATTCGACATCTTTTTCAATATCTTTAATTGTTTTTCCTTCAATACGACTTACTGTTTTAGAAAAATATTTATTCACTAAATCACTTGATAAACCGATTGCTTCAAAGTTTTGTGATCCACGATAAGATTGAATTGTACTAATTCCCATTTTAGAAGCAATTTTAACAATACCATGTAAAATACCACTATTATAATCATCAACGGCTGCATAATAATCTTTATCTAATAAACCTTGATCAATTAAATCAAAGATTGTATCTTGTGCTAAATAACCATTGATAGCTGAAACACCATATCCAAGTAATGTCGCATAATGATGTACTTCTCTTGGTTCAGCTGATTCAAGAATTAAAGCTAAACTGTTACGTTTTTTAGTTCTTACTAAATAAGAGTTAACAGCTCCAACAGCAAGTAATGATGGAATTGGTAAGTGGTTATCATCGACTGTTCTATCAGATAAGATAACAATATTACATCCTTCATGATAACGTTTATCTACTTCTACAAAAACACGATCAATTGCTTTTTCTAATGAAGTATTTTTAATATATGTAATATTAACTTCACCTACTTTAAAGCCTTCTTTTTTCAAGTTTTTGATTTTTAAAATATCTGTATTACTTAAAATAGGGTGATTGATTTTTAATAAATGACAGTTTTCTGGTTTATCTTCCAACATATTTCCATCTCGACCAATACAAATACTTGTTGAAGTAATAATTTCTTCACGAATCGCATCGATTGGTGGATTGGTTACTTGTGCAAACAATTGTTTAAAGTAATTAAATAATGGTGGATGTTTTGTTGATAAAGCTGCAATTGGTGTATCATTTCCCATTGCTACAATATTTTCATTACCAGTTAAAGCTAAGTTTTTAATATAGTTTGTATCTTCGTAACTATAACCATGAATCTTTTGTAATTTAGTTAATTCTTCTCCTTCGTATCTTTCTACTCTAATACTAGGAATTCTCATATCTTTTAAATTAATTAAATTGCTTTCCAACCATTCTCCATAAGGTTGTTTTGTTGCATACGTTTCCTTTAAAACATCATCTTCAATAAGTTCACCTTTAACAGTATCAACTAATAACATTTTTCCAGGTCTTAGTCTTTCTTTTAAAACAATATCTTTAGCTGGAATATCTAATGATCCTACTTCTGAAGATAATACTAAATAATGATCTTTTGTAATGTAATAACGTGATGGTCTTAAACCATTTCTATCTAAGATAGCCCCCATGATGTCTCCATCACTAAATAAGATAGAAGCTGGTCCATCCCAAGGTTCCATAAGTGTAGCATTATATTCATAGAAATCTTTTTTTGCTTGTGACATGCTTTTATCATTTTCATAAGGTTCTGGAATACACATCATGACAGCTCTTGGAAGTTCCATACCTGACATTACTAAAAATTCCAATGTATTATCTAACATAGCTGAATCGGAACCATTGACATCAACAACAGGATATACTTTTGAAGTATCCACAACATCTGTTTGCATGTTTTCTTCTCGACAGAGCATGTTATTCGCATTCCCTTTAATTGTATTGATTTCACCATTGTGAACAATAAATCTATTAGGATGGGCTCTTTTCCATGATGGCATTGTATTTGTTGAAAAACGTGAATGAACTAAAGCAATGGCACTTTTATAACTTTTATCTTGTAAATCTTTAAAGAATAATCGAAGTTGTTGTACTAAGAACATTCCTTTATAAACAATTGTACGACTTGAAAGTGAACATACATAAGTATCTTCAAATTGACTTTGTTCAAAAATTCTTCTCACTTGATATAATTTTCTATCAAAATCTAAACCACAATTTACGCCATGAGGTTTTTTAATAAATGCTTGGACAATATATGGCATGGCATCTAATGCTTTTTTCCCTAAAACACTAGGTACAGTTGGTACAGCACGCCAACCTAAAAATTCTAATCCTTCTTTTTTAACAACTGTTTCAAACATTTTTTTGACACGTAAACGTACTTTTTCATCTTGAGGCATAAAGAACATTCCAACTCCATAATGTCCTTTTTGAGGTAATGTAAAATCTTTAATAATCTTTTGAAAATATTCATCTGGTATTTGTGTTAAGATTCCTACACCATCTCCAGTTTCCCCTGCTGCATCCTTTCCAGCACGATGTTCTAATTGTTCAACGATTTTTAAAGCATCATCTACTGTTTTATAAGTTTTTAATCCTTTGATATTAACAACGGCCCCTATTCCGCAGTTATCATGTTCAAATGACTGATCATATAAACCTACATTTTCTTTGTTCATAAAGGTTCCTCCTTTTTTTGTACAGTTAGAATAGCACATTTAGTAATATGTGTAAAGATTAGCGTTTTTTTTATGATTTTCCTAAAAAATAGCTAGATTGTATACATTTTTTAATGTTTTATCAATGATTTGATAATCTTTTTTTAGCAAATTAATAAATTTATTACAAAAGTGAGAAAAAATTTTTTTATTTTTTTTTTATTTATTGGCATTAAATGATAAAAAGAGTAGAATAAATGTAGTATTAATATATGGAAAGAGGAGAAAAATATGGAAGGTATGTTTATTGTCGAAACTTCTGCTAGACATATTCACTTAAGTGATAAAGATTTAGCAACTTTATTTGGTGAAGGTCATCAATTAACAAATAAAAAAGATTTATCTCAACCTGGTCAATTCGCTTGTGTTGAAAGAGTAAAAGTAATTGGACCTAAAGGAGAATTAAATATGTCTGTTTTAGGACCTACAAGAAAAGAAACTCAAGTAGAAATTTCTTTAACTGACGCTAGAAGCATTGGTGTTCAAGCATTAATTAGAGAATCAGGAGATATCGAAGGAACTGCTGGATGTAAATTAGTTGGTCCTGCAGGAGAAGTTGAAATTCCTTGTGGCGTGATTGCTGCAAAAAGACATATTCACTTAACACCTGAAGATGCTGAAAAATTTGGAGTAAAAGATAAAGAAATCGTTAAAGTTGAAATTAATACAGATGGACGTTCTTTGATCTTTGGTGATGTTGTTTGTCGTGTAAGCGCTTCATATGCAACAGCTATGCATATTGATACTGATGAAAGTAATGCAGCAGCTTGTGGTAGAGAAGTTTACGGTAAAATCATTAAATAAGAAAAAGAATGGTTTTAGATATAATTTCTAAAATCATTCTTTTTTTATACCTATAATATCTTACTTCGACAAATTATGATATAATCTTCGTGGGTGATGACATGAAAATATTAGATACTCTTGGAAAGTCAAAAAAGGCTATTGGTGGTGTTATAGCAATTATCGTTTTAGTTATTGCAATCTTTTTTGCAGGTGTTCATTATGCAAGTGGTAGTAACAATGATAAAATTACTTCAACAACCATTAAAAATCAATTAACTGAAATTAATGAGCTTGCACTTTATTCATATGATTATAGTAAGGTAGGAAAATTTTCTAATAAATTATCTTTTAATGGTTGGAAAATTCCTTTAACACAAAAAACTTTTATTATTACATATAATGGATCTATTAAAGCAGGGATTGATTTAAAACAGGCTAAAATAAGTATTGATAATGATCAATTAAATATTACTTTACCTGCAGCAAAAATTTTAAGTCATGAAATTGATGAAAAATCTATTGAAGTATATGATGAATCATCAAATATTTTTAATCAGATAAGTATTAACGATTATAAATCTTTTGCAACTAAAGAAAAGAAAAAAAATGAAAAAGAAGCTATTTCTAATGGTATTTTAGAAAAGTCTAAAACAAAAGCTGAACAAACCTTAACCACATATCTACAAGCTATTCCAGAAATTAAAGATCATTATAAATTAAATATTACAATTGAAGATGCAAAAACCGATGAGTAACAAACTCATCGGTTTTCTATTATTATTTATTAACAGCTTTTTTTAATGCAGAACTTGCTTTAAATGCAGGTGCTTTACTTGCAGCAATTGTCATTGTTTCACCAGTTCTTGGGTTTCTACCTGTTCTTTCACTACGAGTACGAACTTCAAAATTACCAAAACCTTTTAAAGAAACTTTATCTCCTTTAGCTAAAGCATCAGTAACAACTTCAACTAAAGCAGTTACTACTTTATCTACATCAGTTTTTGTTAATTCAGTGCTTGAAGCAATAGCTTCTACTAATTCAGTTTTATTCATTTTTATTATCTCCATTTCTCGAAATTTAGGATAATAAATCCTAGTCATATTCTACTACGTTATCTATTTATTTACAATAAGATAGTATGTATCAATTATAATTCTTCTATAAATTGTTCACATATTTCTTTGGACGTTGCCCATGATGTAACTAGACGTATACATGTATGTTGGTCATCTATTTTAAACATATACGTTGTTATATAATTTTTATTTATTTTTTCCAACGTTTGTTGATCAACGATTGGAAATATTTGATTAGAAGGACTTTCAATATACATCTTATAGCCTTTATCTTTGAATCCTTTTCTTAATATATCAGCACATTCATTTTCATGTTTTCCTATTTCTAGATATAAATCATTTTCAAATAAAGCATTAAATTGAACTCCTAATAATCTTCCTTTAGCAAGCATGGCACCTTTTTGTTTAATATGATATCTAAAATCGGTTTTTAATTCATCATTAATAATAACTAAACATTCACCAAATAAGGCTCCCATTTTTGTACCACCAATATAGAAAACATCACTATAAAGCGCCATCTCTTGTAAAGTTGGTGCATCTTTCAAGACAAGTGCACTTCCAAGTCTTGCTCCATCTATAAATAAATATAAATTATTTTGTTGACAGCATTCATAAATGCCTTTTAATTCTTCTAAAGTATAGTACGTACCATATTCTGTTGTTTGTGAAATATATACCATTTTAGGTTGCACCATATGTTCATCAGGATGTTCACGCATGATTTCATCAATCATTTCAGGAATCATCTTTCCATCTTGATGTGGCTTTGTTAAAATCTTATGCCCGGTAAATTCAACAGCTCCTGTTTCATGAACATTGATATGTCCACTATCAACAGCAATAACAGCTTGATAATCTTTTAATGCTGAAGAAATCATAATCATATTTGTCTGTGTACCACCTACTAAAAAATGAATATCTACATTTTCATTTTCTAATATAGCTTTTATTTTATCTTTAGCTTTTTGACAATATTGATCTTCCCCATATCCTACTGTTTGAATAAAATTTGTCTTATTTAAAGCTTCCATCACTTGTGGATGAGCTCCTTCTAAATAATCACTTGCAAAGTTATACACCTTAACCTCCTAAAGAAAATAGGAAACATTGTTTCCTATAATTCTTCTCCATTTGTTTCAATTACTTTTTTATACCAATAATATGAATCTTTTTTGTATCTATTTAAAGTACCTGAATTTTCATCTTCTTCACGATCAATATAAACAAAACCATAACGTTTTTGATATCCGTTTAGCCAGCTTAATAAATCAGTATAAGACCATGTACAATAAGCAAGAACACGACAACCATCATCACATGCTTTTTTAAGTTCTTCGATATGACGTTTTAAATAATCAATACGATATGGATCATGAATTTGTCCATCTTCTAATTTATCAAATGCACCTAAACCATTTTCGGAAATAACGATTGGTAAATCATAACGCGAAGTAATTTCACGACAACACATTCTAATTCCCATTGGATCAATTGTCCAATCCCAATCTGTTGTTGGTAAAAACTCATTTTGTGGTTTTTTATAAAGACCAGGTACACCTTGAACTTTAGCGGTACCTTTTTTACCAGTGTTATTCATTGTATGATCACTACCAACACCATTAATATCATTATATTCAACAACACATGTTTGATAATAGTTCACACCCATGAAATCAATAAGTGAAGCTGCTTTTTTCATTAATGCTTCATCACCTTCTTCGAAGATAGGAGCACATCCTAATGATTTTAAATATTGAATAGCAGCACGTGGATAACGTCCATAAGCATAAGCATCCATCCAATAATAATTTTGTAAATCATCATAGTCCGCTTTAGCCATTGCATTTTCAGGTTTACGATCATAAGCATAACTTGGACTATAAGCAAATGAAGCCCCTACTTTTGCTTCTGGATGAAGTTCTTTTAAAGCTATAACACTTTTAGCATGTGCAATATTGGCATGATGATTGACTTGATAGAATGTTTTCATATCATCTACTTTTCCTGGTGGATGCATTCCTTCTAACCATCCATGTCCTGTAAAGATATTTTGTTCATTCATTGTAATCCAATATTTTACACGATCTCCATATCTTTTAAATAATGTTGTGGCATAATTTACATAATCATCAACAATTTTTCTGCTTTCCCAACCATGATATTGGTCTTCTAAAGCTTGTGGCATATCCCAGTGATAAACTGTAACCATAGGTTCAATTCCATATTTTAATAATTCATTGATAAGATTATCATAAAATTCTAAACCTTTTTCATTGACTTCACCATTTCCATTTGGATAAATACGTGTCCAAGCAATTGAAAAACGATATGTTTTCAATCCCATTTCTGCCATCAACTTGACATCTTCTTTGTAACGATGATAGTGATCAACCGCTTTATCACCTGTTGTTGCTTTAAAAGTCTTTCCTGGAATTCTTACAAATTTGTCCCAGTTGGAAACACCTTTACCATCTGCATCCCAGCCACCTTCTACTTGATAAGCAGCAGATGCACTTCCCCAAAGAAAATCTTTAGGAAATCCTTTTGTTTCTTTAAAATACATTCTTTTTCTCCTTATTTCATATATTTTTTGATAAACTGACTTAATGTTTGTTTAAAGTCATCGTTTTCAACAAGTTCATATAAGTATTTTTCATCTTTTAAGACAAACAATACTTTTTCTCCTCTATTTTTATTATATAGCGGATAAACCATCTTTAATGGTACAAAATCGTCATCTTTTGCATGAAAATACAATGTAGGTATATCATTGTGTCTAACATATTTTGTTGTATTTTCTTTTAAATCAATATGCACAGCTTTTTTAATATGGTGTGCAATAATTGAAATTGCTGGATATTTTGAAATCTTATAATCTGCTTCTAAACGATATCCAATAATATCATATGGTGACGTATAAGCCCCATCTGAAATAATAGCTTCAACATTTTTTAAAACATGTCTACCTGAAGCATTTAAAATTGTATTTGCTCCTTGTTCTTTACCATACATTAATATTTTATGATCTTTCCCATAAGTTTCTAATAGGTACTTATTCCAACATACTAAATCATTGACATCCTTGATTCCAAATCCTCTAATATAACCATCACTTTGTCCATGTGCACAAGCATCTATTAATAAGATTTGTGCTTCTGGCAAATGGTCTTCAAAATATGGAACATATAATTGCATATCTTTTGCCTGTAAACCAAATGGATGTGAAATTAAAACTGTCATTTGAGGGTTTTCTTTAGGAATCAAAATTCCTCTTAATTGAATATCTTGATCATTTTTTATATAAATATTTTGACTATTGAATTTTGTTTCTAAAATACTTGGTCTATCTTCTTGTTTATGATGTCTGTATAATAATTTTTTTGCATATTTTTTGGATAATGTGTAAACAGATGCTGCTGCAGTAGAAACACCTCCTAAAACTAATAATCCTTTAATTGCTGTTTTATTATTCTTTACCATTTGAATATTCCTCCTTATATTCTTCCATTAATAATCTATTAATATTAGCTACCTGTTCAAATGAAGTAAGACGATATTCATCATGATTCATCCTTGCTGCATAGAAACGAATTGCTTTTTCTAATTCCAAACGCATAATTTCTTTATATTCTGGTGGAAATGTTGAAATTGGAAAACATACAAATAAGAATGTATTATAATCTTTTGAAAATAAATCGATAAGTAAATCATATCCTTCTATTTCTAAAATTCTATTTCCTATTTCTTTTTGTAAATCATGATTAGCAAAAGTCAACACATCATTCATTACAAAACGTAGAATATCTTCACATGCATCGATATATTGTTCATGATTATTTTGATAAAGTGATTTGAGATATGAAATAACAATATTATTTTCTAACTGATCTGGATTTAATCTTTCAAAATGATTAAATAATCTTTCAGCAACTTCTTTATTCAATAAAATAAGGTTTCCAAATTCTTTTATAATTGAAAGTGTAAATCTTGGCATTTGACATAAGCGCTCAAAGATTTCTAATAATTCATCTTTAGTTGATTTAAAAAATCCATCTATATGATTTGTCATTTTCTTTATGGTCTCTTTAAAATATTCTAAATGAAATTGATATTCAGTATCTAAATATTTTGCATTTACTCCATCCCATTCATATTCATATAAAATTTTATCTAATAAAAGAGCTATTGAATCCATAAATTTTTTATAATTTTTA
>ENA-OROU01001247-OROU01001247.1-human-gut-metagenome-genome-assembly--contig:-NODE-1247-length-22333-cov-5.976479_pt1 | contig 22333 bp, 35 predicted proteins | sample MGYA00242131_ERZ509054 | MGnify/ENA primary metagenome ERZ509054 (study PRJEB26280, sample SAMEA2338749) | human gut metagenome | biome: human gut; feature: human-associated habitat; material: faeces... | reverse complement strand
ATCTATGCAACATATTTTATCAGATTATAAAAGAGTATTAAAAGAGAATGAAGAACTAAATTCAAAAATACCAAACCTAGAACAAGGTACAGAAATATTAATGGAAACAAATACAAAATTAACTAATGAACTTAACGATAGTATATCAAAGCAAAAAATAAAAGACATAATAGACAGAATTGATTATGATATAAAGAAGACAAAAGAAATAATATCAAAAAATACAAATATTTATGCAAGTTATCGAAAAAATGATTATCAAATAGTAAGGTTAAGAGCAATGAATACAAAATCTTTAGATATAAAAAAGAGATTACAAGAATTACTAGAAAGTGAGGAATAAATGAACGAGGAAGAAAAGAAAGCTATTGAAATATTAAAAGAAATAGAGATAAATACATATGCAGAAGGAAAAGCGATAGCAATAGATACAGTATTAAAACTAATAAAAAAACTACAAAAAGAGAATGAATTAGCAAAAAAACAAGTAGAATATGATAAAACACATATTTGTACTCCACAGATAATTAAATTAAATTACATTCCAATTCAAAAAGTAAAAGACAAGATAGAAGAATATAAAAACATGCTAAAAACTTGTAATAAAGTAAAAGACATAGACAGAATAAAAGCAATTAATGAAAGAATATTAGAGTTAGAAGAACTACTAGAAGGGAGAAAATAAGATGAAATATAAAGGATTAGAAATAATGCAAATGATATCAAAAGGACAAATAGAAGATGGAACAAGATTTGATTTTGAAAACAATAATTTTAATGGAGAAGTAGAATATTACAATGGGACATTATATTGGATAAGATTTGATGAAAACTGGAAAGAAACAGGTAAGAAAAATCTTTTTGAAATGTTTAATATTCAAAGCACAATGGTAGCAGATTTTGAACCATTAGAAGATGAAATAGATATAGATAGTATAGGAGAATTAAAGTCAGTTACTAACAATATAGATGGAACTGTTTGCATAATGAATAAAATCAATGAATTAGTACAAGCAGTAAAACAAATAAATAAAGAAGTAAAAGAGTTAGAAAATAGAAAGTAGAGGAATTAAAATGGATGAAATAAAAGAAAAAAGTTTAGATTTAAAATTAAATAAAGGACATGCAGTATGTTTTGATTTTGATGGTGTAATACATAAATATTCAAAAGGTTGGCAAGATGGAAGCATATATGATGAATATAATAAGGAAGTATTAGACTTAATGTTATTATTACAAAAATTAGAAATACCAATATTTATATGTTCTACAAGAGAACCAATACAAATAATAAATTGGTGGAATAAACAAGGGTTTTGGTGTAAAGCAATAAGTATAAGTAATGATAAAACATTTTGGAATGATTTGAAATATATAGGTGTAACAAATAGAAAATTACCAGCACAATTATATATAGATGATAGAGCATATAAATATACTGGACAAACAGTAAAACAGTTTATATTAGATAACTCAGAGGAGGACTAACATATGACAAAAGAACAAGCAATAGAAAGACTAAAAAAGATGATACAAATAAATAATGGCGTCATTAAAGAAGCAAGAAAAAATGGGGACATATTTGCAATGCAATTAACAGCAGATTTAGATACAGATAGCATAGCAATAGAAAAAGTTTTAACTATGCTAAAAGAAAAAGACAAACAAATAGATTTAATGGCAAATCATATAGCAACAAGTGATAGTGACTTATGCGAGTATTTAGATATAACAACTAAATGTAAATATTATGCAGGAGACAATGAAAAAACTTGTGATAACTGTATAAAACAATATTTTGAAAATAAAGCAAAAGAATTATTAAATAAATAAAAGAGCATACTACATCTAAAGAGTTTATAAAGAGAATCTAAAGAGGTGTAGTATGCAAGATAAAGAAATAATAACAAAATGGAAACAAGGACTAAGTAAAAACAAATTAGCAACAATGTATAAAAGACAATATAATCAAGAAATAAAGATAATAAGAAGTACAGTAAGACACAGACATGATGGAAGATACATAAGCAATTATGAAGCATTAGCTTATGTTGAAAGAGTAATATATGAGTATATAAGAAGGAAGTGAAGATATATGAAATCTGAAAAAGGTGTAATAGAAATATTTATAATTGGAATTGTTATAATTTTATTAATAATACTATTTACTGCAATAGGAATGGCAATAAAAGAAGAGAATGATTATGGAATAAAAGAAGGACAAGTTATTGATAAAGATTATCGTTCAGCATATACAACAATGATACCTTCTGGAAAAATAATAGTGCCACAACATCACCCTGAAAGTTATAAAATACAGATTCAAAAAGAAATAGATAGCACAGTTAAAACAATATGGGTAACTGTTGATAGAGATACATATCATAAAATAAATGTAGGAGATTATTATAACGGAGTGGAGTGATACAAATGACAATAAATCACATATACAACATAGTAATAGACACAATGAACAAATTAGAAGATATAGACTTTATAAATTTAGACAAGAGAAAATATAATCAACAACAATTAAATGAAGCATACAGGATTTTAGACAACCTTAAAGATGAATTAATAAGAGAAAATATTAAAAATAAACAGAAAGGAGCACAAAAGATATGACTAGAGAAGAATTAAAAGATTATAAACATAATCAAGAGTGGATTAAAGAGAGATTAGAGTATATAGAAGAATTAAAAACAAGTATAACAAATATAACAGCAGTGTTATCAGATATGCCAAAACGGAAGCAGAAAAGTAGAAGATAGTATAGCTGAAAAAATAGCAATATTAGAAGATAGTTTAGAAGAAGTGTTACAAAAAATAATAGAAGCGGATAAAAAACAAAAAAAGATATTAGAACAATTGGATTTAGTAGAACAACCATATAGGTTAATTTTAGAAAAAGTATACATACAAGGAAAAACATTAGTAACAACAGCAAGTGAAATGGACTATGATTATAAGCATATGTGCAAAATGAACGGAATAGCATTAAAAAAATTTGAACAACACGACAAAAGAGGTGTAATCACGACATAGAAATATGATATATATATAATCAGAGATAAAAGAAATGGTCTCACAAATATTTTTGATTAGCTTTTTGGAAGAATAGATGTTTTAAATGTCTATTCTTTTAATAATATATAACTTAACATGAAAAAGAATTATTAGAACAATAATTGTTATTATAAGTGCAATTAGCGCGCAGACAACCTTAAAATGCGGAAAAATCAGTAAAAAGTGTTTACAAATTTTAAAAAGTATAATATAATATACATGAAGAAATGAGAAAGAAGACTAATCAAAAAATAAAAAAAGTGGGACCTTAGAAATATTAATGAGGGAAACGAAAATAACTCATTTCTAATGAGAATTTTATAATTTTTCATTTGTATGAAAAATGACAAAAAAATACTAGAGTTTGCAGACTCTAGTATTTTACTTTATGTACTATTCAAACATCTTCAAGATGTCTTTTATAGATTTTATAACATAAAGTTTAATGAGAATTTTAAATAAATTTTTCATCTGTACTTATGACCTCCTTTCTATAAGGATTGGAGGAATAAAAATGACAAAAATATTATACTATGGGTTAGAAAAATAATCAACAACAAAATAAAAAACAAGTAAAAAAATGTCGAGAGCTTATCAAACAAGATAGGCTCTTTTATTATGCGTTATTACCAGTATGCTAGGTAACTGATAATATAAATTGTTTGTTATGTTTAGTTGAATGTAATAAACCTTCTTTCAAAATAAGATAACCGATGTATGGTATAGAACTTTCCTAGCGAGTTCTAATTAATATTTATAAATTGTATGCAGTGATATATAAAACTTAGTAATGGAAGCATAAGGTTGAAACACTAATTCCGTCACAGGGAAGAAAAGTGTGTAGTCTTCCAAGAGATTCGGCTTTTAAGTTAAAGGTTGAGCTGTGATATAGACCAGAATCCAAAGGTATAAGATAGCTACTTATACAAACCGATATATCATTGCATAGAGTTTATAAATAAAAAGGAGATGTACATATGACTAATCAAGAAAGAATAGAAAAATATAAAAAAGAGCATTGTTCAAAATGTAAAAACAAAGACAAATTTGACTGTGAAATAAGAGTATTCAAAAACAATGATACTATATGTACAAAGTGTGTGTATTATGAGAGACAAAATTAACTATGCAAATTGTATGAAAAGAAAATGTGAGCAATGCAAAAACTATGATTATTGTTTTAGATATAGAGGTGATAGAAGTGGAAAATACAATGACGGAAGAACAGATAGAAAACATAAAAAGTCAAATAATAGAAATGGTTAAACCAGTAATGAAAGCAATAATACAAATATATGAAAAAATAAAAGAAATACTATTTGAAAAATGGTCAAAAATATATGAATATATAAGAATATATAGAAGAACCAAAAATAAAAGAATAAAGAAAAAACAAATTGCTAAAATAGAAAAAATATTACAAAAATATTAAAAATAAAATCACATTCGACAAAAAACGACAAAATAATAAATAAAATATGTTATAATTATATTATCGAGAGGAGATGATATAATGAATTGTCCAAAGTGTGGAAGTGAAAATGTAAATGTTCAAGTTGTAAATGAACAAAAATTAGTTACAAAACATCATGGAATAATATGGTGGATTTGCGTAGGATGGTGGTGGATACCAGTAAAATGGTTATTCTTAACTGTACCAGCGCTATTTGCAGCAATATTTATTGGAAAAAGAAAGAAAATAAAGAACAAAACAAAGACAATGAGAGTTTGCCAAAACTGCGGATATCATTGGAAAAATTAAAGCACTTAGGTGCTTTTTTCTTTTGCTTAAAAGGAGTGATAAAAAATGTTAAAGATTATGTTATTAATTATATTAAGTCCATTTGCTATATTATGTGGAATAGTAAGCATGGCAATTATATATGCAATATTGAAGGGAATTGTAGAAATGACAATGGATTGCGTGAAAGTAATAAATGATTTACTAAATAATAGAGATGATAAGCAATGCTAAGGAGTTGCCAATATTGTGGCAAGATACATGATAGTAAATATATATGCAAAGAAAAGCCAAACAGAAAGAAAGAAGTAACAGAAGCGGATAGGTTCAGATGGACAAGCCTATGGCATAGAAAGAGAGAAGAGATAAAGAAACGAGACTTATATCTATGTCAGATATGCATTAGAGAATTATACAATACAGTAACAAAGTATAACATGAATGAACTAAGTGTGCATCACAACATACCAATAAACGAAAACTATAACAGAAGATTAGACAATGACAACCTAATAACAGTATGTAGTTATCATCATGAGATGTGTGAGAGTGGAGAGATACCACGAGAAATGGTACAAAGAATAATAGATGAGCAGGAAGGGAAGAAATATGAATAGAATTATTGGAAGATATAAAGCAGAAATATATGAATATGAAAATGGAGATATAAGAATAGCTTACGAATGTGATAAAGATAATAACTATGAATGTAGTAAAAGTAATTGCAAAGAGGAGTACTGCACACATACACTTAACAAAAGATTTGCTAAAAATAAAATAAAAAGAAGTACTTGTCCACCAATCGAACTAAGATCACATTTAAGTGGATAAACAACCCCCCCTACCATCAAAGGCAAAAAATAAAAATAAATTTTTACACCGACTGCATACCTTTGCTTTAAAAAAATTCCCACATCAACATAAATCAATAATACAAGAAAGGAGATGAACAATATGCCAACACCAACAAAGCCATTTAAAGTATTAACGTCTGAAAAAAAATCACATAGAACGAAGGCTGAACTCAAGATGAGAGAAGATGGAGAAAAAGCTTTAAGCACAGAGATAGAACTCAAAGAAAGAAAAGAAGTGAAGCAAAATAAAGTAGCTCATAAAGAATTTAAAAGAATACAAAAAATATTAAAAAATATAGATAAAAATGATGCAATTTATGAAGCGGTGATAAATAGATATTGTTTACTCCAAGCTGAATGTTCTGACCTAGAAGAAAGAAGAGAAGAATGCTATAATTTAATATCTAAATTAAGAAAAGAAGAAAAAGAATTAATTGAAGAATTAAAAGACAGAGAAGAAATAGAGGAATTAATAGACTATAAGTTAGAGTATGCTAAATCATTGGCAAAAATGATGAGTTCTATGTTATCAATAGATAAACAAATACAATCAAAAAGAAAAATGTTGTTAGATATTGAAAAAGAAAATGTTATGACTATTGCATCAGCATTAAGATGCATACCAAAAAAGGAAAATAAAGAAGCAGATAATCCACTTCTAAAAGTGTTAAGAGGTGAGGCATAAATGTTATTAGAAAAAGCAAAACAATATGCTCAGGATTGCATAAGTGGAAAAGAAATAACAACATTTGAAGTTAAAATGCAGTGCAAATGGTTTTTAGAAGATTTAGAAAAACAAAATAATGACTATTATCCTTATTATTTTGATACAAAACAAATTGGGATAATTGAAGGCATTTTAAAATTATTAAATTTTGCAACAGGATTACATATTGTTGGCAAAAGCATATACGAAGGTTTGGAAAATTTCCAGGCTTTTTTTATTGCTAATATTTTTGGGTGGAGATATAAGACTGATGCTAAGAAGTATAGATACAGAGAAGTTGACTTATTTATACCAAGAAAAAATACAAAAACTTTTCTGGCAGCACTAATATTTATAATATTAATGTTGACTGAAGATGATTATTCAGAATTTTATTCAATATGTTTAGATAGAGATTTAGCAGGTGAAGTAAAAAAAGCAATAGCACAAATTTTAAATGTAAGTCCAGCAGTCGGTCAATATTTTAATATACCTAAAACATTAAGTGGAAGATTAGAATGTACATTGACACATAGTTTTTATCAGCCAAGAACAGCAGAGGCAAATAGAAATAACTCAATAAAGCCAAGTGCTTTTATTGCAGATGAATTTGGGGCAATGAAAGATAATTCAAATGTTGAAGCAATGAAATCAGGGCAATTAAACATAAGAAATCCATTAATGTTTAGATTAACATCTGCATATGCAGAAGATAAATCAATAATGTTAGGAGAACTAGACTATTTAAAGAAAATATATAAAGGACTTGAAACAGATGAAAGATTATTTGCATTAGTATATTACGCAACAGAAGAACACTTATGGGATGACATAGGACTCCAGATGGCAAATCCACTAAGAGTTGAAGAGAACTACAATGAAATTAGAGATAATAGAAAAAAAGCACTTGCAAAGCCGGACGAAAGAGTTGAATTTTTAACAAAACACATGAATTATTTTATGCCTTCAAGTTCTGGCGAAGAATTTATAACACTAGATAAGCTAAGGCTATGTAAAAATACAAGAGGTGTATTTGACTGGGATGGAAAGGATGTATATGTTGGGTTGGATTTAGCTATGACAAATGATAATACATCAGTTTCTATGGTTACAATAGAAGATGATATGATATTTGCAAAGTCTTGGGCTTTTATCCCCGCTGGAAGAATAGAAGAAAAAAATCGTAGAGAAAGAACAGATTACAGAAGATTTATAGAGGATGGAAGTTGCTTTGCATGTGGTGATGAAATCATTTCATATAGTTTTGTTGAAAAGTTTATTATGAATTTGGAAAAAGAATATGGTGTTCATATAGTACAGATAGGATATGACAGATATAATTGCATTTCTACCGCAAATAAACTTCAAGAAGTAGGATATGAAACAGTTGAAGTAAAACAACATTCAAGTGTTCTACATTCACCAACGAAATTTTTACAAGAAAGCATATTACAAAGAAAATTTAGTTACGATGGTGACAGATTATATGAAATAAATTTTCAAAATGCTAAATGTACAGAAGATACAAACTTAAATAAATATGTTAATAAGAAAAAATCTAATGGAAAAGTCGATATGGTTGTAAGTACAATTATAGCGACTTATTTATTGCAACAAGAAATACTAAATGAAGACAATTTTGTATGTCAAAGCTTTTAGGAGGTGAGAAAAAATGAAGATAAGAGATATTTTTAAAAGAAATATAAAAAATGAAGCAGAGAAAGAAACAACTGTTGATGAAGGCTCAGTAAATGATGTAATACTAAAAGCTTTGATAGCTGGTGAAGAAATTGACAGAGAAAAAGTATTAATGATACCTGCAGTTTCAAGTGCAGTGGGGCTAATTTGTGATTCATTTGCAATGATACCATTTAAGTTATACAAAAAAACAACAAAAGATGGAAAGAAACAGACATCAGAAGTAGAAGATGACAGAGTAAATATTATAAATTTAGACACAAAAGATACCTTGGATGGGTTTCAATTCAAAAAAGCAATTGCAGAAGATTACCTATTAGGAAAAGGCGGATATGCATATATCAACAAAAAAGGTAATAATTTTGTTGGACTAAATTATGTAGAAGAAAAGAAGGTCTTATTTAAAAGAAATACCGATGCAATATATAAAAATTATTACATATTAATTGATGGGAAAAGCTATAGACCGTATGATTTCATAAAATTGTTAAGAAATACAAAAAATGGAGCATATGGAACAGGGTATACAAAAGAAATAAGTAAAAGCTTGGAAACAGCGTATAAAAGAATAATATACGATTTAGAACTAATGAGAACAGGTGGAAATAAAAAAGGTTTTTTGAGAGCACAAAAACATTTAGATGAAAAAGGAATGAAAACATTAAAAAAACAATGGAATGATTACTTTACTGGAAATTCTAGTTGTGTAATTTTAAATGATGGAATGGAATTTCAAGAAGCATCAAATACATCAGTTGAAAATCAATTAAATGAAAAAAATAAAACATTTAGTGAAGAGGTAAAAGAAATATTTCACATAGGAAAAACAAATGAGGATTTCTTAAAAAATGCAATTATGCCAATCGCAACAGCATTTTGTACTGCCTTAAATCGAGACTTCTTACTTGAAAAAGAAAAGAAGTCTTATTATTTTGCACCAGACTATACAGAATTAATCAGATGTACTATAAAAGAAAGATATGAGGCATATAAAACTGCAATAGAATCTGGATTTAAAACAATAAATGAAGTTCGATATTTAGAAGGCGATGACGCGCTTGAAGGTTTAGATTTAGTAAATTTAAGCTTAGGAAGTGTATTATTTGACCCAAAAACAAAACAAATTTATACACCAAACACTAACAAAACAGTTAAAATGGGTGAAAAAAACAAGGACGACAAACAGATAGATGAAAACAACAAGGAAAATAAACAACAAAATGGTGAAGAAGCGGAGGGAGGTGAGCAAATTGAAGAATAAGTTTTATGAAATTAAAAACATAATACCGAATGCAAGTGCTGACCTCTACTTGTATGGTGAAATAGTTACAGATGATACTGACTGGTGGACTGGCGAGAAAGATAGTAATTTAATTGGATTACAAAGTTTTAAAGAAGAACTTGATAATTTAGGAAATATATCAGACTTAAATATATTTATGAATACACCAGGCGGAGAAGTATTTGTAGCAACTACAATATGCAGTATGTTACAAAGATTAAAAGATGCTGGAACTAAAATTCATACATATGTAGATGGATTGTGTGCGAGCGCAGGTACATTTATTTTGATGATGGGTGACGATGTAAATATTTATGAAAATTCAGTTGTAATGATACATAAACCAATCAATATCTGCTATGGTAATGCATTAGATTTTCAAAAATGCATAGATGTTTTAAATACTATTGAAAATAGTACTATGATGCCACTTTATATGAAAAAAGCAAAAGTCGACGAAGAAAAAATAAAAGAGCTTATAAATGCTGAAAGTTGGCTAGGAGCAAAAGAAGTGGATGATACATTTGATGTTAATTTAATAAAAGAGCAAAAACAAGTTGCAGCATGTGCATCTAATTTATTTAAAAATTACAAGAATGTACCAAAGCCATTAAAAAATATGCTTAAAAAAGCAGAAGAACCAAAGTTAGATTATTCTGATTTTGAAAAAAGATTATTTAATATAAAAAAATAATGAAAACAGCTATTAAGTTAGTTGTTTTTTTATTTTATAAAAATTTAAAAGAAGGAAGGTAAAAAACATGAATGAAAAGGAATTAATGGAAAAAAGAAACGATTTACAAGCAAAAATGGAGGAAATATTAAACAAGGCAAAAGTTGAAAACAGAGCTATGAATGATGAAGAAATCAAAGATTTTGACAATGTAGAAAAAGAAATAAAAAATATTGATGCTACATTAGAAAGAAGTAAAAAAATTAATGAAATGGAATGTAAAAAGCCAGAAGGAGAAAAAGAATTAACACAAGAAGAAAAAGATGTTAAAGCATTTGCAACATTCATAAGAAATTATGTAAGTGGTGTACCACAAAATTCTGAAACACAATTAACAAAAGGTGATAATGGAGTAATAATACCAAAAACAATAGCTCAAAAAGTTAATGATAAAGTTATTGAAATATCACCACTTTATGCAAGTGCAACTAGATATGATGCAAAAGGAACATTAGCTGTACCAAAATATGACGATACAACAGATGATGTAACAGTTGCTTATGCTACTGAATTTGATGAGTTAGTTTCACACTCAGGAAAATTTGTAACAGTTGAATTAACAGGATTCTTAATTGGGGCATTAACAAAAATATCAAAATCATTATTAAATAACAATGATTTTAATTTAACAGAATATGTTGTAAACAAAATGGCTGAAAAATTCAAATTATTCTACGAAGGTGAAATGTTAAATGGAACTGATGGAAAAATTTCAGGTATTGTTAAATCTTATGATTCAACAAATATGAAGGTAACATTAGGTGCAAAATCTTCTGTAACAGCAGATGAATTGATAGACATACAAGAAACTGTTCCAGATGCGTTCCAAGCTAATGCATATTGGATTATGAATAGAGACACAAGAAAGAAAATAAGAAAATTAAAAGATAGCGATGGAAACTATATATTAAATAGAGCATTTAATGAAAAATGGGATTATGAATTATTAGGAAAACCTGTTTATTGTTCAGAAAAAGCTGAAAAACTTGGAACAGCATCAAAACCAGTAATATTCTATGGAGATTTCTCAGGACTTGCTGTAAAAGAAACAGAAGCAATGGAAATTCAAATCTTATTAGAAAAATTTGCTACACAACACGCAATAGGAGTAGTTGGATATTCTGAATTAGATGCTAAAATTGAAAATACACAAAAAATTGTTGTTGCTGTATCTGGAGCAACAGATCCAGCAGCTAGCAAATAGACTTCCTAAAAGGAGGACAAACAATGAAAGTAAGTGAAATCACTGCAAAAGATATAACTAATTATTTGAGATTATCAGAAGTTAGCGAAGAAGAAAATAAAAATATTGAACTATTTTTAGATATTGCTAAAAATTATATTGAAAATTATACAGGAATATCACAAAAGTCTGAAAATGATAAAGATGAAACACTTGATACATATTCAGACTTTGTTATTGTAGTTTATGTATTATGCCAAGACATGTATGATAATAGAGTTATGTATGTTGATGGTAAAAACATAAACAATACTGTAAAAACTATTCTTGATATGCATACGAGGAATAATTTATGATAAATGCAGGTGATTATAATAAAAAAATATCTATATATCAAATTAAGGAAGTTGAAGATAATGACGGATTTGTTTCAAAAAATGAAGTTATTATTCTTCAACCTTTTTCTAAAGTTAAGACAACGAAAGGATATACTTTAATTGCAAACGATTCTGATTTTGAAAAAGCTTATACTAATTTTACTATTAGATATTCAAAAAAGGTAGAAGATACTTATTACAAGTCAAATAGAGATGTATATGTAAGGTATAAAGATAAAATTTATACAGTAGAATATCTAAACAATATAGATGAGGCAAATATTGAACTTGAAATGCAATGCAAGAGAGTAACAAAATAATGGCCAGATTTAAAGAAGAATTACCAAATGATTTAATAAAAATGTTTCAAAATCTTGACCAAGATAGTGAAAAAATGATGGGAGAAATGACTAAAGCAGGAGCTGAAAAAGTATATAAGAATGTAATAAAAAATATTCCAAAGTCTTTTGAAGCTTCTAATATAATGAAATGCTTAAAAATAACTAAAGTGTATAAAACACCAAGCGACGAAGGAATAAATACCAAGGTTGGTTTTTATGGATATTTTAAAAATAAAAGAGGAATAACCACACCGGCACCGCTTGTTGCAAATGTTTTTGAGCATGGGACATCAACAGTAACTAAACAACCATTTATGCGTAAATCATTTAGAAAAGCAGAAATAGAAGCGGAAATGAAAAAAGTTCAAGAAAAATATTTACCGAAGGAGTAATTATGGAGAGTGAAATAAAAAAGATTTTAAAGTTAGATATTCCAGTTGCACATTTAAAGTATAAAGGGAATAAAAAAACTTATGTTGTATGGACAATAATAGATGAAGAGCCACTTTCTTCAAGCGATGATGAAATAACAGATAGTGAAGTAACTGTTGATGTAGATATTTATAGTGATAGCAATTATTTAAAAATAATGAGTTCAATAAAAAATAAAATGAAAGAAAATGACTGGACATGGGATGGAGATAGCCAAGAGTTTTTTGAAGAAGAAACAGGCTTATATCATAGAACATGTTCTTTTAAGAAAGGTAGGTATATAAATGGCTAGTATAGGATTAAGAACAGCAAAATATAATAAAATAGATTATGCTACAAAAAAATATGCAGCATTAGAAAAAGAATCAATAGTACCAATTTTGGGAAGATTAATTGATGCAAAACCAAATCCAGAAAAAAATAGTACAAAACTTTATGCAGATGATATAGAAGCAGAAAGCGATACATCATTTAAAGGTGGAACTGTAAATATAACAGTTGATGATGTTACTGATGAAGTATATGCAGATATAAAAGGATGTACAATTACTGAAAAAGAAGTTATAGACAATTCAGAAGATATAGCACCAGAACTTGGTTATGGTCATATTGTTACTAAAGTATACAAAGGGGTAAAAAGTTTTAAAGTGGAATTTTTACCACGTATTCAAATAACAAAAGTAACTGCAGATAGAAAAACAAAAGGGGAATCAATAGAATACAATACAGTATCTATTGAAGCAGATCTGAAAGAATTAGAAGAAGAAATTAATGGTATGAAAGTTGGAACTTGGAGAAAAATGAAAACATTTGCAACATTACCAGAAGCTCAAGCATATCTAGATGAATTACTAACACCATCAAAATAATTTAAAATAAAAGTAGACTATTTTTTTAGTCTACTTTTAATTTTTTAGGAGGTAAAAAATGACAAATACTATAAAACATTTTAAATGTGGAGATACAGAGTATCCATTGGCATTTACAATGAATGTAATTGAAAAAATACAAGATAAATATGGTTCATATGAAAAATGGGGAGATATGACAGACAGTAAAAAACAAGAACCAAACATTGGAGCATTAAAATTTGGAATAACTGAAATGATTAACGAAGGAATAGACATTGAAAATGAAAACTTAGAAACAAAAAGAGAATTTTTAACAGCAAAACAAGTTGGAAGACTTATAACAGAATTAGGAATGAAGAGATTAACAGACAAAGTTCAAGAAACAGTAATTGAATCAACAAAGAATAACGAAGAAGAAAAAAACGTGTAATCCACGAGGATGAAGAATTTATTATTGATTTCTCGTGGATATTATTTATTGGACATTGCTTATTAGGTTTTAGTGAAAAAGAAGTGGGTAGAATGACTTTATCAAAATTTCTGAAATTATATAAGCATTATAAAAACGATTATGATTTTAAATTAAAACATATAACATATGAAGAAATAGAAGAAAGAATAAATCATCAAGGAGAAATGTTTAGTGATGAATAAGATGGAAAAAATTAAATGCCCTCAATGTGGACAAACTCTGCTTTTTATAAGTCACATTGAAGGAGAAATAAAATGCACAAGATGCAAAAATAAAATACGAATACAAAAAGAAAAGAGTGAGGAACACGCACATACAGAGTTAGTGAAGTAGTTACCCAATACCTTTCTTTATTATATAGATTTTATAAATAAAGAAGGTGAAAAGATGGCATCAAGTTTTGGAGGAACAGTTAAATTAACTGGGGAAAGCGAATATAGAAAAGCATTAAGAGATATAACAACTAATTTGAAAGAGGTTTCAAGTGAACTAAAATTAACAAATACACAATTCTCGTCTGGGGATAAGACTGTAAAAGAAACAAAAACAGCATATAGCAATATGAATACTACTATACAAGAACAAAAAGAAAAAATTAGTAGTTTAAGAAGTGCACTATCAGAAGCGGAAAAAGAATATGGTTCAAATAACGAAAAAGTAAAAACATTTAAAACACAACTTAATAATGCAGAAACACAATTAATTCAAATGGAAAATGCAACGGATAAAAGCAATAAAGGACTAGATGAATTAAAAGATGGTTTTGATGATGCAGGACAAGGTGCAATAAAATTTGGAGATTTGCTAAAAGCAAATGTTTTAGGAGATTTTATTACAAGTGGTTTAAAATCAGTAGTAGGTGCTGTCAAACAAGTTGGTTCAGCATTATTAAGTGTTGGAAAAGATGCACTAGATAGTTATGCTAATTATGAGCAACTTGTAGGTGGTGTAGAAACATTATTCAAAGACAATGCTGGTGTTGTTGAAGAGTATGCAAGTAATGCATATAAGACAGCGGGATTATCAGCAAATGATTATATGGAAACAGTAACATCATTTTCAGCAAGTTTGTTACAAAGTTTAAATGGAGATACTAAAAAGGCAGCAGAAGTATCTAATAGAGCAGTAGTAGATATGGCAGATAATGCTAACAAAATGGGAACTGATATGACAAGTATTCAAAATGCTTATCAAGGTTTTGCAAAACAAAATTACACAATGCTAGATAACTTAAAGTTGGGATATGGCGGAACTAAGGAAGAAATGCAAAGATTAATAAAAGATGCTGCAAACATGAAAGATGTACAAAAAGAATTAGGAGTAACAGTTGATGCAAACAGTATGTCATTTGGAAATATAGTAAATGCAATAAGTGTAATGCAGAAGAAAATGGATATAGCAGGAACAACATCAAAAGAAGCAAGTACAACTATTCAAGGTTCAATTGCATCTTTAAAATCTGCTTGGGACAACTTATTAGCAGGTGTTGCAGATGATGATGCAGATTGGGATAATTTAGTATCTAATTTTTTTGATAGTATTTTTACAGCAGCAGACAATGTCTTGCCAAGAATAGGTACAATAGCATTTGGAGTAATGTCATTAATAAGAGATACTGTTACAGAATTATTACCAGAAGTTATAAGTATGTTAATAGATTTTACAACTACTCTAGTAGATGATATTTCAGGGTATTTGCCAAATGTAATGGAAAGTATTGGACAAGTAGGAAAAACTATTTTAGATACTTTTATTTCGTTATTACCAGATATTCTACAAATAGGAATAAATGTATTAACATATTTAATACAGGGAATTGCAGAAAGTCTGCCAAATTTAATTCCAGCAATCATTGATGCTGTATTATTAATGACAACAACATTACTAGATAATATAGATATGATAATCGATGCAGGAATACAATTGCTAATAGGTTTGGCAGATGGATTAATAAATGCGTTACCCAACTTAATAGATAAAATACCTGTTATTATAGATAAATTAATAATGGCAATAACTAATAACTTGCCTAAAATTATAGAGTCAGGGATTTTATTAATGAGTAAGTTGGGATTAGGAATAGTTAAAGCTATTCCACAACTAGTTAGTAAAATTCCTCAAATTATAAGTTCATTAGTACATGGATTTGCAAATTATTTCTCTAATATGCATGAAGTTGGGAAAAATCTTGTATCTGGTATTTGGGAAGGAATAAAAAATGCAAAAACTTGGCTACTTGATAAAGTTAAAGAATGGTGCGGAAATATTTTAAATGGTATTAAATCATTTTTGGGAATACATTCACCTTCAAAAGTATTTAAAGATGAAATAGGAACAAACCTTGCTTTAGGTGTAGGAGAAGGATTTTCAGATACAATGAAAACAGTATCAAATGATATGTCTGCAGCTATTCCAACTGAATTTGACTTTAACTCGACAGTAGATAGAGTTAATAATATACCAAGTCAACTAACATTGGAAAATATAACAAGTTCTTTTGTTACAGCTATTAAAAATTTAAATGCACAAATAATAATAGACAAAGATGTGGCAGGAAGATTTGTTATTACATCAGTTAACGATAAATTGGGTGAAGTTATGTAGGAGGAAATAAAAAATGAAAGTAAGAAGATTTTTACTAGAAAATGAAAAAGGACAGCAATTTAGATTAGATAATTTAGATGAAGGGTGTTTTCTTACATCTCCTTCTAATTTAGGATATTCATACAATATAGATTTTTTACAGTTAGGATATGATTTTATTGAAAATAATAAAAAAATACAGCAGAAAAATCCAAGTGGAATATTATATTTTAATTCATATGATAAAGTAAAAAAATTTTGTGATTATGTTGAGAGTTCTCAAAAATTAAAATGGCTCTATATTATTCCTTTTGAAAAAGAGTATAAAACATATTACAGAGATGTTAGTATCTTAAAATTAGATAAAACAGAAAAAACTGGGAAATGGCTTGCATGTTCCGTTGAATTTGCAGGATTGTCTTTATGGTATGAACAAAATGAAACAATATTTAAAATAGAAACGTATGAAGATGAAATGAGATATAATTACAGATGGAATAGTAGATACATAGACTATAATACAAGATCAATAGAATTTGATAATAGAGGTCATGTAGAAGCACCAATTCAAGTTGAAATAAATGGATTTGTACAAAATCCAACTATTACAATTTTAGTAGATAATGAAGAATATGCATGCATAAAAGTTCCAATTACAATTAATGAATTTGAGAAGTTTTTATATTCTAGTAAGACAGGAGAAATATATATACAAAAGCAAAATACTGATGGTACAAAAGAAAACTTATGGAAAAAAGCTTATATAGATATAACAAAACAGAATATTTTTAAATTACCAATACGGGGTATCAGAAATAAGATTAACAGCAGATGATGACGTTTTAAATGCGAAATTGACTATATTTCCGCAGTACAAGGTGGTGTAAGCTATGAGTGTAAAAGCAACTTTTAATAATATAGAGTATGATTTAATTTATAACGAACAAAGTGGTTGTTATGAAATAGAATTAAATGCACCAAAAATTGGTGGAGTATATAAGGCAGAAGTCACATTTAAAGACTTGCTAGAGAATACAGAAACATCAAGTAAAAAGATTCAAATATGGGCGAAAAAAAAGAATACTAACGTATCAAAAGAAACGTTAGTATATTTTTTAAGTAGAACAGATTTAGAAATAAAAGATGTTATAGAATTTGAAAATTATGAATATGTGATAGACGAAGAAACAAACAAGAACACAATATTTAATATAATGAAAAAAGTAAATGCTGAGAATGGGGATATAGTTGTTTTACAACAAAATGGAAATATAGACTATGTAGGTGTAATAAAAGATATAGAAAACGAAAATGGAGAGCTAAAAAGGAAAGTTACATTAAAATATATATCTAATATATTTGACAGAAAAGTTATATTAGAAAATGAAAATTTAATTAGTGAAAGTGGCATAGAAGATTTTATTGCTAAAGAAATATATAATAACTTTACTAATTCAGACGATACTTTACTAAATATTAAGTGGTTAGATGTTGAAGTTAAAACACATACAAAAATAACAAAGTCGGTAGATAATGACAACGGCATATATAATTTTCACACTTTTACAACAAATTGTAATCAAAATTATAATATTGTATTAGATTTTACATACATAAATAAAAGAATAAAATTAACAATTTATAGACAAGAAAAAGAAGTACAATTAATAGATACAACAATTTCCGATATAAGTAATTATGTTGAAAAATTTGAAACTAAAATTATAGCAAAGGTTGTTGTAAAAACAGACACAGATATACAAAAGTGGTATTTACTTAGTGATAGAACAACAACTCAAAATAAAGATGATGAAAATAGAGCGATTGGAGATATTGAAACTGTATATACAGCAAAATCAGAAGATGCAAGACAAACTGCGTTAGATAAATTCAAATCAAATACTTACAATCACTATATATCATTCAAAATAAATAGAAATAGTAAATTATTTGATGTAAATAAAATGAAAGTGGGAACACCGCTTAACGTAAGAACTAATAATAATATAATATTAGATACTTATATTTCAGCAATAAAAGACGACGGAAGTAACTTTATTGAAATAACTTGCGGAAATATGAGAATTAACTTTATAGATAAATTATTGAAAGAGAGGAATAAAGAATGATAAAAGGTTTTAGATTTACAAATCAATTAGCAAATGCAGAAGTAGATGCAAGAATACATCAAGAATTTTTAAATAAAAATGATGGCATTTTTTATGGAATGAATTTAAGTAGAACAAATAATTCAATAACAGTTTCAGAAGGATTATGTGAGATTGCAGGAAGACCTGTTGCAGTGATAAATAATGAAACAGTAGCAGTAACTACGAGTAGTTTGTATTGTTTATTGATATTGGAAATTGATTTATCAAAAGAATCAACGAAGGACAATTTTGGGCAAGTATCTTTTAAATTATTAACATCTAGTACAAGTTATCCTTCTGTTACGCGACAGGATATAAACAAATATAACGGTTCAAATAAATTATATCAATTAGAGTTTGCAAGATTTAGGACTGGAACTAATGGAATAACAGATTTTAAAGACACTAGAAAATTTTTAAGTTTTAGTGGTATTTATGCACAAATAAAAAGTGATTGTGATTCTGTTATAAATCAAATAAAACAAGAGCTAGCAAATGTAAAAGATGGTAGTTCATACTTACTAAAGTCAGGAGGGAAAATAAATGGGGATTTGGAAGTGTCTAACAATATTAAGTGTAACAACATTACTAATACTAGTCGGAAGTAAAGTAATTTATAAAGATGATTATGCAGTAATAACAGGGCAGATGTCTATTAATGGAAAAACAAGTGGAACTGACTTTGCAACTTCAAATGTTCAAATAGATTTTCCATCAGGTTTTAATAGAGGAAACTGTGTTGTGTTGGCATTTGGTACAAGATCTAATACTAATTTAGGATATACTTATGGACGTTTGGATTCAGATAGTAGTATGGGATTGGCAACACTTTATGCAGCAGGACCTAAGGGCATTATTTTGGGTGGAATAAATGCATCGGCAAATAAAATTATAGTACATGGAAGCAATTGTTCAAATGATGCAATAGTATTTTATTATAAGATAGTTCTTATGAAAATATAGGAGGCATTAAATGTCAAAGATACAAGAAATTATAGTAGAACCAACTAAAGTTCAAGTTGGTTCTACTTTTAAATTAAAGATAAAAGCAATAAATTATTTAACATACAAAGAAATGAAAACAAAAAATTACAAATATTTTAAAAATTATAAATATAAAGACTTGAAAGGAGCATAAGATGGCTGAAACAAGTAAAAATAAAATATATTATAACGATAACGAAAATAACGCTGCTGATGTACTTGCAGATATGAAAAAACTTGCACAAAGTACCGACGACGCAATAGAAAAGTCTAAATATAATGACACGCAAATAAAAAAAGACATATCAAATATGAAAACAGAAATAACAGCAAAGGATAATGCACAAGATAATAAAATATTAAAACTTCAAACTGAAAAAGCAGAACTAGAAAAAGAGCTAAAAGAAGCACAAGAAGACTTTTATCAAAACAGCATAAGAGGACAAGCAAGTGGAGAATACATACACGTAGAAGACAGTAGCAATTGCAGAGCAAAAATTGGCATTGGTGGAAATCATGAGCAGGAGATGAGAAGTGGAAAGAACTATCTAAATACACTTGCTAAGTACAAAGCAGGAGAAAAAGTGACAGTAGATGGAATTACATATATATTTAATGAAGATGGCTCAATAACTTGTAATGGAACTGCAACGGCAGACTCAGTCTTGACTTTTTCATCAAATTTACAAACAATAAATGGTTCAGGTAAAAAAATAGTAGGAATGATAACAGGTACACAAGTACCAGCAAAACTCAGCATATTGGCATATACAAGTGATTGGAGTAAAAATACATTTGAATTACTTTCAAGTGTTAATAAGAATATAACAATAAATATGCAAGAAAATATCGATTATACAATATTTAGAATAATAGCATACAAAGGAACAACACTGAACAATCAAACAATATATTATCAAATATTAGATACATCAGTGAATGATTTAACATACGAACAATACGGAGCAAGTCCATCACCAGATTACCAAAGTAAGATAAAAACTGTTGGTAGTAATGTAAATTTATTTGATAAAGATAATATGACTATCGGGAAAATATGGAATGGAGCAACACTTTTGGATAGTGATGTTGGAAATGCAAGTCCTAAAATACCAGTAACGGCAGGAAAAACATATATCAGAAATGCTGGATATAGTTCTAACTACATAATAAAAGAAAACAACTCTGTTGTTGATGTACAAGGCGGAACAAATGCTATAACAATGCCAGAAGACGCAAAATATTGGATATTTAATATTCCCAAAGATATTGATATTAATACTATTAAAGCTGAAGAAGGTTCAATATCAACACCGCAAAGTAAATATGGTCAAGGTTCTGTTAAAGTAACTAAATGTAATAAGAATTTGTTAGATAGTAGTATATTAGAAAATAAAATATTAGACAGTAAAACAGGAAGTGCAACAACGAATACTAGTTGGAAAGCGAGTGATTTTATACAAATAAATTCTGGAATATATAATTTTTCTTGGAAAAGTAGTTCAAATTATTTTCAAGTAACAATATGTTTTTATGATAGAAATAAAAACTTTTTGTCTGGAATATCATGGACAATTGCAAATGTATATAGTAAATCATTTGAAGTAGATAAAAATACAACATTTATAAGAGTATCGTATAGTACAATAATAAGTGGCAAAGAAGCTAATCGAGAAAAAATAATATTAGAACAAAACTCAACTGAGACATCATACGAAGAACATCAAGAACAATCATACATAATGCCAGTTCAAAAAGAAATGCTAGAAGGAGATTATGTTGCAGACGTAGAACACCATGAGTGGAAAAAATTGACTTTGACTGGGAACGAAAATATTAAATTAAATACTGCTTTTGCTAATGTATTTAATATAGAAATACCCAAAATAAATATAATGAATCAACAAGTTTGCTTATGTAATATTGCAAAAGGTGTTGTTTATAATACGGCATTATTGACAATACAAGATAATATAATTATGACGGCTAGTTTAAACAAAATTGTTTATAAAAGTACAAAATTTAGTTCTTTGAGTGAATTTAAAACATATTTACAAAACCAATATGAGGAAGGAACACCAGTAATAGTTTATTACAAACTAGCAGAACCAATAAATTTAGAATTAACAGACGAACAAAAAGCAGTAGCAAAAGAACTAAGCAATGCAAGAACATATAAAAATGTAACAAATATAACAACAGATAGTATAGCAATACTAGATTTAGACTATGCAAAAGATTTAGAAACATTATTAACCTCAAAAGAAAGTGAGGTGTAGATAATGCAAGATACAGATTTAATTGAGAAAGTAGCTCATTTAGAAGAAAGAGAAAAGTCAAACACAAAGAGAATAGATACAGTTGAGAATAAAGTAGAAAATATATACGACCTAACATTAAGTGTAAGAGAAATAGCAACAGAAATGAAAGCAATGAGAGAAGAACAAAACAAAATGAACGAACGCTTAAAAATAATAGAAGAAAAACCGATTAAGGATTATGAAGACACTAAAAAACAAGTAAAAGGTAAGGTAATTTCTTTTATAACTGGAATTATATTAACAGCAATAGCCTTTGGTTTAGGATTAAGTAAATTTATGTAGGAGGTGAGACGATATGGAAAAATTAAAAACAATAGCAAAATACTTAACAAATATACTAGCAATAGTAAGTGCGTTAGTTGCAGGAATAAATGCAGTAGATGGAATAACAATACCATATGCGATACAAATAGTACAAGTTATTGCAGTAGTACAAGGAGTTATTGGTACATATTTGTTAGGACAAAAAGCAATAAGTAATAAGGAGGAATAATTATGGAAGAAGAAATTGTAGAAACAATGGAACTTGCAGAAGAAGATACAAGAGGGGAGGCAAACG
>ENA-OROU01001234-OROU01001234.1-human-gut-metagenome-genome-assembly--contig:-NODE-1234-length-22612-cov-5.124706_pt1 | contig 22612 bp, 17 predicted proteins | sample MGYA00242131_ERZ509054 | MGnify/ENA primary metagenome ERZ509054 (study PRJEB26280, sample SAMEA2338749) | human gut metagenome | biome: human gut; feature: human-associated habitat; material: faeces... | reverse complement strand
GCACACAGCTTGTGCGGTGCTTCGTAGAAGATCATCGTGCGTTTTTCACCCTGCAGAGTGTCCAAGTGCTCTCTGCGGGCCTTTTTGTTGACCGACAGGAAGCCTTCAAAGCACCAGCGTCCGGTCGGCAGACCGGATGCCGCCAGCGCGCAGACCGCCGCACAGCAGCCCGGAATCGGGATAACGGGCACATCGTGCTCGGCGCACAGCGCGACCAGATCCTCACCCGGATCGGAAACCGCAGGCGTGCCCGCATCGGTTACGAGCGCACAGGTCTCACCGGCGAGCAGTTTCTCCAAAACCGCTTCACCGCGTGCGCGGCGATTGTGTTCGTAGTACGAGATCATCGGCTTTTTGGGCAATTCGCAGGCGTTAAGCAGCTTTTGCGTCACGCGGGTGTCCTCTGCCGCGATGAAATCCACCGTGCTGAGCACCTCGCGTGCCCGCGGCGATAAATCACTCAGGTTGCCGATCGGCGTTGCGACTAAGTATAATGTAGACAATTCAATCCCTCCGGAATTTCTTAAATGGAGAATGGATAATGGAAAATGAAGGTGCGGCACATGGTGCCGAATTCAATCATCGCGCATTGCGCGTCTCAGCACAGCACGGACGGAACTCGCGCAAGAATAGCGCTGATTCTCCATTTTCAATGCTCAATTCCGTAAATACGGAAATATTCATCACTCTCAACGATCAGCGGCGGCTCAACAACAAGTCCTTCCGCACTGCCGCCTTTTCGGCACTCGACCATGACGACGCTTGGCGCCGCCTGCACGCTCTGGTGCACGAACCGCATTCTTTTCGGCACGAGCCGCACGCGCGAGAGCGCTTCGAGCAGCACCCATAGCCGTTCCGGCCGGAATACGAACGCGGCTTTGCCGCCGGTATGCAGCACGAACGAGGCAGCAACCGCCAGTTCCTCGACCGAGCAGGTTGCGTCCTGCCTTGCGGTGCGCTTTTCGGCGGTCGGCGCATTCGCGCCTGCGTTGCGGTCGAAATACGGCGGGTTGCAGATAACGTAATCCATGCTGCCGTGCGGCAGCAGCGTGCGCATCTGCCGGAGGTCGCCTTGCAGAGCGGTTACGTTTTCCAGCTCGTTTGCCGCGATGGACTGCCGGAACAGGTCGAGCGGGCCGTCCTGCAGTTCCAGTCCGGTGATCTTGAGGTCGGACCGCCATACGAGCAGCGCCAGAGCGCCTGTGCCGCAGCCGAGGTCGAGCAGTTTGGCATTGCGTCTCGGCTTGGCGAACGCGCTGAGCAGCACGCTGTCCTGACCGAGCTTACAAAAACGGTCGTCCTGTAATAATTGCAGTCCGTTAGGGAGTGTTTCGGTGCTTTGCGCCATGATTTCTCTCTCCTTAATCGTCAATTCAGACCACTGATTTGTTTGCGTCCAATCCCTGCACTGCACCAAGTAAAATTATCGTGCGTAAGCGCGTATAAAATAGCGTTTGCATTGCAAATGCCAGCCCGTAGGCCTCTATCCCTAAAAACATTTAATGAGAGCAAAAGAGGAAGCATGTATCACTCTTTTTTGACTTTAAGAGGGAGAAAGTTTCTATATAGGAACTTTCGGACGACTTTGGAACGGCCTGCGGTCCGTTCCTCTTGTCGGCGGAACTGTAGTTCCGCGACAGCATTAGTAGGCTTTTTCTACCGCAGCCTGCAGCACCTGCGAAGCCACCGTACCGGCAACCGACGAGCCGCCGCCGCCGTTCTCGACGAGAACGATGAAGGCATACGGCGTGGCCTCGTCGCGCAGGAAGCCGGTGAACCATGCGTTCGGTGACTTATCCGCGCCGACCTCGGCGGTGCCCGACTTGGCACAGATATCCATGCCCGGGAAACGATCCTGACCGTAGGTCTCGATGACGTTGTTATGCATCATATCCGCGATGGTACCCGCGGTCTTTTCGTCGATCAGCTGCGCCGACTTGTGCGGATAGTAAATGCCGGTCGGCAGGCCGTAATCCGTGGTAGATTTTTCGATCAGACGCGGCACGGCAGCCTTGCCGCCGTTGGCGATCGCGCCCATATACTGGAGCATGTTGATCGGACACAGGGTATCCTGACCCTGACCGACACCCGACCATGCCAGCTGATTGTCATTGCCCGAGAAATCAAACTTGCCGACAGAGGTCTGAATGCCGTCCACCTTGATGGACTTGGTAAGCCCGGCGGCATCCGCGTATTTCTGCATGGTTTCGCCGCCGAGTTCGACGGCCAGCTGACCGAACACACCGTTGCACGAGTTGGCGAGCGCTTCCTCGATGTCCTGTTCGCCGTGAGCGTGCGGGCAGGTGACTTCCTCGCCGCCGATGTTGACCGAGCCGGTGCACGTCCACTTGCGCTGGAACAGGTCGGGGATGTTCTCGATAGCGGCGTTGATGGTCACAACCTTGAAGATAGAGCCCGGAATCGAGTTCGCGGACAGCAAGCGGTTGACGTAAACGCCGTCCCACGCGGGATCGTCCGCCGCAATGTCCGGCGGATTGGCCGGATCGAACGTCGGTGTGGACACCATGCACAAAATTTCACCGGTTTTATAGTTATAAACGCCAACCGTTCCGTTCATTCCGTTCAAAGCCTGATAGGCGACATTGTTCAAGTAGGCATCAATCGTCAGATACAGGCTGTTGCCGGTGCCGAGCGGAGAATATACGCCGGTGAGCAGATTGTAGCCGGACAGCTTATCCGCGAACGAGGTGAGCGCACCCGCGCCGATGTTGCCGTTTTTGTCGCCTACGGCGTGCAGTGTGGCGCGCCGGACGGTTGCGTCATCGTTGTAGATGCGGTTGCCGTCCTCGTCGAGCGTGGACAGCATATCGCCGTCCCGATCGAGGATGGTGCCGCCTTTCAGCTGACCGGCGTTGTTATAGAGATGACGGTTGTACGGGTAGGAGGCCCAGTCACCGCCGTCCACGACAAACTGGAAGCAGAAGAACGCCAGACCCAGACCGAGCAGCGCGGCAAGGATCAGACAGAAAATACTGCGTTTTTCGATTTTCCGCATGGTTACTCCTCCCCTCTAAGCTCGCGGCGGCTGGGCAGACGAACCGCGAACGATGCATTCTGTCGGGTGTCGGTCGCCTTCAAAAAGGCGAGCATACCCCATGCCGACAGCATGGACGAACCGCCGTTGGATACGAACGGCAGCGTAACGCCGGTGAACGGCAGAATATCGACCGCACCGAATACGTTCAGACAGGTCTGGAACACCAGCAGACTGGTGGCCGCGCATGCGGCGATGGTGTAAAAGCTGGAGCGTCCGGCACGGCAGGCGCGGACAGCGAACACGGCCAGCGTAATGATGCACAGGATGGTCAGCACGGCAATGACGAGCCCCCATTCCTCACAAAGCATACCGAACACGATGTCGGTATCCGCGGCAGGGAGATTCGAGAGCCAGCCCTTGCCTGCGCCTACGCCGATCATGCCGCCGGAGGCGGCTGCGGTCAGCGTATGCGTCTGCTGGAAGCCCTTGTCGTACACGTCCTCCCAGATATGTCCCCAGGAGGCAAATCGAGCGGCAACGTGCGGCTTGATGGTCAGCATGACCATGCCCGCGCCGAAGCAGCCGGCGCACACAAGGCCGATGGTGGCGAAATCACCCGAACGCAGGTACGCGATGACAAGGAACGTCACGAAGAACACAAGCGCGGTGCCGAAGTCGTTCTGCAGCGCGAGACAGCCGCCGCAGATGGCGGTCAGACCGATGAACATCCACAGGTTGCGCTTGTTGAACAGGCGGTCGAGCGTTGCTGCGCCGGCAAAAATATAGCAGATTTTCGCAATTTCCGAGGTCTGCAGAGACAGAGGACCGAGACGCAGCCATGCCTTCGCGCCGCCCTGCGACGAGCCGATCAGCAGTGTAATAGCCAGCAGTCCGACTGCCGTTGCGCTCATAAACCAGCGCACCTTCTGCGCCCGGGTCAGGTCGCGCAGGAAGAAGCCGAGCACGATAAAGATGGCAAGACCCATCAAAATCGCAATCAGCTGCTTGGGCAGCTCGTCCGGCACGGTCGAGCCGGTGACGGCGAGTGACAGCGTACATAGGAAGAACGCTATCGTTTCCATTTCAAAGCCGATGCGGCGGAACAGGCGCATGACGATGAAATACGCCCAGCAGATTACCGTAAAGACAAAAAAGGTGAGCGGAATGGTGGTGGTCGCCTTGTCGCCCTGCGCGATAATGAGCTGCAGACCGGTGAGGATCTGGAACAGCGTCAGCAGTACGAGCGAACCCCACATGCCGGCAGGCTTGCCCTCAATGCGGCGCTCGACCATCTGTGCACGCTTTTCCTCAGCGGTAATGGGCTCCATGATAGCGGGAATGCCCGCAAAGGTGACCGTGTCGCCGTCCTCGACGAGCGCATACTCGTCCACCGGCAGGTCGTTTACCTTGATGCCGCCCTTGGAACCGAGGTCGTATATCGTCCAGCTGCCGTCATCCTCGCGGATGAGCGCGGCGTGCTGACGCGATACCGACGGATATTCCAGCTGCACATCGCAGCTGGGTGCGCGTCCGATGATGTTCTCCCAGTGGGTGATGGGCAGGCGCACGCCGTTGCGCAGCACCAGATAGCCCCAGACCTCATCCGGGTGCTTGACCTTCCACAGCGAGCGGATCGCACCGACAAGGATCATCAGCGCCAGCAGCGGGAACACGAAGCGCACAACGGTTGTGTACCACGCCCCGATGAGCGGTTTTTCCGCCAGCAGAGCCGTCAGCCTGTCGAGAAGCTGCTGCAAAGCATCATTCATGTAAAGTTCCTCCTTTCGAGGGATGCTGTTGATTACTTGGATTTACCAATAATACTACCAGTATAGCCTATCTATTATAGCATAGGTTGTCAAGAAATTCGCCGTTTTTCACAAACTTTCGCGAATATCTTGATTGACATTGACAGAATGTTGTCACGGTGTTACACTGAATTCATAAACTACATACGCGACAAACGAAGTTTGCAGGAAAAAGTCAAAGACTTGCCGAAGGAGCAAAACTCTCAGGCGTCCGGATTTCCGGATGAGGACTGTAAATGGATGTGGCTCTGGAGAACGTTCCTCAAGGGGACTGCCGAAGGTGCAACGCGCGCAAAAGGGGTTTGCGTGCCAATCTCTCAGGCAAAAGGACAGAGATGAACCTGTTTTTATAGACGTTAGGATATAAAAATAAGTTCCGCGGAACCACAGCAAATGTTTTCTCACGGTGCAGGATGTACCGTCTGTTTGCTGTCTTTCTGTTTCTTTGGAGCCGTAACCCGATGCTGATTGGGTTCGGCTTTTTGTTTGCCGCAAAACAAAGAAGGGGTATGTAAAATGACAATGGAAGTATTGGCAGACTGGGTAAGCCGAATCAGCAACGTCGTGTGGAACGGCCTGCTGCTGTATCTTCTGGTCGGCACGGGCATCGTGTTCACCATCCGCACGCGGTTCGTGCAGGTACGCAAGTTCGGCGCGGGCTGGAAGCATCTGTTCGGCCATTTCTCGCTCAACGGTGAGAAGGCTGGCAAGGACGGCATGAGTCCGTTCCAGGCGCTGACCACCGCAATCGCGGCGCAGGTCGGTACCGGCAACATCGCAGGCGCGGCTACCGCACTGTATTCCGGCGGCCCGGGCGCGATTTTCTGGATGTGGCTGAGTGCATTCTTCGGCATGTCCACCATCTACGGCGAGGCGGTTCTCGCGCAGAAGTACAAGACCACGGACGACAAGGGTCACGTTACCGGCGGTCCGATCTACTACATCCGCGCACGCTTTACCGGTAAATTCGGCAAGTTCCTCGCCGGGTTCTTCTCGGTTGCGATTATTTTTGCACTGGGCTTTACCGGCAACATGGTACAGGCAAACTCGATCAGCGTCGCGTTCAACACCGCGTTCGGCGCACCGATGATCGTTGTCGGCATCATCTGCGCGATCATTGCAGCGTTCATCTTCCTCGGCGGCGTAGGCCGTATCGCATCCGTTACCGAGAAGGTCGTTCCGATCATGGCGCTGTTCTACATGGCTGGCTGCATTGTTATCCTTTGCATCAATCATGCAGCGATCATTCCGGCATTCAAGTCCATCTTTGTTGCAGCATTTGACCCGCAGGCTATCCTCGGCGGCGCTGCAGGCATCACGGTTCGTCAGGCAATGCGCTACGGCGTTGCACGCGGTCTGTTCTCGAACGAGGCCGGCATGGGCTCTACGCCGCACGCACATGCGCTCGCAAAGGTAAAGCGTCCGCAGGATCAGGGCGAAATTGCTATCGTTTCCGTATTTATCGACACCTTTATCGTACTGACGCTGACCGCTATGGTCATCCTGACCTCGGGCATGCTCAATCCGGGTGCACCGGACGGTCTGCAGGGCACCGAGCTGGCACAGGCGGCCTTCAAGGCTTCGCTTGGCTCGGCAGGCATGGCGTTCGTTGCCATCTGCATGCTGTTCTTCGCGTTCTCTACCATCATCGGCTGGTATTTCTTCGGTGAGCAGAACGTAAAGGCACTGTTCGGCCACAAGGCTGTTAAGGTTTACGCCGCTATCGTTGTTATCTGCATCGTGATCGGCTCCGCACTGCATGTTGATCTGGTATGGAACCTGTCCGACCTGTTCAACGGCCTGATGGTATTCCCGAACCTGATCGCGCTGCTGGCGCTGTCCGGTCTGGTTGCCAAGGCGGCCCACGACAAGGACATTATGAAGTAAGCTATGACCTGTCGCGGAACTACACGGTTTGTGCAGGAATCGGCTCTATACAGTATTATTTGATAGAAAATGCACCGCAATTCTGCGGTGCATTTTTTTGCAGACACCGAAAAAACACTGGTTTTCGCGTTCTCAGTACCGTATAATAGGGGAGTACCGCGGGAATGTTTGCTATTCCACCTGTTTAGAATGTTAAAAAGGAGAATTTCACATGAAAAAACGTACATTTTTGCTTTTTGGCCTGCTGACGATGCTGGTTCTGACCGCCTGCGGCGGCAAATCAGGCGCGCAGACCTCGACGGATGATGCCACCGACACGAGCGATAACTCGCAGCAGACGACCGCTGAGGAGACCGCACAGCCCATCGGTCAGCACCATGCACAGATCACCATCAAGGACCACGGCACGATCGACATCGAGCTGGACGGCGATGCAGCGCCTATCTCGGTTCAGAACTTTATAGACCTGGCAAACGACGGTTTTTACGACAGACTGACCTTTCACCGCATTATTACCGGCTTTATGATGCAGGGCGGCGACCCGCTGGGCAACGGCACCGGCGGCTCGGAGAACACTATCAAGGGCGAGTTTTCGGAGAACGGCGTGGAGAACAAGCTGTCGCACACGCGCGGTGCGGTTTCGATGGCACGCTCAAGCGACCCGGACAGCGCATCCTCGCAGTTCTTCATCGTTCAGCAGGACAGCACCTATCTCGACGGTCAGTACGCCTGCTTCGGTTATGTGACCAAGGGCATGGATGTTGTGGATGAAATCTGTGATAATACGCCGGTCGAGGACGATAATGGTACAGTTAAGACGGAAAATCAGCCGGTTATTGAGAGTATTAAGATTATCGACTGACTGTGCAAAGCGTAAAGAGTTGAGAGCGAAGATTGGAGAGTAAGTTACGGTTTTTCTCTTAACATAATAAAGCACCCCATCTGTCAGACAGTATATCATACTGTCGGACAGATGGGGTGCAGTTCAATTTCGGGCTGTGCACAGGACGCAGACTGTTTTGATTTACCGCGCTGTTAATTATTTCAGATGCCCTTCCAAAGGATTTCAGATTTTTGGTAAATCCGGATTTACTGAGATGACACCATTTTCTCAGTCGGCCAGGATTTTCTGAGTGCCGCATAGGAAACCAGGAAGTTGGCAAGCCAGCCTGCCGGCACGGCAAGCCAGACAAATGCAATACCAAAGCGCGGAGCACAGATCAACGCCACAGACAGGCGAATCGCAAGGTTTACCATATTGGCAATGAGAAACGGCCGCATGATTCCGAGTCCGCGAAGAACTCCGTCGGTTGCCATTTTGATACCCATAAAGATAAAGAAGCAACCAAGCCATCTCATATAATCCCCGGACACCTGATAAGCCAGGGCGGTTCCGTCTTTTCCAAGGAACAGCGAGGAAATCTGCGTGTGCAGCGTTTCAATGACAAGGAAGGCAAGAACAGCAAAACATACATCCAGTATCAATGCTGCGCGGTAGCCTTTTTTGATGCGCTGGGTTTTGTTTGCACCAAGGTTCTGGGAAACATACGGCGAAACCGCATTGCCGATGGACACAAAAATCAGGGAAAAGACATTTTCCACCCGCATTGTCGCCGCGTATCCCGCGAGTGCCTGTGTGCCGAAGGGATTTACCACCGCCTGTACAATCATCATACCGATGGATACGGTAGACTGCTGCAGAACCGATGGAACAGCAATCTGAAGCATCGAACGCAGCTCCTGTCCGTCAAACCAGACAAAGCTGCTCTTATACCGCCGCATCCGATAAAAGAAAATCAAAAGTGAAAACACAGCCGAAATACCCTGCGCAATCAGCGTTGCAAGCGCCGCACCGAACACGCCAAGTCCCAGACCGGCTACCATCCAAAGATCCATAACAATATTCAGGATTGATGAAAAGATCAGCAGTCCCAGCGGAATTTTTGATTCACCAATGGAAGTGAACATGGTAGAAAGAATATTGTACATGAACAAAAACGGAAAACCTACGAAATAGACCCGCAGATACAGTACTGCCTCCTTCAGAATATCGGCAGGGGTCTGTAATCCGCTCATCATCGCATGGGAAAAGCAAAAGCCAAAGACGCCAAGGATGATACTCAGAAGTAAAAAGCTGATCAGGGAGGTAGATACAATGGTTTTCATTTTGCCATACTCTCTGGCGCCGAAATAACGGCTTACGAGTACGCCGGCACCGACACCGGCACCCAGCGCCACACAAATGAAAACATTGGTCAGGGCAGCGCAGGCGCCGACCGCTGCAAGAGCGGAGGAGCCGACAAACTGACCGACGATAATGGAGTCAGCCATATTGTATACCTGCTGAAAAAAGCTGCCGAGAATCATCGGCATTGCAAAAACCGTCAGCGCTTTCAGGGGTGCATCGGTAATCAAATATTCATCTTTTGACATGATTATATTCCTCCACAATTTCCGGCTTTTTATCAGAAAGTACGAGCATAGCAAGTGCGATCGGTATAATGTTCTCGCAGATTGTCCCGGTTGTCAAGACCATACCCGGTAAATTTGAGGAATCCGCTTTGCCGGTTTTGACCTTGCGGATAGGACTGCCGTGTACCGGTCGGTACGCACGGCTGTCATCTGATCCGATAATATCTTTTTATAAAATCCAGAAAGTGAATAGCCTGCTCGGACATACGTCGTATGGACGGATACACAATGTACAGCCGGCGCAGGAACGCTGACTGTCCGAGGGGGGAACAGCAGTAGCCGTCCCTGCTGTGCATCGGTCTGCACAGTTGCGCGCGACAGAATGGAAATGCCCATGCCCAGTGCGATGCACCGCTTGAGCGCTGCCGCGTCATCCATGACGGCAATGATTCAGTTCATCAAGCGACAGATCGTGATTCTGGAGGAAATACAGTGTTTCCTGCTTGGTGCCCGAGTTGTCCTCGCGCAGCAGGAACGGTTCGTGCAGGAGCGCTGTCAGCGGGTCCGGCTGGCCTTGATAGGCACGGAAATGCGGTGTGTTCGGTGACGAGGCGCACACCCGCAAGAATATCGAGAAAATGCTCGAGTATGAGAACAAGTCCGGTCAGACGACCGTGCGTCCGGACGGGTGCTTCGAGATCGTTTTTCAGGCGTAATGCGAGAAAAAAAGCCGTATCAGGTGCTCACCTTCCACACCACCGATGCCGCCATGGAGATGGAGTCGTTCTGCAAACAGAATGGCATTGCCGGTCGGCTGGTGCCGGTGCCGCGCAGACTGTCCGCCGGATGCGGCATCGCGTGGCGCATGGAAGCCGAAGTTTACGCGCAGTATCAGACGGTTATCGCGGACTGCGGGATTGAGATCGAGCAGAGCGAGGCGTTTGTGTTTTAAGTAACCATAAAGCGACATGACTTTGATGCAAGTCATGCCGCTTTTCGGTTTATTTGTTTTCGGTTTTCACGATTTTCTTTATAAAATGACATTGAGGAAATCCTGTGCAGCCCCAGAATTTTTCGCCGACATGCGCACCGCGTCTGGCCTCCCGCATGACAAGCGGCTTGCCGCACTTCGGACAGCATTTTCCCTCCGACGGCGCAGGTGCAGGCCGCTCGGCGGCAGGCTGGTCCTCCAGCTCCTCCTGCTTGAATTTTTCGATATAGGTGATTGGCTTTTCAATGTGCATCTGCAGATACCGCTCACCCATTTCCTTCAAATCTTTCAAAGAAGAAGCCGATTCCTTGGACGCCTTATTCATTCGTTTTATCGTTTCAATCAACTGGTCTGCTCGAATGACCTGTTCCTTGACCTCTTTCTTCGCATATCGGTCGTTGACAACAGTTTTCGGGTTGGCAAGCACGACTAAGCCCCTAAAAAAGTCCTTAAACAAGTAATTCTTCCATGCGGCAAGGATTTTGCCGTCATTTTCGCTCCTTCGTTCCTTGAGCACCTGCAAATGCCGCTGATTCTGCGTAATCGGCGAATAAATTCCCTCTTTATAGTACCGACCGCCGCAGCGAATTGTGCGGATAAAATCGCCCTTGCTGTTGATCTCGATATTGCCGAACAGATTTTTGCACTCCAACACAAAGTTAATCTTTGGAGTCAGTACCAGAAAGTCAATCTGTGCCGAGGCACCGGACACGCTTTCAATATACAAATCGTGCAGCACAACCATATCCATACCGCTGTTTTTCAGCTCAAACAGAATATTATCCTCACCGATAATACCGGCTTTCACCACGGCAATCTCTTTTGCAATTTTTTTCGCGTTTTCTCCGGCTGCCTTTTCCGCCAGCTCTTCCAGCTGCCGCAGATACTCCTTTGCGTTGCTGGATTCCTTCGCAATCACAACCTCCGGTTTTGAAAACAGTCCCATGTTTATCCCTCGTGTTTCTCTTTTTCCTGCGATTTTCGCTTGTATAATTTTAGTATACCATATAGGAGAAACAAGGAAAAGTTCCGTCCTCAAATTTATCCACAGGTTTGTGCATATCTTCGTGGATATTTCCGCAGGCACGCAAAAGCCGCAGACGAAAGTCTGCGGCTTTTCTCTTTGGCGTTTACTTGGCCCTGCCAATCTCCGTTGCCTTTTCAACCTCGATCAGCCTGCCTGTTTTTACATCGTAAAATATAACCGTAAATCGGAATACTGGACGCTGCCAGCGGATGATTTCTGATGTATTCCACGTCATCTACGACGCTTTGCTCCAAATTATCACTCGGGTGTTATTTTCCGTCGTTTGCAATCGCGGTGTCAATATTCTCCTGCAGCTGCTTCATGCTGTTTTCGTTCGTGATGCCGCCGAGTACCGGTTCACCGACGATTTTTCCGTTCCGGTCGATAACATAGGTGGTCGGGAATGACATGATGTTCAGTGCAAACTTGCCTGCCTCGCTGCCGGATGCAAAGGTAATGTTGCGGTAGGATGCCCCCTTGGTCTGCAGAATCTGTTTAGCGGTAGCAATGGCATCCGCATTGTCATCGAGCGTTTCCGTATTGATGCCGATAACCTCGCCGCCCTGAGCCTTGACAGTCTGATTCAGCTTGTCCAGATCACCAAGTTCAGCCACGCACGGCTTGCAGCCGCTGAACCAGAAATTCACGACGGTGAACGCATTGTCTGCGAACAGGCTGCTGTCCACAGCATTGCCGTCCAGGTCTTTGCCCTCGAAAGCAGGGAACGTGTCGCTGGCGGATGTGGTGGTGCCTTCCTCGGGCGGAAGTTCCTGCAGCTGGTCCTCCAGCTTGCGGACCTTGGCGGCATCGTCGGTCAGCGTCTTGTAGTCCTCGTCCGAGAGCTGGTCCTTGACGTTTTTAATCGCAAGATCGAGTACATCAGCGTAGTTGGTGCTCTGGGTGCTCTGCGACAGCTTGTCCTTGTCGAGCGAATTCAGAGCCGTTGTCCACAGCTCCTGGTGCTGGTCGAGGATGGCGTTTTCCTCCGCTATCAGCTCGGAGACGGTTTTTGCCGGTTTGCCGCAGGCGGATGCGCCGAGCAGCAGGCTTACGGACAGGGCAAATGCGATCAGTCGATTCTTTTTCATTAGATAGTTTCTCCTTTGTCAGTCGTTTGGGTTTTATCGCCCAGACCGTAGCGGTAGCAGATAGCATCGGTCGGGCAGGCTTTGATGCACATACCGCAGCGGATACACTCGGCATGATTGGGGTTTTTGGTGATATCCACATCCATTTTGCAGGCTTTGGCGCACGCACCGCACGATACGCATTTGTGCGTATCCACCTGCATCCGGAACAGCGAAACGCGGTTCAGCAGCGCATAAAACGCGCCCAGCGGGCACAGCCACTTGCAGAACGGACGGTAAAACAGTACGCTGCACACGATAACGGTCAGCAGAACGGCTGCTTTCCAGGTAAACAGTGCGCCGAGCGCGGCACGGATGCCGGAGTTGACCGCCGCCAGCGGCAGCGCGCCCTCGAGCACCCCCTGCGGGCACAGGTACTTGCAGAAGAACGGGTCGCCCATGCCGAGTTCGTTTGTGACAAGTACGGGCAGCAGCACCACCATGATCAGCAGCACCGCATATTTCACATAGCGGAGCGGCTTCAGCCTTTTGGTGGACAGCTTAGGCGAGGGGATTTTGTGCAGCAGCTCCTGAAACCAGCCGAACGGACACAGAAAACCGCAGATGAACCGTCCGAGCAGGACGCCGAGCAGGATCAAGATACCGGTGATGTAATACGAAAACCGGAACTTCGACGAGCCGACGACCGCCTGAAATGCGCCGATCGGACACGCACCGGTCGCGCCGGGACAGGAATAGCAGTTCAGGCCGGGCACGCAGACCGCCTTGCCGCCGCCCTGATATAATTTGCCCTGCAAAAAATTCGGCAGGTGGATATTGGTCAGCAGAGCCGCTGCTGCCTGTATCCAGCCGCGAAAGCGGGCTAAAACCGGAATCCTTTTCTTATCCAATCCCAACACACTCCATACACAGGCGGATCGCCTTTGATAATACCGTATCGGCTTCGCCTCTCCACAGGCCGAACCCGATCATTGCAATGCCGACTGCCAGCAGGAAGAGCTGGGCGGCGGTTCTGTGCTTCAGCATCGTTATGCCCCTTTCGAAGTTGTTGACACCAGTATACCGCACGGGAGATAAAATCTGTGTTAAGGCAATACCGCATAATTGAACAAGAGTGATTTGCGAGTAAATTTTGCGTACTGACGAGGCACAGTTTTGCGGTAATACTTGATGTATTACCGTGAAACTGCAACAAAGTCAGGGCACAAAATTTCCGCAAAGCACCGCCGCTTTAATTGTGCGGTGTTGCCTTAAGGTGCTAAAAAAACAAAAATTTTTTGCAACAGATTTCGTTAACACAAATTTTATCCCTGTCTGGTATAATAAAGGTATGAAAACACAAAGGAGGAAAGCTCATGCGGCTTTTGGTGATAGAGGACGAGCGTGATCTGTGCGAAGATATTGCGAAAAAACTGCGCCTGTCCGGTTATGAGGCGGACACCTGCGTTGACGGGGAGGCGGCGCTCGAGCTGCTGGCGGTGGAGCGCTACGATCTGGTGCTGCTCGACCTTAACCTGCCCAAGGTGGACGGTATGACCGTTCTGCGAACCCTGCGGGAGCACGATCAGGAAACCGGCGTGCTCATACTGTCGGCGCGAAGCGAAATTTCCGACAAGGTGGACGGACTGGATGCCGGTGCAAACGATTATCTGTCCAAGCCGTTCCATCTGGAGGAGCTGGAGGCGCGGGTACGCAGCCTGACACGCCGCCGGTTCGTCCAGCAGGATGTGTGCCTGCGGTGCGGCGGGCTGACATTTGACACACGCAGCCGCACGGCTGCGGCGAACGGACAGGCCCTGTCGCTCACGCGCAAGGAGAGCGGCATTCTGGAATATCTGCTGCTCAATCGCGGGCGGCCGGTCAGTCAGGAGGAGCTCATCGAGCACGTTTGGGACAGTAGCGTGGACAGCTTCAGCAATTCCATCCGCGTACACATCTCCACGCTGCGAAAAAAGCTGCGCGCGGCACTGGGATACGATCCGATCCGCAATAAGATCGGACAGGGCTACGAGATCGGAGCGGGCGAATGAGCAAACGAATCTCTGTGCAGTGGCGCATCACGATCTTGACTGCGCTGCTCATCGCGGCGGCGTGCGTGAGCCTGAATCTGCTGCTGTTTTACTCCGGCTCGGACAGCATGGATGCGCTGAACGGCTTTGTGGTGGAGTACAAAACGGGAAATCAGCAGGAAATGACGATTGAGATACCCCAAGAGAATATGCAGGCGTTCTTCAGCGGCTTTTCTCAGCAGGTGAGTGCAGAAAAGGTGCGTTTCGAGCGCATGGGCTGGTGCATCACCGCGCTGGTGACACTGCTGAGCGCCGTCATCGCGTATTTCGTCAGCGGACGGGCGCTCAAGCCGCTGGGCGATTTTGCGCGGCAGACCGGGCAGATCAACGAGGAAAGCCTGACCGACACCCGCCTGTCCGAGGACACGACCGCCGAGTTCCGGCAGCTGAGCCGGTCGGTCAACGCCATGCTCGACCGTCTGGCGCAGTCGTTTGACACGCAGCGGCAGTTCACCGGCAATGCGGCGCACGAGCTTCGCACGCCGCTGGCGCTCATACAGACACGGCTCGAGCTTTTTGCGGCGGAGCATCCACAGATGGATGCCGAAACAACCGCGCTGCTGCGCTTTGAGCAGGAACAGCTCGAGCGGCTGAGCGCCCTTGTACGCACGCTGCTGGAAATGAGCGACCTGCAATCCGTGCCGCGCACGGACTGCATCGACCTTGCGCCGATGGCCGAGGAAGTGCTGGTCGATCTGACGCCGCTGGCGCAGAAAAACGGCATCACACTTACGCAGACAGGCGAAAATGTGCAGCTCACCGGCAGTGATGTGCTGCTGTATCGGGTGCTGTTCAACCTGACCGAGAACGCCATCAAGTACAACCGCACGGGCGGTTCGGTGGAAGTGTCTGTCGAGCGGGAAGGCGGTCAGGCGGCCATCCGTGTGCGGGATACCGGTCCGGGCATTGCCGAGGAGTACCGGGACAGCATCTTTCAGCCGTTTTTCCGCGTGGATAAGTCGCGCAGCCGCGCAATGGGCGGCGTGGGACTGGGACTGGCGCTCGTGCAGGAGATTGTCCGGCTGCATGGCGGCACAGTGCGCGTTGAACAGAGCGCAGATACGGGAACAACAATTCTGGTAACACTGCCGGTTGGAAAAGCGGCTTGACGCTCAAATTGAGGGCATATATGCACGCTGCCTTAACAGCATACACGGTTTACACCCGCTCTGAAATCCAGTATAATTTAGACAGTACAACGGACAGGAGAGCACATTACAGTATTCGGAGGTGCGCGCCATGCCAAAATCGAAATGGAATCTGAACACGATCTACATATCCGAGCGGCTGCAGGAGAGCCTGCGGCCAATCTCGCGCTGTGCCATGACGACCGTGGTTGCACCCATGGGATACGGCAAAACGACGGCGGTGGAGTGGTATCTCGCGGAACGTGCCGGAGCCGAAGCACCGTACATTGTGCGCATCAGTGTGTACTCGAGCAATCTTGCGATTTTCTGGAAAAGTGTGCAGGACGCCTTTGCGCGTGCAGGCTTTGCCTTTCTGCGGGAATACGACTGTCCGACCGACGGAGCGAGCGGCGGACTGCTGATCGACGATCTGTGTCATGCGCTGACCGGTGAGCAGTCCTGCTATATTTTTATTGACGATTTTCATCTGCTGACTGACAAGCGCGCACCCGGATTCCTGTGTGCGCTGGCCGGACGGCTGCCGCCCAATGTTCATCTGATTTTAGCCAGCCGTGACCTGTTTCTGCCGGCGGCAGAGCTTGTCCGGCTGGGCGGAAAGGTGTACCAGATCGGCACGGCGCAGCTTCGGCTTAACCATACCGAGCTGGCGGTCTATACCAAGCGGTGCGGAACCGCGCTTTCCGATGAGCAGATAGATACGCTGCTGTATTACAGCGAGGGCTGGTTTTCGGCGGTTTATCTGAATCTGCGGATGTTTTCCGAGCACGGTGTGCTGCCGGACCCGAATTCGGATATTTCATCCATCTTTACGGCTGCGATGATTGATCCGCTGCCCGAAAAACAGCGGGAATTCCTTGCGGTGATGGGACTTGCCGACGAATTTACGGTCGAAATGGCGCAGTTCGTCATGGCAGACGCGCACGCCGAGAACCTGCTTGCCGCGCTGACCGGGCAGAATGCGTTTGTCAAGCGTCTGCCGGACGGCGCGACCTACCGGTTTCATCACATGATGAAGGAATGCGCGCTGCACACCTTCCTGTCCATGCCGAAGGAGCGGCAGACCGTCTATCGCGGGCGGCTCGGCATCTGGTATGAGGATCATCGGCTGTATCTGCATGCCATGACCGAGTACCGGCAAAACGGCGATTACGATGCGATGCTGCGCACGCTGCAGAAGGATGCAGGCATTCTGCTTTCCTCGCTGCACCCGAAGGCAGTGCTGGCAGCGCTGGACGAATGCCCGGCGGCTGTGCTCGCAAGCCATCCGCTGGCGATTCTGGTGCTTATGCGGAGTATGTTCAACTGGCGCAATATCCCGAAAATGCTGGAGCTGAAGGAGCTGCTGCTGACGGCGATTTCCGAAAATACAGCGCTTTCCGCACAGGAAAAAGGCGATTTGCGGGGAGAATGCGACCTGATCATGAGCTTTCTCTGCTATAACGATATCAGCGCCATGAGTCGCCTGCACCGGAGTGCCAGCGCGCAGATGTCGCGGAAGGCGATCAGCATCCAGTCCGGCGGCGGCTGGACCTTCGGCTCGCCGTCCGTGCTGATGATGTTTTACCGCGCACCGGGCGAGCTGCAGAGCGAGCTCGCTGAGATGGATGAGTGCATGCCGCACTATTATAAAATCACCGGCAATCACGGTCAGGGTGCCGAGACCATCATGCGTGCCGAGGCGGCGTTCCTGCAGGGACGCTTGACGGATGCACATATCGAACTCGAAAGCGCGTGCGCCCGGATTCAGGACAACGGGCAGGCCAATATGGCGCTGTGCTGTGATTTTCTGGCGTGGCGGCTGTCGCTGTTTGCGGAGATGAAGTATCACTGCACGCTTGCTGAGCGGCACGCGGAGCTGCTGCGGCAGCACAATGCTTCCTGGCTGAACCTATGGAACGCGATTGCGGCGTATTATTACGCTTTGCTTGGCAAAACCGACAAGATTCCGGAGGTTTTCCGCGCGCACAGGCTTTCAACCGTGCATACACTTGCACCGGGCAAGCCGATGATCGAGATGATCGAAAATCAGGTCGGTCTGGCACAGGGGAACTACGCCCGTGTCATCGGCCGGAGCGAAAGACTGCTTGCTGTGTGCGAAGGCATGCACTATGCACTGGTCGCGATGCATATCCGAATCCAGACGGCAGCGGCGTATGAAATGCTGGGTAAGCATGCGGAGGCACAGGCGCAGCTCGATCAGGCACTGACCGACGCGGAACCGGACGGCTTTGTCATTCCGTTTGCTGAGAATTATCGCTATCTCAAGCCATTGCTGGCAGAGCGGCTGCAAACCGGAACGGTTGCGCAGATCATCGAACTGGGAGAAGCCGCAGAGCGGCGAAAGGCCGGATTTGACCGTCCGGAAGCCCTGTCGGCGCTGACCGAGCGGGAATATGAGATTGTCCGGCTGATGGCACAGCGGCTGAACAACCGCGAGATCGCGGAAAAGCTGTATCTGTCCGAGGGCAGTATCCGGCAGTATGTGAATCAAATCTACACCAAACTGCAGATAGCAGGAGAGCCGCGCGCAAAGCGCAAGCTGCTGCTCGATCTGCTTGCGGATAAAAACTAACAACTTGTGAATGGTTTTTTTGAAAGGTTCACCGTATCCTATAGGTACGGTGAACCTTTTATTTTGTGTAGGCGAGAGGAGGCACGCATTTGGACCGGAAATACATTCAGTCGGTCAAGCCGCTGACCGACCACGTTCTGCAGGTCGATTTTATCTCCGGCAGCCGCCTGCTGCTGGATATGAAGCCCTATCTGGATAAATTCCGATTCCGGTCACTTTCCGACCCGCAGGTGTGGAACAGCGCGGTGACAAACGGCATTTTTGTCCGCTTTGGCGATGTGGAGATGAGCCATAACGAGCTGTTTTCCATGGCGGAGCAGGAACACCACAGAAAAGGAGGAAAATGGTATGAGTAAAAAGCAGATGATACGACGGCGAGGTTTGTGCGGCCTGCTGGCGGTGGCGATGTGTATAGGGGTGCTGCCCCCAACAGCCGGGGCAGCCGTGACGGCAGAAAACGACTGGGAGATCTTTGATGCCTCGGACACCTACAATCTGCCGAGCACACAGGAGCAGATTTTGCAGGAGATGATCCAGAGCCCCGAATTTGCGGAGCAATGGGCGGGCATTGCAAACAATGTTCTGCCAAAAACGTACTATAACGACAACAATGACCAAGGCTATCATGAGCCGTATACCGCTCTGACAGCGGCAGATTATGCGAAGGTACAGTATACAGCCAAGGGTCTGCGGGATGCTGTCAGCAGCGTCGTTGACCAGAGCGCGGTTCTGAGCGGCTCGGGTGTTTTGAACAGACTTCCGGAAGAAGAAACCCCGGTTTATTATGTCTCTACCAGAGCGGAGAAGGAACGCGATAACCATCACTCTTATGTATGCACCGGCTACGGTTACTATGTGCAGGCGTTCTACGACTTCGAAATTCAAGGCATTGCGGACCGGTTTGAAACGCCCTCCATCGCGGCGGACGACACAACGGCGTCGCTCGAGCAGAAGGGCTACCAGTTTAATCTGGGCGGCAGCTCGGACAGCTACAAGGTGACGGCGGAAAACCGCAACGACTTCGAAAACACAGTCGAGAAAAGCTATACCTATGAAAAGAGCACTACAACCTCGACCACGGTCTCCAATACCTATTCGCAGAACTGGACCGAGGAGACCACGATAGGCGTCGAATTCAGCGTACCCGTTCTGGCTGCGCTTTCGCCCACCGCCAAGGTCGAGCAGAGCTTTTCCTACTCCTATGGCATGGAAAAGACCTACGAGAGCAGCAAGGAGGAGTCCTACGCGCAGTCCATTACGGATACCATCTCCGTACCGCTGCCGGCGCATACGGGTCTCGACATCAATGTCGATGTGACCGACCTGCAAACGACCATTCCTTATACCGGTGCAGTGCGCATCAAGTATAAGACCATGCTTCTCTCGGTTACCGGCTATCATCAAACCATGAGCTCGATAGATCACTGGAAGGGCCGGGAGTTTGAGCAGTACACCTTCGGCCGGAACGGCAGAAGCGCGATCGAGGATCTGGATGCCCGCATCCAGAACCGGACTGTCTCCGGCTACGACCCCGACGGTCTGGATATGAGCAGCCTGTATCAGGGCGAATTCAAGACGGCAGCCGATCAGCTGTGCTCCGGTCAGCCGGTTGCACCGTACTTCGGTTCGTTCCACTACACCTCCAAGAACACCGTCATCACCCCGCAGAAGGTGTACCCAATCTATGCACTCGATCGTCTGGTGCCTGATACCGAACAGGTTTCTCTGTACGAGCAGCAAAGCCTGCGTCTGGACAGCATCAAGGTTGAGGCGAAAAACGAACACGACGTGGACTGGTACGGCTTCAATCCCCGCCTGAGCGGCGAATGGACGGTTGTGGACGAAGGTTTGAACGACGCTTCGGAGTATGCCGAGGTCACGACAAACCGCAACGGCTACCCTGTTCTCAAGGCGCTCAAGCCGAATGACGGAGCACAACTGTTCCTGCGCTATCAGCCGAAGGATACGATCGAAACAACGGATGATTTCAACAGCGAGTGGATTGAACTGACCATCCTGCCGGTTGTGCTTTCCTCGGTTACGGTAGAGGGCAGCTTTGAGCCGTTCTACTTCAACGACGGCAGCAACACCGCCGATGTTTCCGCACTGACTGTGATCGCTCTGGACGAGGACGGCAACGATTTTGATGTAACCGGCAAGGTTAAGTGGTATGCAGAAGCAAACGATGAAATTACGGTTGACGAAACCACGGGCAGCATCGAGTTTACCGCACCGGGAACCTATCAGATTTATGCCGTAGTGAACGGCACGGAATCCAACCGTGTACCGCTGCAGGTTCTGCCCGAACGGCAGCTCGATACGCTGACCGTGAACGGCACGATTCCCAATCTCATCTATAATGATGCTACAGCGAACACCTTTGACCTGAACACGCTCAATGTGGAGGCCAAGGATCAGTATGGCGAGGACATGACGCTTAACGATGGCCTGTTCGAGTGGCGGCTTGCCACGGACAAGGGCTATGCCGAAATCAGCGGCAGCGTAATCACCGGTCTTGTAGTCGGCACGGATACGGTTACCCTGTATTATCCGGTCGGACAGGACGAGCAGGGCGAAACGGTCTATCGGACGGCACAGCCGCTGCCCGTACAGGTGACGGCAAAGCCGTATCTGAATGAGCTGTATTATAATGACGGCGCTCCCGCCGCAGTAGAGGGCGCAGAGTATGATCTGTCCCGCATTCCGCTGCTGGCGCGCGATCAGCACGGCAATCCCTGTGGAATTCCGTCGGACATCGAGTGGACGCTGGCAGACACCAATCAGACCAATGCCACGATTGAAAACGGAAAACTGCTCGTTGCGGTTGGCAGTGTCCCGGATGCTTCCTATGCGGATGTGATTCTGGAAGCCTCCTCTGCCTCTGCCGGCAAGACTGCAAAGAATGTCGTTGTTAAGGTCGAGCAGCAGCCGACCCTCAAGACAATCCGCGCCGACATGAAGGACGGTTTTGTCCTGCGGCTGGATGAAAATGCGGTTCTTGCAGATCAGTTTACCGCTGCCGGCTACGATCAGTATGGCAGAGAAATGACCGGCGGCAGCTTTGAATGGGTTAGCTCCAAGCCGGATGTGGTTTCACTCGAAAACGGAACACTCAAGGCACTGAAAGAAGATTCTACCGAGATCTATGCCCGTTTCGGCGACATCGAGAGTAACCACATTACGCTGACGGTCAATGCCCCGAGACGGCTGACTGCGATTACCGCAGACGGAATTCCGTCGTCCGTTCGGAAAAACACTACGCTGGATCTGTCTGCAGTTAAGGTAACGACGCTCGATCAGTTCGGCAAGGCCTTTACTCCGGAAGAGCTGGAGGCCTATCCGGCTTCTGTACGATGGACGCTGGAAAAGAATGATACGCACGCTGTTATCAGCGGAAATACACTCAGCTTTGGTGATCAGGATGGCACGATGACCCTGATCTGTGCTGCGGTCAACGCAGACACCAATGTGATCGTGGAAAAGAAGATTATCATTCGCATCACAGACTCTACCTCCGGCGGCGGTTCCTCCGGCGGCGGCGGTGGCGGAGGAGGCGGCGGCTTCTCCGCACCCAGCTATTCGGTATCTGTAGATGATGTAAAGCACGGCACTGTCACCGTATCTCCCAAATCCGCATCCAAGGGCGACACTGTGATCATCACGGCAACCCCCGACAAGGGCTACACCTTTGAAAGTCTGACCGTGCTGGACAAGGACGGCAAGGCACTCGAACTGACCGACAAGGGCGGCGGCAGGTACACCTTTGTCATGCCGGCGGGCAAGGTCACGGTGAAGGCGGTCTTTATGGATGACAACACCATGCTCAACTTCTTCACCGACGTGCACGCGGAGGATTACTACTACGATGCAGTCCTCTGGGCGGCGCAGAAGGGCATTACCGGCGGTATGAGCGACACGCTGTTCGCTCCGAACGCTGCCTGCACCAGAGCGCAGATCGTCACTTTCCTGTGGCGCGCGGCGGGTTCGCCTGAACCGAAGGCGCTGAGCAGCTTCGCGGATGTTCCGGCAGATGCATACTACGCCAAGGCGGTTGCGTGGGCGGTTGAGAATGGCATTACCGAGGGCACGAGCGATACAACGTTTGCACCCGGCACCATCTGCACGAGAGCACAAGGCGCAGCGCTCCTGTACCGTGCGGCAGGCAGTCCGGCGGTTAGCGGCAGCGCGGCCTTCACCGATGTACCTGCCGATGCATACTACGCCGATGCGGCAGCATGGGCAGAGCAGAAGGGCATCACCGACGGCATCGGAAACGGTCTGTTCGGTCCGCATAACAACTGCACGAGAGCACAGATCGTTACGTTCCTGTACAGACTGTACGGCAGCAAATAAGCAAATCAACCGATGGAAAGCGGCGGCGGGGGAATACCCCTGCCGCCGTCTGTTTACCGATTTTTTGCCGCCATCTCACGCTTTGGAGCGAGCTGCATTCCCGGACAAATCGCTGCGATAAGAGCGGGAAAATCGAAAACAATGTCATATTTTCGGTAAAACTGCGGAAACGTGTCATAATTTCTTCTTTTTTTGTCAAACCCGGTTGACAAAACACGATAGATGCGCTATAGTGAGGATAAAAGAAGATGATGCAGTC
>ENA-OROU01001233-OROU01001233.1-human-gut-metagenome-genome-assembly--contig:-NODE-1233-length-22617-cov-7.506781_pt1 | contig 22617 bp, 24 predicted proteins | sample MGYA00242131_ERZ509054 | MGnify/ENA primary metagenome ERZ509054 (study PRJEB26280, sample SAMEA2338749) | human gut metagenome | biome: human gut; feature: human-associated habitat; material: faeces... | reverse complement strand
ATCTCCGCTGCCGGAGAGAATGGCGGCGTGGCTCAGCGTCCCCTTGGAGGCCGCCGCACGGATGCGCCGGGCCAGTGTGCTGTTTTCCGGGATCAGTTCTTCCATGCCGTCTCTGCCCTCCCCTGTCATACCGGATGGTCCTATGCACCCAATATAATACCTTAGTATAGCACAAAGGCGGCAAATGCCGCAAGGTGTGAGTTTCTGTTTTTTGCGGAAATATCCGGCAGCGGAGGGCCGCCCGAAGAAAAACGAAAAAAACCGGAAAAATTCTGGAATCCATGCTTGCTTTTGAAACTTTTTTTGCTATAATAAGGTTGTTCTCAACATTCGGTACAACTATAATGATAGATGGAGGAATCTGCATGAGTAAGAAGTATTGTTACCTGTTCACAGAGGGCAACGCACAGATGCGTGAGCTGCTGGGCGGTAAGGGCGCCAATCTGGCGGAAATGACCAACATCGGTCTGCCCGTGCCGCAGGGCTTCACCATCACCACCGAGGCCTGCACCCAGTACTATGAGGACGGCCGCCAGATCAACGACGAGATCATGGCCGAGATCATGGAATATATCGAGAAGATGGAGAAGATCACCGGCAAGAAGTTCGGCGATCACGAGAATCCTCTGCTGGTTTCCGTCCGCTCCGGCGCACGGGCCTCCATGCCCGGCATGATGGACACCATCCTGAATCTGGGCCTCAACGAGGACGTGGTGGCGGTCATTGCAGAGAAGTCCAATAACCCCCGCTGGGCCTGGGACTGCTATCGCCGCTTTATCCAGATGTACTCCGACGTGGTCATGGAGGTGGGCAAGAAGTATTTCGAGCAGCTCATTGACGAGATGAAGTCCAAGAAGGGCGTCACTCAGGATGTGGAGCTCACCGCCGAGGACCTGAAGGAGCTGGCCGGCCAGTTCAAGGCCGAGTACAAGTCCAAGATCGGTCAGGACTTCCCCACCGATCCCAAGGAACAGCTGCTGGGCGCCATCAAGGCTGTGTTCCGCAGCTGGGACAACCCCCGTGCCAACGTCTATCGCCGTGACAACGACATCCCCTACTCCTGGGGTACCGCCGTCAACGTCCAGTCCATGGCCTTCGGCAACATGGGCGATGACTGCGGCACCGGCGTGGCCTTTACCCGCAACCCCGCCACCGGTGAGAAGAAGCTCATGGGTGAGTTCCTGACCAATGCCCAGGGCGAGGACGTGGTGGCCGGTGTCCGTACCCCCATGCCCATCGACCAGATGGCCGAGAAGTTCCCGGAGGCCTATGCCCAGTTCGTGGAGGTCTGCCACACGCTGGAGGATCACTACCGGGATATGCAGGATATGGAGTTTACCGTGGAACACGGCAAGCTGTATATGCTCCAGACCCGTAACGGCAAGCGCACCGCTCCCGCCGCTCTGAAGATCGCCTGCGATCTGGTGGACGAGGGCATGATCTCCGAGCAGCAGGCCGTGGCCATGATCGATCCCCGCAATCTGGATACCCTGCTGCATCCCCAGTTTGACGTCGCCGCTCTGAAGGCCGCCACTCCCGTGGGCAAGGCTCAGCCTGCCTCCCCCGGCGCCGCCTGCGGCAAGATCGTCTACACTGCTGAGGATGCCAAGGAGTGGGCCGCCCGTGGTGAGAAGGTGGTTCTGGTCCGTCTGGAGACTTCTCCCGAGGATATCGAGGGCATGAAGGCCGCACAGGGTATCCTGACGGTCCGTGGCGGTATGACCAGCCACGCCGCCGTGGTGGCCCGTGGTATGGGCAAGTGCTGCGTTTCCGGCTGCGGCGCCATCGTCATGGACGAGGAGAACAAGCAGTTCACGCTGGCCGGCAAGACCTATCACGAAGGCGACTGGCTGAGTCTGGACGGCTCCACCGGCAACATCTACGACGGCGCTATGCCCACCGTGGACGCCAGCGTCAGCGGCGACTTCGGCCGCATCATGGGCTGGGCCGATAAGTTCCGCCGTCTGAAGGTCCGCACCAATGCCGACACCCCCCACGACGCCGCCAAGGCCCGTGAGCTGGGTGCTCAAGGCATCGGCCTGTGCCGCACCGAGCATATGTTCTTCGAGGGCGACCGCATCGCCGCCATCCGTGAGATGATCTGCTCCGACACTGTGGAGCAGCGCGAGAAGGCTCTGGCCAAGCTGCTGCCCATGCAGCAGGGCGACTTCGAGGGTATCTACGAGGCCATGGAGGGCAATCCCGTCACCATCCGTTTCCTGGATCCCCCTCTGCACGAGTTCGTCCCCACCGAGGAGGCCGACATCGAGCTGCTGGCCAAGGATATGGGCAAGAGCGTAGCCGAGATCAAGGCCATCATCGCCTCCCTGCACGAGTTCAACCCCATGATGGGCCACCGCGGCTGCCGTCTGGCCGTCACCTTCCCGGAGATCGCCGTCATGCAGACCCGTGCCGTCATCCGTGCCGCCATCAATGTCCAGAAGCGTCACCCCGACTGGAACATGGTGCCTGAGATCATGATCCCGCTGGTGGGTGAGGTGAAGGAGCTGAAGTACGTCAAGAGCGTGGTGGTCAAGACCGCCGACGAGGAGCTGGCCGCCGCCGGCATGAAGATGAAGTATCTGGTAGGTACCATGATCGAAATCCCCCGTGCCGCCCTCACCGCCGACGATATCGCCAAGGAGGCCGAGTTCTTCTCCTTCGGCACCAACGACCTGACTCAGATGACCTTCGGCTTCAGCCGTGATGACGCCGGCAAGTTCCTGGGCGCCTACTACGACAAGAAGATCTACGAGAACGATCCCTTCGCCAAGCTGGATCAGGTGGGCGTAGGCAAGCTGGTGGAAATGGCCGCCAAGCTGGGTCGTGCCACCCGCCCCGACCTGCATCTGGGCATCTGCGGCGAACACGGCGGCGATCCCAGCTCTGTGGAGTTCTGCCACCGTGTGGGTCTGGACTATGTGTCCTGCTCCCCCTTCCGTGTGCCTATCGCCCGTCTGGCCGCCGCGCAGGCTGCCATCAAGGATGGCAGGAACTAAGCCACAGCTTCTTGCAGTTCGCTGAATTTACACTGACGATTGATGATGCAAAGGAATATGTGTATTCCTTGTCAACCAAGCGCCGTGTGTATAACTGGCACGACATTCGAGTAAGGCTTTATATCTGAACCGACTCCCCGATTACAGAAATGTAGTCGGGGAGTTTTTTGCTTTCTGCAATCCGTACATTCGTAAATGAGATTGCCTTTTGCTACAATGTAGGCATAAGGAGGTCATGAATTATGGAAAAGTACGAATTTGATAAGAACAACGGGCTGTGGTACGAGTTGCAAGGCGATTGTTACTTGCCTTGCCTGAAATTGCCGGAGGAAGAACAGGCATATATCGGGATATGGGGGCGGCGGCATCGGCGGTATCTCAAGAAACATCATCGTGTACTCTACGGCAATCTGCTGACCAGCGGCAAGCTGAAAAGTTATCTTGCCGACATCGACCGACAGGCTGAGGAAATGTTCGAGCAGTTGGTAAAGCAAATGGCTGAGCGAGAGGGTGTGACCGAACAGCTGAAAGCAGCCAAGTCGATGGAGTGGGTCCGGAAGATGAATAGCATCCGTGGCAGGGCGGTAGAAATCACAAACAGCGAACTGATATATGCGTAAATGGAGCGGACTACCTACTTGGTAGCCCGAAGCAAATAGAGAACCCCGGGGCACTGCATCGCAGTGCCCCGGGGTTGCGTTTTGTAAGAGCATAAGTTGTGCTGGAAATTTGACTTTCAAAATTATCCTGTAATCGCTTTGCAAACATTTTTGAACAATGTACCTACGAGAGGGCCTACTCCGGGTATATTACTCAATAGGTCGGCTATTATTTCCGGAGCGAATCCCCCAAGTTGCTGTCCAAACGATTTTCTCTCCATGAACTCAATGGTCTTGTCTTTTTCTTTGGCTCTCTTTTTGATTTCTTCACTCGCTTTTTTGCGGTCATCATCATCGGATATGGCAAGAACCAGGTCAATGAAGTATTCCGGACGAATCTGCAAAAGATTGGGAGAAAGCTGCATTTCCACATACCCGCCGCTGGTTTCAACGGAATTTTTGATTTCCAGATATAGATTCCTGTCGGGAATGTATAGTCTGATCTTTCTGTCTTCATAGATGGCTCTTTGGGAAATCCGCTTGAAAGACTCCTTCCAGTTGAATTTGGAATAGGGATATTGCAGTTCCTTACGCACCTTCAGCGTGCTGATTCTGGACTGAGGAACGCCCAGTACCTTTGAAAGGGTATAATCGCTGTAAGCATCGTAGTTATTTTCGCTGCAATTCAGAATCTGCTCCAAATAGAGGGAAAACAGTAGCGTTTCAAAATCAGACTTGGACATGGTTGCGAAATTTGCGAAGTAAAATCGCCGGGCAATTTCATCAAATGCAGCAGCCTTGTCCGCTTCGGTTGCAAACAGCTCATCATATTTTTCCTTGGCTTTTTCCTGTGTCATAGTGACCTCCTGGTAAGTTACTCTTGCGCTCAACTATTGCCAAATAGGACGAGTGAGAAATACTTTCGTCAACCGGCCAATAAAACAATCAGCTTGAATATGATAAATTATCGGGTGAACTCAATGTATTTATGTTCACTCATGGACCCGAAATAATCGTAGTTTTCCGATTCGGAAACAGGTAGAGGTTTCGTATTATAATCCAACTTCAAAGTGCATTTTTCAAAAGAGTCAATAACTGACTGCGGAACTTCAAATGCAAATTTCAATGTACACTCTTGCAGGGGGACAATTCCGTTATAACCAGAATCATATGCAATAACCATACCATCATAGTTCCACTTATCATCAAAGGTGACGGAAGCTAACATGTCTACATAACATGCCTCGGTATAGAGATTCTGAAACTCTCCCTTAATTACAAAGAACGGCGATCCGTGGTTGACATAACTTTCGTGATCGGAAACACGAACCTTTTCCTCAACATCCCATCCTTCTGCAACCGAAAATGAGAAAGCGTCATCATAAGTCAACTTGCTGCCAAATGCAATTAACTCATAATTTGTTTCTTCATTTTCTGTACTTCCCTTATTTTCGGAATCCGTATCCGTCTGCGAAGGATCTTGTTGGGAAGGATTCTCTGTATCTGACTCTGCCTTTCCACATCCAACACAGATATAAATTAAGACCAAAGAAATAATAAACAGGCTCCATCGTTTCATATTGTTAATTCCTTTCTTTCTGCGTATTTATCAATCCATTAATACTGCACATACGAAATTTCTTCATCTGACAGTTCCCATGTTGTGCCATCCATATATTCTACTTCGACATCTACTATTTCAGGGTGATCAATTGGTGAATCATAGAATTTTCCCCAATACTCCGAATTGCCGCGCATCCCCTCTCCTTGAGCAATCGGTCCTGTGTCTTCGCAGTATTCGATTTTATTTATGCGCCAGGTGCTGATCGGATCGCCGACCGCATTATAAAAAGTGACGCCAAATCTAAAGTATTTTATTACCTTGTCAGACTTGTTTTCGTAATTGATATACAATTCGTACCCTCCGGCAGAGTCCGGTCCATTAACCCAGCATCTCGAAATCCGAAGCTTACTTCTCGCCTGTTCTCTTTTGGCGGCTATGTTTGCTTCCTCTATTTTTGCCTTTGCCTCACTCTGTACGCTTTTTGCCGATTGAGCCTCATCAGTATCCGGGAAATACTGTATTAAATCTGCTGCATATGATTGGGCTGCTTGCCAATCACCACTTGTGTACGCATTTTGCATATTCGAGGAAAGCTCCCGTATCCAATTTGCCTTCGCATCATCGTTCCATTTTGCTGCCCGATCTACCAAATCACTTTCCGGCGCAAGCTTCTCGATTTTACTAAAGCTGTTGATTACGACTTTCCACTGATTCTCCGAGTATGCCTTCTCTGCTTGAGTAACCAGACCTTCGGCTTCCTCATAATCTAACTTTTTGCCTGCCTCTTCCACTAATTTGGCAGCCTTTTCAGCTTCTTTTGTGCCCGGATAATTCAAAATAACTTGATTCGCGGCTACTTGGGCATCTGTCCAGTTCTCATTTTCAAATGCTTTGTTAGCTTCTCTAAGAGCCTTAGACGCTTCGCTGCTGCAGGCGGTTAACTGAACTGCCATCAGTAAAACAAGAAACATAAAAGTAATTTTCTTCATAATATATTCCCTCCTTATGATGTAAAACCAAAATCAGCCAATGTCGCTCCGGTTCCACTTAGCTCAAGCATATCATTGATGTTCTTCAGCATACTATTAATGGTTGACTTTACATCGTCTTTTACCATTTCCTCGTTATAATAACTAACATCCCCTGCCGTAAAAAGTTGTATAGTAAACGGGCGATATGTCTCAAAATTGACATCGGAACTTGAAATGTTTTTTGTTTTTTCGATAGTTCCAGTCGCTGTCACGGAATCGCTTGCGCCCCTAAAGCCAACTACCAATGTAATATTTTCCTTTATTTCAAACGAAGCCATCTTACTCTTGGGTTCTACTTTAAGGCGGAAGGAATTTTCCATAATGGAATTATCCATGTCCCAAGCAAAAACATAAGAGCCGTTGCCATAAGAAATTAGCGAAGTCTGCCCTTTTTCAATGTTTTCCTTGCTCACTAACCTGTAACCGCCTTCAAAAGGTTCCCCATTATTTTGAATGTACTCATTCAACTTCTCAACAGGAGATTTTTGCGTCAACACGAAAACCAAAATTGCAGCAATCGCAACGGCTGCGCCAAGTAGCCACGGCCATATTCTTTTTAGTGAAGATTTGCAGCTTATCCTTGAATTATCGATGTTCTCTGCCTTTGCTAGAGTGCTATTATCTGAGACAACTGAACTTGAATCCATGTCACTACCGCTCTGCACCTCATCTACACAAAGTTTCTGCGGCTCGTTGCTCGGCTCGTTAGTACAACTGCCTTCCGTGGCCGTCGTATTATGAGAATCGAGCACCTGTGGGGTATCACATTCCTTAAAAACTGACATTGTCATCTCTCCTTCTTATATTTTGCTGAATTGTTCTGAGCTTTTCCTATGTAAGAAACAAAGGGTATATTGCCTGCTAATACTTCTGCTTTAAATGTTCTTCCGAAGTTAAGGCGTTCACCGACTTTCATATTGCTCCAGTCCACTCCGTCAAATAAATCCTTCAAAAGGAATTCCGTTCCGGGAGCTACGCCTCCTGATTTGCTTATCGCTCTATTGAGCAATATTCGTTGATCCATAACGGTTCCTCCTTGTACTACAAAATGTTGCACATATAGGAATTAGGGAGGCCACACCTCTTTAGCAGAGTCCTCAGACGGGTGCTTCCAAATGAATGTGCTGTTGTCGCCCTCGTATTTGATGAGATCTGCGATTTTTCCCATAAACATTCCCTCCACATAAAATTGCCCAAAACATAATCCGCATTATGTTGCAGTCGTTTTGCCGGCACGAGAGCTTGCCTATGAGGTATACCGCTACCAACCTGCAAAACAGCGCAAAAATCCAAGCCTTTTCAATTTTTGTTTTGAAAAGGCTCTCTTTTGCTGTGTTCAGATAGACAATTTTCGGCAGAATCATACTTTTCTCTGTTAATTTTATTGCGTTGCGCTAAAATAGGTGATAAAATGCTAATGAATAATTGAATACCTTTAGAGAAATTTCACCTAAATGTAACATAATGCGGATTATGTACTCACCGCCAATTTGGCGGCTTTTTTCATAGGATTAGCTGCATATTCTCCATGCGCTGGCGGTGCTCCGTGCCGGTGGAAATGATATAGATTCTTGTGGTATTGATGCTTGAGTGACCGAGAATGTCAGCCAGCTTGGCAATATCCTTCTCGATACCGTAAAATACACGGGCGAACAGGTGGCGCAGGTTGTGCGGGAACACCTTTTGCGGGTTGACATCTGCCTCCACGCACAACGCTTTCATCTCCCGCCAGATATTTGTGCGGCTGATGGGTTTGCCCGTGCGGGTCACGAAAATCATTCCACTCTGAATATTCTGCTCCGCAGCATAGCGGAGCAGTTTTTGTCTCAGTTCCCGCACGATAAACACCGCGCGGGTTTTGCCTTTGCAGCGCACCACTGCCTCGCCGCATTTGGCCGCTTCCACGGTGATGAATTGCAGTTCGCTGACCCGGATACCTGTGCCGCATATCGTCTGCAAAATCAGGTTAAGCCGTTCGTTGTGCCTACGCTGCGCCGCTTTGCAAAGTCGGGTGTATTCCACTTTGGTCAGTTCCTTTTCTTCGGGACAGTAGACCTGCTGCTGCAGCTTCAGGGCTTTTACCTTCAGATCGTGCCAGCCAAGAAACACAAACAGACTGTTGATGCTGGCCAGCATGGAATTAACGCTCCGCACGGCGTAATGCTCCTGCAAGTGCTTCTTGTAAGCAATGACAGTTTCCCTTGTGACCGCTCCTTCTGCGTACTTCGCAAATGCCTTGATATCCCGAATGTATTTCTGAATGGTTGCCACACTCCGTTCCTCCAAAATCAGATGCTCTCTGAATCCGGCAATATCTTTGGTCGTAATTCTTAGTCCTTTCATCATATTTACCTCCGAGTTTTTCTGATATTCTACTCGAAAAGTATGAAAACAAAAATTGTCACTGTTCATTGTAGAAAAAGCAGTGACAAGAATCGAATGTGCGAATATAAACGAAAGCCCCGATGAGTTCAGATTTTCTCTGTACTCATCGGGGCTTTTTGCGTTTATATGGTTTGATTTATTCCCACAGTTCAAGATGGAAAAGCAGCGTTTTTCTCATTTTCTCTAAAGCGTTATTGCATGTCCGCTCGGAAGCCTTATCGGACCTGCGGCTGGCGGAGTGGGAGATTTCTTCAAAGGTCATGGGTTTTATGGGCCTGTACTCGATTTCACCGTTTATCAGCACTGCTTCCCTGACCGACCAGCAGGTATCGCAGAAGCCAAGATGCTTGGCAACCGTGCGCTGTTCCCGGTAGGTCAGGCTGCCGTATGCTTGATGCAGCGCGTCATATAGCACCGCCCGAAAATACAGCTTGTCCGGCTGCGAGGTGGTGTCCACCGAAATGTCTTCCGCCGTTTCCTCGCCGTCCTCATCGTACTGCCGGTAAAAATCTACTCGGCGTTCGTTCAGTGTACCGATGGCAATGTACCTTCGGACAGTCTTTGTATCCATTCCGGTTTCATCTGCAATTCGCCGAATGCTGCTGTCGCTGCAATCATCGCCGTTTAGATGGTAAATCGCCATAATGCGCCGCAGGACGGGATAAGTATCTGCCGTCATGGTGATAACACCGCTTTGCGCTGTGCGGATATAGTCCTCCACGCCGTCCTGCATATACCGCGTTTGAAAAGCGGCAAACGGTGCGCCAACAGCAGGATCGTACATTTGAAGGGCGGCCAGGATACCGCACACCGCTGCTTGCTTGATGTCCGCAAAATGCTCCGCCATAGCGTATCGCTCGCAGGCAGCCTGCGCCAGTTTATTAAGCGCAGGTTCCTGATCGTGCAGATACCAAGCCAGATACTTTTCCTCTTTTTCGGTGAGATAGCGGACAATGTATTCCTGGGCTGGCAGCTTCGGCGGCGCAGGGTCAAGGCGGTACATCCGGCGCTCCAAAAGATACCGCTGTTGCTCTAAAACTTTATTCTGTTCTTCGGACACCGGATGCACCTCCCATCATTTCATTCTTTTGTCCGTGTCAGCGTACAGCTTAGTACGCTCCAAATCGGTAAAGTAATTTGCTTTTGCGTAGGCATCATCTTCCTCTGCCTGTTCCAAGCGGCGTTTTGCCATTTCCTGCGCCGCCTGCGCAAACTCGGCAGAGATCGTTCCCCGGCTCTTTTCGGAGCGTATCGCCGAGCAACGGCGGTCATAGGCGGCCTTCAGCGGGTTATCCTTTGCCCGTTCCGCTTTGCCCTGAATGATGGCGTACCGGCGGCAGCTGATCTTTTCACCGTGGTACAACTCCGGCGCCGTGCCATAGGTACAGTATTTCTGCCGCCGTGCGCTCTGCATCAGGAAATACTGCTTGCAAACCTCGCACTGCCTTGGATAGTGCCCGTGGTGCAGCCCTTCAAAGAAGTCTGTCAGCACAAAGCTGTAATAGCTCTCAAAGGCCATTCTTCGGGCAGTGACAAGGATGCGACTGTTTCGCCGTTTCGGGAGAGCAATATATTCCGTGTGCAAGGGAAATGAATTCGTCCCGAATATCTCCGTTGCAATGGGCAGCAGGTGGTATTCGTCAAATCGGTCGGCTTCGTCTACATGAGAAGCGAATTTCTTGAGCTGTTCAAGAGCCTTGCGCATGTCCTCCGGGATAGCATCATAAAAGCGGAGAGTACTCAAAACGGTTGCGTACATCGTTTCACCATTTTCAAATAGAGCCTTATCGTATTCGGGAGAGAACACACCATCGAATTGTGCTATTGCTGCCCGGCGCCGCAGATAGTCGGAAAGGGCAGCAGCGTTGCCTTCCGTGAATAGCTCTGCAATTCGCTGCTTCTCCGCTGCAATGTCCAAGGAGGAAAAAGGCTTTAGCTTCGGCAGGGTTTGCAGAATTGTCAGAATCTCCTTTCCGGCCTTAATAAAATCTGTTTCGTTCAGATACCCGGCACATAGCTGCTCCTGTACATTCCAGTTACTTTGCCGGAACACGGCGATCCTCGCCGCCGTGTCATCCTTATAATACTGATTCAAAAGCTGCACCGCAAAGGTTCCTGCCGGGTAGCTTTTGCCGCCTATATGTACACGACCGTCCCGGTAAACGGCAGTAAGAAAGCCAAGTCCATCGCTCATACGCCCTGCCTCCTTCTATATTCTATCAAGCCAAGTGTCCCACAAACTGGTCTTGCGGTGATGAAAAATCAAGATATTTTAGCGCTGCATTACCGCGCAAGAACATTTGTTCTATATAATTGTAGCAGAAAAGTGCCTGATATTCAAGGCTTTTTCCCGTGTTGCGAGCAGCATTTTCATTGTGTTGCTATAATCATACCTTTTTTAGCCGTTTCCCCCATTCAATATACAGAAGGCAGTCATCGAGCCGTCGAGGTCACACCCGGCGGCTTTTTTGCTGCCCGTAAAACAGAAAGGAGGTTTAGTCTATGGTACTCAGAATTACGCCAAGGCAACGGGCAAAAATCAAAGCCCTTGTGCACAAGACTTGCTGTAATTGCTATAAGGGCAACTGTCTGCTGCTGCTGGATGATGGTGAGGAAACGAAATGCGTGCAGCTCATTTCTTGGTACGGTATCTACTGCAACTATTTTCTGAAAGCGGTATTACCGGCTGAAAAGGAACTGTATACTGAAATTTTACGGCAAAACGGGATCAAAGGATAACCGCCCGAAAAAGAGTTATCCGAAATATTTTGAAATGCGCTATGCGCAGGAAAGGACTTATGATGAAAACAATCCACAACACAAAAATCATCGGCATCGACCACGGGTACGGGAATATGAAAACGGCCAACTGCTGTTTTCCCACCGGCATCACCGCCTATGACCACGAACCGCTGTTCACGGCGGACATGCTGGTCTACGGCGGCAGATATTATCTCATCGGCGAGGGGCACAAGGAGTTTGCGCCGGACAAGATCAAGGATGAGGACTACTATGTGCTGACCCTTGCGGCGGTTGCCAAGGAGCTGAAAGCCGAAAATCTTACCGAGGCGCACATTGTAATTGCCGCCGGTCTGCCGTTGACTTGGACAAGCGGACAAAAGGCGGCGTTCCGTGCCTATCTGATGAAAAACACGGAAGTGGATGCTGAAAAGCTGACCGTTCTGCAATATGCGTTGGAGCAGTACACAAATTGGGATGACAAGGATATTCCGGAAAGTGTAATTGAAGCCTTTGTTGTTAAAATTGTTGCTTCAAAGGACGGCTTTGATTGGTATCTCCGCTTCAATGGCAATCCCGACGATCCGCTGCATTGCACGGTGGGAGGAAAAAGAAAAAGCACAGCCACGATCAGCGTAGCAGGGGAATGTTCCCCTGCCGTACATAAGGGCGACACAGGCTGCTATCAAGGAACAGCTCCAATAAGAAGTTGACGCTTGTAGCGTAGGCAAAACAACTGATATAAATACGGTCACACAGTCCCTTTGGATTGTGTGACCGTTATTTTTGCCATGCAAAAGCATGGCAAAAATAAGAAATGTGCCATTTCCTCGCCCCTGTGGGGCAACCGGAAATGATGCACAAAAACTTCATGCGCCGGCATTTGCGCATTTCCGTGGTGCGATGCTCAGGCATGAAGTTTTTTAGCCCATTTTCAGCTGAACACACCGCAAATCAAGCCGCTGGTTTCACTATGAAATCAGCGGTTTTTTTCGTGTTCAAAAAATTTTTGAATTTTTTCGCTCAGGGGGTTAAAAAATGAGCCTTCTCGCTGCCTACCTATTGAGGGACAAAACAAGTTTCCTCGTGATCCTTGAAAACAGAATACACACTCAACAGGTACATTCCTGATCGGGGGCGAAAGCCCCAGCCGGATGAAGGTGCGCCACGAACTTCCTGCCCACAAGGGTTATCACGGAAAGCAAGGTTGGTAGCGATTCCGAACCATTCTGAAATATCCGCTTGCTGCGGATAAGGCAACGAAACGATTCAGGGACAATGATACTTCCCTATGGGGCTGGCGGAGTACCCGGCAGAGGTGAGATTCCTATGAGTTCGGTCAGCAGCCGAACGCCTGTTGATTTCCTTTTACGCATTTGGGGGATGAGATCGAGTTAAATGCGACCACCAAAGCACAGGACTCCGCTTCCTGTGTTTTGGTGGATCAAGCGATCCAAATCTCATAAGAAGGAGGAAAAGCGAAATGCCAAACTGTAAAACCATTGCTATCTGCAATCAGAAAGGCGGCGTGGGGAAAACCACCACGGCAGTAAACCTCGGCATTGGATTGGCTATGCAGAGCAAAAAGGTACTTCTCGTGGATACTGGCCCGCAGGGCGACCTTACTACCTGCCTCGGTTGGCAGGACACGGACAGCTTGCAGCAGACCCTTTCCAATAAGCTATCAGCGGTAATGCGGGAAGAACAGCAAGACCCGTTCTCCGGCATTCTCAGCCACGAAGAAAAGGTTGACCTTGTTCCGTCAAACCTTGACCTTTCAACGTTGGAGATGAGCCTTGTGACTGCAATGAGCAGAGAGAGCGTGATGAAAAACTATCTCAGCCAAGTGAAGGACAGATATGACTATGTACTGATTGATTGTATGCCTTCGCTCGGTATGGTAACTCTGAATGCTTTGGCGGCGGCAGATAGCGTAATCATTCCCGTGCAGGCACAGTATCTCCCCGCAAAAGGTATGACGCAGCTTTTATCGACGATTGCCAAGGTGAAGAAGCACACCAATCGGAACCTGACAATCGACGGTATTCTGCTCACGCTTGTAGACGGTAGAACCAATCTTGCCAAAAGTACGGTACGGTGAATTTTCGCAGCACCACCAAATCTTTCAAGAACAAGAAGAAAATCGGGCGTCCGCCGGAGGGATGGCAAATCTTCAAGGATACCCATCCCGCCATCATCGACCGGGAAACCTTCGCCTTGGTGCAGGAGCTTCGTAAGCACCGCCGCAGACCGAGCAAAAGCGGCATCCCGGAGATGCAGGCCTATCTGGAAGCCGAAACGGATAAGACCGAGAGTTTGCAGAGGTTCATCCAGAAAGTCAAACAGGTCACAGAGCTGAAAGCCCTGACCCCGGAGCTGATCCACGAGTTCGTGGATAAAATCGTGGTGTATGCGCCCAGATACCTTGACGGCAAGCGGGTACAGCTTTTGGACATCTATTACAGCGGCGTGGGCATTCTCCACGAGCTGAATCCGGAGGAGATGGAAGGAGCAGCAGCCCCTCACCGAGCGCAACAAAGAGAAAACGGCGTAACCACAGGGGTTGCACCGTTTCCGAAAACTTATTAACCTGAGATACAAGAGCCGCCCCGGGGCACCTTCCTTACGGAGGGTGCCCCAAAGGCGGTCTTTTTCTGTGTTTATCGCTTAGTTATCATTATGGACAAAACATGCTGCGGTGCGGTACAAGTGGAGAACGGTTTTCCTTTCTGGGCCGCCGCGGCAGAAAAAACACGCCCTTGCCAATCGATGGTACTGTATTGCTTTATTATCTGTTGTGCTTTTTCTTTCGGCTTACAACCGTTGTGCCGATAACAGCACCGCCGCTGATGAACAGAAGTGCGCTCCACAAAACGGGATTGCTGCTGTCACCGGTTTTTGGCGAGGTAGTATTTCCCAAATTGTCGGTCTGATCAGTCGGCTTCGCCGCAGAACCCGTTGCGGGAATTTCAACGGCGGCCTTCTTATAGCCACAGACGGTGCATTCCTCGTGTTTGGAGCCTCTCGTGGTTGCGGTGGCTTCCTTATCGATCACCCACTTGAAGGTATGCGCTGCCGTGTCCTTCCTGTCACCGCAGGGGCATTCATGCCAGTGGTTATCTGCGTCTGACTTCCAATCCGCTCCATAGCTATGGGTATGCGGAATACTCTTGTATGTTACAATAACGGTCTTGTCGGCATCCATGATAACTTCCAGCGTATTGGAGAGAACCTCTGCTTTAACACCATTCACCGTAACAGTGTCAATTTCATAGCCGCTATCGGGAGTAAAAACAATTGTTTCATGCGATCCGGCCGCCAGCCCTGCTTTGCTTGCAGAAATCGTTCCATGCCCGCCATTCACCTGTGTTGTCAGGCTATAGGTTGTCTCAACCTCCTGCGTTTTCGTCACATTAGAGGGAATGATATAGTCGTGCTGCCCGACAGTGATTCTCAGCTTTGCAGAGGCAAGCAGGAAGTCACCTACCTTGAACTCGGAGTGGGGCAGACTATATGTCACCTGGATGCTTTCCCCATTGAAACTGCCGGGATTTCCTGTAAGGCGGACATCCTGATCAATAGCAAGGACATATTCAGCCTCACCGCCTGATTGTTTAATAATGCTTCCCATGCTTTCAGACATATTATACGTTACAGTATATGTCACGGGATAGTCTGCACCGGTTTTATTTCTCTCGATGGTTTCAGGTCCATTTATGATCAGTGTGCCGTGGTTCTGCGAGGGTTGAACGATGGCTACAGCATGGCCGTTTCCGGACACATCCGGAAGCGTGATGTCTATATCTCCTGTGTCCGTCTTCTGAGCTTCATAAACCTGCACCTTCGAAGCATCGAGAACCTTTCCGGTTTCATCCACCGGCAAGGACAGCACATAAACCGGCAGATCGTTCAGTGTCAGGCCGCCTATCGTCAGTTCAGCTGCGCCATCACGCTGAACCCAGAGGGTTGTCAACGGGTCATTCCAGCCCATGCTCTTTGAAGCATCGGTTAGAGCGGTCACATTTGCAGCACTGGTGTTCCCCAGCCTGATGTCAAGGCTGCTGTCATCCGGGGTTACGGTCTTAATGCCAGTCTGGAAATAAACTGCCTTATCTCCAATAGCTGCCTCACGGGAGATATAGAGGTAACGATCGCACTTTCCATAGTCTTTACCGGTGACAGCCAAATCATTTGATATGCCGCCTGTGATCTGATATTCGTCACCGACGGTGACCTGCATGAGATTGTTGTTGATGGTACCGGCATTCAGCTCGATCTTCGGCACCGTGCCGCCATAATCACTGGCATCAAAGCAGACACCGCCGCCAAAGGCTGTTGTCGCGTTGTTCTCGATTGCGCCGCCATTCATAATGAACTGGCCGCCTCTGCGGACAAATACGCCGCCGCCGATCCGGTCAGCTTCGCCTTTTGCACTGTTTGTACCAGAAATGTTGCCGGAGATTGTACCGCCGTTCATTGTGAAGACGCCTTTGGATATCATGGCTCCGCCGCCTGTTTGCTCGGCTTTGTTGTTGCAGATCTCAGCGCCTTCATACATGGTTGCATTGTGGTTTCCGCCATTATTGGACAGCACCACACCGCCGCCACGATTCGCACAAATATTACCGTTGATTTTCCCGTAAATGTCTAAGTGCTCATCCGTTCCATTGATATAAACCGCGCCATAGTATGCGTGATTGTTGAGGATCCTTCCGCTTTCTCCAATTGTCACCGCTGTGCCGCCGTCGGTTTGCACGATATGGTTGCCTGTGGCATACACATTGCTGATTTCACCGTCAATCACGACGGTGCAGTTTTGTGCAAAGATGACATTGCCGTTCAGCTTGGGGCAATCCGTGATTTTGGAGCCGTTTTCCATTTTGAAGGATTTGGCACCACCCGCACAGTAGATTATGCTGCCGCTGGAGATTTTCTCAATCAGCGCGGTGGAGGTCAGCGTTCCCTCTGCGTTGTTGCGCAGATGAATTACGGTGCCGCTATTCGCCTGCCACATTGCACTCTTGTTTGCGGCAATGCTGCTGATGGCGCCGCCGATCTCAACCTTCCCGCCGTCTGCATAAACTCCACGACCGTCCATATTCCGGATCTTCGAGCCTTCCTCCATCACGAGTGTACCGCCCTGAAGCCAGATCGCACCTGCCGGACCGACTGAGCCTGCCCCAGAGCCTTTTGTTCTCGTATAACCAGTCAGGGTATCCTCTATCACACTGCCGCTTTCCATGACGATTTTTGCATGGTCGGTGGCGCGCACAGCGGACATGCCGCCAAAGTTGCGCAGCACAGCATCCTTACCCAGCGTCACGGTGCAGGGCACAGTGGCGTTGGAGGCAATGATAGCGTCCTGCACATAAACCGTATTATCCTCGTTGCCGTCACCGCTGACAGCCTGTGCGAATACAGTACCCTCGTGCATCCCTGCATCGTCCAGAACGATGTCGGAAAGAGTCAGGCCGACAGAACTCGCCGATGAAGACTGAACCTCGATCATGGCGGGATTATACCAGCTGCGGGCTGTGTCACTTTGCTGCTTAAAATCAGCGCTGCGTGTAATAGTGTAAGGACCGCCTTCTCCACTGGTGATTTTAAGACTCTTATCGTAAAAACGAGCACACTGATCCATGGTCAGATCGCTCATAACATAGATTGTTGTACCATCAGCCGCAGCATCGACCGCCTTAGCCAGCGTGGCGAAGGGGAGATCTTTTGTGCCGGTGTTCTGTGCATCGTTACCGGTGCTGCTGACATAGATCTCCGCAGCATCATTCTGTGCTGCCGGATTCGCTGCCTTCGGCGCATTTTTCTGTTCTCCATATTCGGACAACAGCTTCTCGCTGAAGGTTTGTTCCTCCAATGCGGAAGCCGGAGCCTCTTCCGCCCACTCAGGGGTATTACCCAACTCCATCGGAAAAGCGGGAGCAGGCAGTAACCCCATCACCAACGCAGCGCAGAGTAAGACACTTAACAACAATTTTCGCATAAAACATTCCCCTTTCTATTCCTTGTTTTGTGTTACGTTGTAATTGCAATCGTCCGATGAATCGAAAATCATAATTTGGCAATCGTCTAACTTTTACATGAACATCCGCTTGTCCATCGCCGTTATCAAGTTCTCCTTCTGCAATTATTTTGCGGCACAATGGTGCAAACGGTACAAAACTCCTTCCCCCGCAAGTGCATAATTTTAGTGTAACATATTCTTATCAACTTTTCAACCGGTTTTTGAAAATTCACGCTGCAAACACAAAAAGTCCGTCTGCCGCAGCAGCCGAAAAAGAGGCTCATGGAAAGCCTTGTATCAGGTTCTTTTTAAACCGCAAACATTGCGGGAGAAGGTAATTGCACCTTCTCCCGCATTTTGGCAATTGTGCTGTTCTTCTTCGCTGTCCGCCAGAAAGCTGATAGGGCCGCAGGGAGAGGACGGGGTTGCTTTTTGCGGCGCATGTGGTAGGATAAGAAAAAACAAGAGAGGAGTTGAGAGGATGAACCTGATTCCCTGCTGAATGTTGGCACGATACCTGTCAGGCGGCGATGAACGTCCCGTTTGTTGTGCCTTTCGTGGGAAATTGGTGTATCTCTCAGCTCTGTGCGTGGTCATAGCCTGCCTATCGGCGGGTGTGGTGTGCGTTTTTGGCTGTGGGCGCTGTTTCCCGCAGCCATTTTTTCGTATAGAAGGCATGACCGTGTCCATTATTAAAGTATCCGATCTTACGTTCTGCTATGAAGGCAGCTACGACAACATCTTTGAAAACGTCAGTTTTCAGCTGGACGCCGACTGGCGGCTGGGGCTGACGGGCCGCAACGGGAACCACGCTGCTGCGGCTCTTAGAAGGTATATTCCATCCATAAAGCACGAAAGGCGCCGCATTTTTGCGACGCCTTTTCAGTATTCCTTGTAATTTGCGAATATGTTCTTCGATTTTGACAAGAATGGGAGTAAAAAACGGGTACGACTTTTGCCTTATCTATCTGCAACGCCGGAGCCAGTCGTAACCCCAAAACGCAGTTTGCAAAAGTCACGCCAACAGATGACATTAAAAATCAAAAAATTTACGAATATCGTAAAATTGTTCTTGACATGTCTTAGCTACGACGATATACTGTGTTTAACGATTTTCATTAAATAATTAACGCTAACAGCACTTGGAGGTAGTTTGTATGGAAAAGTCCGTAAAGCACAGATTTCTAAACAGCGTGTTGTTTACTGCGCTGTTTGTTCCGCTGGGCTTTTTTCTTCTGCGTGATACCATTATAGCAATAACTGGAATCATGTTTGAGTCCATTAGCGGAAAAGAGTCGTTTCTGTATCAGATTAACGAAGACATTGCAAGGCTGATCATCGCCGGCCTGTTAATACTGATCATGCCGCTCTTTTTCAGGAGAAAATGCAATTTTGGATTCAAGGGCGGGAAGCTGGCGCTGGGTATTTGTCTTGCCCTGCCGGAGCTTATCGTTCCTGTATGGAACCTGTTGCAGATCAAAGTTTATGAGGCTCCTCTTGTTACCGGAGTCGCTGCCGTGGCTGCCGCGATCATGCACGGAATCGGGCCGGGCGTGTCTGAAGAGGTCTTTTGCCGGGGTTTCACCGTATCCAATCTAATGCGTATTTGGAAGGATAAGCCGAACAGGATCTTTCGCTGTATGCTGGTTTCCGGGGTTTCTTTCGGTCTTCTACATGCACTCAATGCAATCGCCACAGGCGATGTTTTTGCGGCGCTGATCCAAGTTATCTATGCCGCCGCCATCGGTATGTTGGACGGTGCTATCTACCTTCGCTCACGAAACCTGTGGGGCGTGATCCTCATGCACACCCTGACTGATGTTTCCGCTTTCCTTGCTGTATTTGAAAGCAATGCCACCGGCATGGATATTATATTCTGTGTCTTCGGCTCGCTGCTGTTTATTGCCCTTGCCTTTTATTTGATTCGGCCTGCAAAGCGGGCGGAGATCGATGAACTGTGGGCGGAGGGCTGGTCCTTTGGGGATGAAGACGGAAAAAAGCGCATTGGTGCAAAGGCGGCTGCAATTCTGACCGCCGTTCTGGTCGTTACTTTTGCCGCATCCCTCGGTGTTACAATCTATCAGGCAAAAATGGGATATGAGATTCCGTTTTTCCCCGCATCTGAAAATGCACTCGATAAAGATGTGCAGTATCAGATCAGCGGAGACGGAAAAGAACTCACCATTTCGCTTCCTTATGAATTCGGCGGAAAATACGACTTGGAAAACTCCGATCTGGAATCATTTGTTTTGAAAGAGAGCCGGGAAAACGGAGACACCTATCTATTTGTGTTTTCCCACGAAGGCACCAGCACGGAGAAAATTAAGCTTACCTTCTCGCTGACGCTCGGCGATTCGGCTATTTCAATCAAAGATTATCGGATAACGGTCAGTTTTAAGGAGAATGGCGGGATTTCTGCCGTCGGAGGGTAAGCTATGAAGAAATTATCCGCTGCGTTCGGAACCCTCCCCATGACATGGCCTGTCGTTTGCGCTTTTGCGGCAATCATCGGGATTTATGTGGGTGTCATCAATCAAATTCCGATACTTTATGATACTTCTTTTCGGGATATTGCCGTTACATATGAGTGGTGGGTGCTGTTTGCTGTTTTGATCGTGTCAAACTGCAAGAGCGCCCGGGAGGCAGGCATGAAATGCCTTGTGTTTTTTCTCATCAGTCAACCGATCATTTACCTCGTGGAGCTGCCCATGCTTGGATGGGACAAGGCGCTGTACTATTACTCGCGCATTTGGCTGCCAATTTCTTTGCTCACACTCCCGGGCGGAGCAGTCGCTTTCTTTGCCAAAAAGCAGAATGTATTGGGTGCGGTAATTCTCGGTATCGGCAATACCATTGTTGCCCTGATGGGAGTAAGCTATTTTCTGAAATTGTGCAGTGCGTTCCCTCGGCACTTGCTGACGGTCATTTCGTGTGCGTCAATCATTGTCGTTCTTATTTTGGGAATGCAGAAGAGGTGGAAAACAAGAATTCTGTCGGCGGCAACGACTGTACTGCTGACAGCAGGTGTTATTATTTGGGCTGTGCTCAATGAACGAGTGATCTAACAATCGAAATCTAAAAATTAGGAGGAGTAATATGAATTCCAACACGATTGCAAAATTCCACCTGTTTGGTAAGGTGGGAAAAATCGTCATGACGGTTTTATCCGTAATCGCAGCGCTTATAACAGTTAGCTGCTGCATTGCGACTGCTTTTACAGCAACTCTCCCGGAGGATGCTCTGACGATTCGTGTGGTCGAACACGCTGAATTCCGCTTTAACAAAGCAAGCTTTGATACGCTGTGGAGTATCCTCGGTGGAAGCTTTACCTATTCGGGAAAAGAGTTCCCGGAGTATATGCTTGAGGATAGCGAAAAGAAAGCCAACCCACCCGAAAATCAGGAGTTCCAAGCCGAACTGAAGATTTTCAAACAGTCATACGCATCGGCGGAAATACACTCTGACGAAAGCGCCAAAGTCATGGAGGCGGATACGTCTCCTGAGGAATATAATGTAAAAGATTTGGTAACGGTATTTATTTTTCTGACGCTGTTTTCGGCATCTGCAACTGCGGCGCTCTGGATGCTGAGAAGGCTGTTCGCGGTGCTGACGAGGTGTGAATCGCCCTTTTGCTGTGAAGTTGTGAATAGGATGAGAGGCTTTGGCTTTTCTCTTCTTCCTGCTGCAGTGTTCGCTTCAATCGATGAAACGGTGCTGGGATGCTTCTTGACCGCCGGAAAAAGCACCAATGTCAGTATTCAATGGGGCGTTTTGATTGCTTTTGTTGTAACTATGGCCTTGGTGGCTGTTTTCAAGTATGGTGTTCAGCTGCAGAAAGAATCGGATGAGACCCTGTAAGGAGGCGGAGAAATGGGACACATCATTTTGCGGTTAGACCGTGTCATGGCTGACAGAAAAATGAGCCTGAATGAATTATCGGCAAGAGTTGGCGTTGCCAATGTGAATTTATCCAAGATGAAGAACGGCCATATCAGCGCCATCCGCTTTTCCACACTGGCGGCCATCTGTGATGTCCTAAAATGCCAGCCGGGAGACATCTTGGAATACAGCCCTGAAGAAAAAAATAACTAAATTCTAAAAAGCTAAAGGCCGCCAGACTCAAATGAGACTTGAAGATTTTTATCAGCTGAAAAAGAAATAAGCAATGCTATAATAAAAGTGGACACGGAAGGGTAGAAAAAAGTCTGTCCGTGGAGTATCATAAAGGCGAGTATTCTACCGGAAGGGAGTTCGTCTTTATGTCTAAACACTTGAATCCGTTCCTCCTTAAAAATAAAACAGTTCTTCAAATTTCTTGTCCAGAGCAATGCAGAGGATCAATGTCAGCTTTGCGGTCGGATTGAATTGCCCTGTTTCAATGGAACTGATTGTGTTTCTCGATACACCGATCATTTCCGTTAGTTGTGTTTGGGATAGCTTTTTCTCTGCGCGTGCTTCCTTGAGGTTGTTTTTCAATTTCAGCTCGTCATTCATTCCTTGACCTCCACAAGCCGCAGGACAAAAAAGGCAAGAAATGTGAGGCACATCGCTAAATAGAGAATGCCAAGGATCAAGTCGGTTTTTCTCTTTAGCCTTGCATACTTTACAAGAGTGTGGGTGGTAAGGATGCTAAAATAAACAACCCACGGACTCAGAAAGTATGTTTTTGTGAAGATACGAAAGATAAGCGTGAGAACAACGCAGGCCGCAGCACCAACACGACCGGCAATATTTCCTGCCTGCGCGGTTACTTCCATCTCCGCCAAATCCCTGTTTTGTTCTCTCTGCGGCTGCTTTCCAAAATCTTCTCTTTATTCATTGAACAGAATCGCTCCTTTCCAAGTTTCCTTGTCATTATCATATCCATGCCAAGTAAACTTGCCAAGCACAATTATCTTACCGCCCTGTGTCTTTTCTATGAACACCGCACTTTTTCGCTGCCTCGCAAAAAACCTATCTGCACATCATTCAGGAACTTGAAAACAAAGACAGCGACTTGGTGATGCGCTCTCTTTCGGGTTTGAGCTAACAAAACCGGCTTGCGCTGATTAAAGGTGATAAAAAAGATGCCATCCGAAAGGGTGGCATCTTAGTTATTTGTCGTATCTTAGAAAATCGTTACAATGCTCCTGCTGGCGCAAACGGTAGCCCTGAGAAATCAGCGTAGGTCATGGCGTCGCCGTCCTGACCGCACAGGACGTTGGCGGCCACCGTGTCGTTCCACAGCTCGGGGTCGTGGCCCAGATAGCCCACCGCTGCCGTGATCTCCCGCGGCGTCAGA
>ENA-OROU01001215-OROU01001215.1-human-gut-metagenome-genome-assembly--contig:-NODE-1215-length-22833-cov-15.442883_pt1 | contig 22833 bp, 22 predicted proteins | sample MGYA00242131_ERZ509054 | MGnify/ENA primary metagenome ERZ509054 (study PRJEB26280, sample SAMEA2338749) | human gut metagenome | biome: human gut; feature: human-associated habitat; material: faeces... | reverse complement strand
TCGACCCGCATGCCGATTTGCGCCCGATCATCCGCAAAGGGGAGGCGGTCGCGCTGCGTGTGGAGGAGCGTTCCGGCAACGAATGGCTGTTCTCCCTGCCCAGTGACGGCGACAAGCCCGTGCCTCTGGCGGGTCTGATGGACGGCGGCCCCGCGTGGGTGGATCCGTCGGACGCGTTCGCATATCTGAAACGATTGAGAGAGAACCGTTCGCTCGCGGACATGCCTTTGGACGAACTGCTTGGCTCGATCGATTCGTTAGAAGCGGCGAGGGATACGGTCCGTAGGCTGCATGAGAGGCTGCGGACCGTGGAACGGCTCAACCGCGAGCTGGAATCAGCGAACGAGAACCTGAGGCGCAGCAACGACTGTCTGCGGAAAGACAAGCGTGGCTACGAGAAGGCGCAGGACAACACGAATCCGCTCGCCCCGTTCACGGGACTGTTCCCATCCATGCGCGAGGAGCTCGATTGGCAGCTGCAAGCCCAGTCGCTGCTGCAGTTCAATGTGGCGGAACGCATGGCGAGGCCGTTGGACGAATGGTCGTACATGCCGGGCTTTTTCGATTCTCTGGAGGAATGCGAGCATGGCGACATGTCCCGCATGTCCCTGCTGCACACCATGCTGTTCGTGCTCATGGGACGTGACGACCTCAACGGCGCGCGCACCCACCGACTGCGTGAGGGCGGTGGCGGCGACGATCCGGACCGGTTGGACGAGAACGGCAACTACATCTACCGGGTGAACGTGCACGGCCAATACCGCCTGCATTTCACGCGTGACTCGGAACATCACGTCACGTTCAGATCGGTCGGAACGCACGAGTCGGAACTTCGATGAAACGACAGGTGAAAGGAGCCCGAAATGGGAGCCATAGGAAAATTCTTCGACAAGCATCCGCTGCTGGCTTGCGGAGCGCTTCTGGTAGGTCTGGCCGCACTTTCAGCTTCTTCTGATGGCGAAGGTGAATATTGCGAACTCACGAACGGTCAGAAGCTTGATCTCAGCGAGGCATTGGATTCCGCGAGGTGGAACTTCGACCCCTCGATCACCTATGCAAGCGCAGATGGCAATAGCATCACGTTCATGTTGGATGACGACAGCAGCGAAACAATCCCTTTTTATTACGATTCCGGGGACTGGTCTAGTGGCTCGGCCGAATCGGAAGCTGTTGACGAGGCGGTCGGATACATCCTCGGATGCCTACGATGATGGGAAATTAAGAAAGGAATGACATGACGGCACCTTTTAGCCACTATACGGCGATGTCTAGGATTGCATCGAAAGTCGGAGGGCCCATACCGTTTGTGACGTTATGCGTCGTCGGAGGCGGATTGACCTTGGATATTTTGTTCAGAGGCGTTGCCTCAAAAGTGAAGACAGCGGTGAGTGCATTCGCCGATAAAAGCGTGGATACTCGAATCCGTGTTCTTGATTCCGATGGGAAGCTGAGAGAAGTGACATGCGGAGAGACCGTAGGAGAAATTGTCCCTACCGACACGGATAAGGGCGGGCCGGAGGAATGACTCGCGTTCCAGATTGCCGCATGGACCATATGGCGGTGCTGTGATGGATCCTTTCCTTGTATATCTGATCGCCGTCAACGTGGTCGCGTTCCTGCTGTTCACCATCGACTATCTGATCATGGCGGGCAATGACTACGATTGGGACACCGGTCTGATGGACGGGCGGATCCTGTCGCTCTTCGCCGTCGCCGGTGGCGCTCCCGGAATGCTCCTCGCGCTGACCGTATGGGCCAGGCGCGTGAACAAGCGCAACATCGCCTGGTGGTTCACGGCCATCGTGTGCCTGGTCGTGTGGGGCATGGTGTGCGCGTGGAAATGGGGCCTCGTCTCGTTCGACGGTTTTTGGGATGCCGTTTTCCATGGATTCAACCGCGGTGTCCTGCATGGACTGGGCGTCTACCTGCTGGTGGCGAACGTGGCCACGTTCCTGGCGTTCGGCTTCGACAAGCTCATCGCGGCCGACGATGGCATCGACCCGCGGCGGAAAGGCGGGCTGCGCCTGCCGGAGCTGTGGCTCATGGGGCTTTCGCTGCTGGGCGGATCGGTGGGCGGCATGGTCGCGATGCGACTGTTCCGCCACAAGACAAGGAAATGGTATTTCGTGGCGGGACCGCCGTTGTTCGTCGTCCTGCAGACGGTCCTGTTCCTCTACCTGCATGCCGCGGGATTGTACTGACCGTAGCGCGTCGCTCGGCCGACTGCGATTGAATCCTTGTTTAGGCGTTGCGTTGCGATGCGGCCGCAACGCTTAAACACAACGTAGGCTCCGATGATGTCGGACTGCCTAACCGGTGCGTGTCCGACAGAGTATCAGGCAGCTCGAGACGAAAGGCCTGACGCATACGTAGATAGCCAGGGAACTGGGCGTTAACGCGGGATTCCGTGCGTCAAGGGCTTTGACGGATACGACTGGGACATGGCTCGTTCCCCGTCGACTGGGGGCGCGAGCAGCTCATGGACCTCGGTTTCGTGGACCGAGCCGAGGACCTCGTGCTCTACGGCGACGTGGGATGTGGCAAGACGCACATGGCGATCGCCACGGGTATGCTGGCGTGCGAGAGACGAGAACCGGCTTGACGCGGAACTGCGCGCGATAGGCCGCGCCAGGCTGCTGGTCATCGACGAGCTGGGCTACCTGCCCATCGACATCGACGCGGCCAGGCTCCTGTTCCAGGTCGTCGCGGATTCCTGCGAGAAGCGGAGTGTGGTGTTCACCACGAACCTGGAGTTCGGACGGTGGGGCGAGGTGTTAGGCGACGGCGACATGGCCGCCGCGGTCATCGACCGCATCGTGCACCACGGAAGGATCGTCAGGTTCCGTGGTGAGTCGTACAGCAACAGCCACTCCCTGATGAGATAAACGAAAAGAGGGAACCCAGCCGGACCACCGGTGATGGTGTCCATTTTGAACGCCGATGGTGTTCAGATTAACTGGTGACGACACGCAGATTTATTTGACGAAAGGACAGGCGTGGCCCTGCCATACGGGAAAGGACTATGAGCATGGCGGAACTGAAGACCACGACCAGATACCTCGACGCGACCCTCCTGGAGCACTCCCTGCTGCGGAACGCGCGACTGCGCACGCCATACGGTATGCAGGAAGGCGTCCCCGCGTACACGACCGAGACGGAGGGCATGATGCTTCACGACCTCACGCTCGCGTTGGCGGACAGGGCGTGCAGGACCGGAATATCGTGGAACACCGACCCCACGCCCATCTTCCGCGACGGAGACACGGAGATCGGCGTCGTTCTGGAACGCGACCGGCCGAACGACCACTACTCGCACCTCGACGCGCAGGCGTACCTCCACGACGCGGACGTGCCGTGGTGCTTCGCCCGGTTCAACCTCACCGAACCCGGCGACATCCCGTCGAACGTCACCGGAACCGACGACCTCGCGTCGCGGATCGCCGACCGCCTGCACCATCCGCAGTTCCCGAAGGCCGGCACGTACGGTCCTACGCCCGGCCGCATGAGCGACTGGTACCACGGCATAGAGAGACGGTTCGCGGACATGAGCGAGGAGAACCTGCGCACGCGCGCCATCGAACCCGACGAGGAGGCGTACCACATCTGCACGGGCGTGTACGTGACGGCCGAGCAGTTCGCCAGCCTGCTGCCGTCCCCGATGCTCGCGAACCGGTTCGTCATGATGTCGTTCGACCACAACGCGGACCAGGCGAGCCTGCATTGGAACGACTGGGACTACTGGAGCGACGAGGCCGCCGAAACCGCGGTCGCCGACGGAGACGAGGACGGCTGCTACTGGACCGGCTGCATGTGGGACGAGGACGACTATCCGGACAGGCTGGACGGGACGGTCGCGGAGGAGACCGCCGAAGCATCGGCAAAGACCAAGGGATGAGAAGGCGAGGAGACGGCAATGGTGATGATCGACGAAACGGAAGGCATCGAATTCGATTCCGACGGTCGCGGCTGCAGCGTGACGCTTCTGACGGAGGACGGCCAGTCGCTACGCGGCCTCGCGGACCGAGCCGGCATCTGGACGGAACTCGAGGAAAGACATCCGGGCCTCACCCCGGAAAGAATACTGCAGGGCGATCATGCCGTGTTCGGCTGCATCGTCATCCACGACAACCTGCGCGCGCACGGCGAATTCGGCATGGAATTCGACGGCGACGCGGCCTTCGGCCGATTCGAACTCACCGACGTGGAACTCAACATGCTCGGCAAGAAACTGCCACGTCTCGCCGATACGGACGAACTGAAAGCGTTCTTCAGCCATGCTGGCGGGGGAGGCGGCAGGCTCACGCAATCGGAACGATCCACCGCATACGGCCGCCACGAACCCGACGCAAACACCGTCTCCGACATCAGCGAATACCTCAAAGACGCGTTGACGGAATACCGCAACGCACCGTCATGGATGAGACGCGACCCCTGGTCCGATGATCCAATCGAAAACTTCATCGGCTACCTGCGATCCGGATACTGCCCCGCAACCACCAGGCTCCACTCCGCGGAAGAGCACAGAAGCCTCGAAATCCAATCCGAGAACCTGTCCCTCATGCTCGGCGACGCCCGCAAACTCAACGACAAACTCGAACAACACCACGCGCTTGCCGACGAGCATGATCTTGACGACGTCTTGACCATGGATGACGGCACCGCCGTCTTCCTTGACGATTGCGCTATGCCGGATTCAAGAGGCATGGTGCGATGAGGCGATTATGGAATCGTTATTTTTCGGAGTTAGATGACGTATCCCGTGAAGACCCCGAGTCGTCCAACAGCTTACGCGGATTAGACACATGCAGGGCATCAGAAAGCTTTAGCACTGTTTCAAATGATGCTGTCTTGAGATTGCGAGTGCCGGTTTCAAATTGTACGATATTGACGCGCTGTATATCAGCCTTGTCTGCCAGCTGCTGTTGTGTCATGCCGCGTTTCAGTCTGAGTTTCCTTAATCCCATGTCGGAATCCTTCCGTAAAACCGCCTTGGTGCAGTGCACACTTCAATGAAGAGTGAAATTGCTTTGGGATAATTCCGTTCAATTCAATCGATGAAAGATGCTGATAGTTGAATGTCGGACTGTCCGTTAGAATTTTCGGGGCTTACGAGTCCACTGCCCATAAACCCCGTAGCAATTTACGAACAACGATAGAACATGCCGTCCAACTTAACTCTTCCACCCTTCACCAATATGTCAAGCGAGGCAACGAATGCATTCCGGATTTTGGCAGTGAAATTATCGAAGCCGTAAATCAGGAAAATTTCGTCAAAGAGAGCGTTTTTGCTGCAATAAGGATTGTTACGCACGACCTGTTCCATCACTGCTGCGATCTCGGCTTTACTGATGAAATCAATCTCACGATGGCGAATAATCTTAAAATGAAGCCCATTACGATCAATAGGCATCAGGACATCATGCTTGCATGTGACAAAAGATTCGGCATCATGAATTGCTTTTCGGAGGCTTCCCCTTATTTGATGCTCCAGAATTCCCGCTTGGATCATTGGCTGAGTCATCTGTTTGCAGAGCATTCCGAAGACAAGAGGGTATTCCCGCGAAACAAGATAAACAACGGAAGCGCGCAGCCATGTGGCATTAGAAGCATAGAGCTTTCTATTCGGTATCTTATCCGCGTTCACGGGTTCGCTGTACGTTAACCCGTATTTTTCACCGTAAGTGGTGAACTGTCTTTTCATATGTTCAGTCGAGAACGGAACATCTTTTGCAGAGTCAGCGGCATGAACGTCGGTCGGCTTGTTTGTCTCCTTTTCATCGAGGATTGATTTTCTTTCGTCATGCTTTTTCTTGTCGTTCGTCGGAATATCGACAGTACGGACGCTGCGTGTTTTGACGGATGGATTTGACTCCGTATGATGAGCCGGCTTGACAGTCCGTACATGATGCAAGGTTCTAAGAATTTCACCGAATGGTTTGTCCGGAGTATCTGTTATCTCTCCTTCCGCATAAATATGACGCTTTTCCGTCTTGACGAGTTGAAGGGATTCGAGTAGATCAAAGGCCTTATCGAGCCCACGCTCAATGCTCTTGTTCAGATTGAAGAAACCATACAATGACATGACTTCATCGAAGAACATGCTCTTGGGCTGGCCAGGCATGTCCGAACAGACCAACCGCATTACGGATGCTAGCTCGACTGTGCTGATAAAACTGATTTGACGGCCTCTGCAAATCCGGAAACAGGCATCTTCCGCTGTCGGATAATAGTACCCATCAGATTCCCTGCGAATCAGACCTTCATATTCCAATCCGGTCAAGGCGTCACTGATTGTTCTACGGCATTCCTCTTCAGTCATGCCATCACCGATGAAATCGGCCGTCTGTTTCCTCATCAAGTCGGGGTTAAGAGGGAACTCGTTCGCAATCAATTTCAGAAGAATGGACCTGACCCATTTGTTTGCGGTTTCCTGATCCTCCCTAATCGGCATCTCAGACTGATCTACAAGTTCATCCACATTGAACCCATGTACCTTACCGGGCTTTTCCGTTTTTTGGAATCATCCGCCGCATTATTTTTCCTGGATATGTTTCTACCGGCCGCCTTTTTGCTTTTCAGCGTTTTTCCCGACGTTTTCGCTATTTGTGCCGGTACCTTCGACGGGACCTCCTCGGAGTTGCTACCGGGAACGGTGCCATTGTCTTCAGGCTCTGGCATCTGCTCATCCAAGGAAGGAGCTTTTCCCGGTTCCTCCAACGCATGGCTTGCCGCTTCTTCAATCAATTCGGCCTTCGATTGGGCGTCGTCGCTTAGAACTCTAAGGTATCCTTTCAGAAGATTTCTCGTGTTATCGGGATTGAGATAGAAAGAAGGCGCGCTTAATCTGATGAAGCGCCAGCCCAGTCTTTCCAATACATGCTGTCTTTCAATATCGTCTTTATCGTGTTCAGTGCTGGCATTCCTGTCGCCATCACATTCTATGGCGATACGGCAGTCATATCCCATGTCGACAACGTAGTCAATGAAATAGCGGCCGACTCTGTAGTGGAATATTGTTTTTTTCGCGATACCCCAGCTCGCAGAGGGCTGCGAACACGTCCTTCTCGAAGCTGGTGCCTGTTTCGACACTGGAAGGGAGCTCCCTGTGGACCTCATCGTCGGTCCCGTAATCGCGTACATACTCGATAAGGTCCCGCCTGTAATCCCTTTCATTGAGGGAGGACGGATCCATCGAATAGAAGGCCCAGAGTTGGTCTTGCGCTCGAGATGCCGCTACGTTTGCCCATTGCGCATGGGTCTGTTGCGTGGCAGCGTAGGAATTGCTGTTAGCGACAAACGAGCGGAAAATGACATTCCTCTCGTCACCTTGGAAATCCGGGGGATTGCCCACCCGCAGATGACGTCTGGTGTATTCTTCCATGCCGATTTGATCGATCAGCATGTCATTGATGACGTCTCTTTGATGTCCGCTCATCATCGTCACGATTCCGAACGTCAGACCATCGTATCGTGGGTCTTTGCAACATGCTTCGATTTGGCTGACTATTGCCTCAGCTTCGGTCAGATTGACGGAATCGCCTCCTCTTTTTTCGATTTCGGTGTTCTTTACGTGGCAAGCTTTCAGAGGAGAACCTATCTCCGGATGAGTCCTCTCACATAAAGGTATGATCTGGCCGTCGTAGAATCTGTTCGAATATTCGATAATCTCCGGTACGTAACGGAAATGTTCCCGCAGCATAATCGTCGACGGGAATGTTCTGTTTGCCATCGCATACAAGGAATCCTTCATATCGAATAAGGACTTGTCTGCAAAATCAGATAAGGGGCTGCGGACATTTTCTTGGAGATGATCATGCAGCCATTCCCTGGCTTTGACGGTATTGTACCGGACTCATCCAACCGAGTGATTGCTTGATGCGCTCGTGGTTGTACCAGCGGATGTAATCATCGATCAGGACGAGCACCTCGTCACGGGTACGCTCCTCCCAGTGCTCGGGATAGACGGACTCCGTCTTCATACGCCCGAAGAACCCCTCCGCGGCGGCGTTGTCCGGCGAACAGCCTTTGGCGCTCATCGACCGCGTCAGCCCGTAATGGTTCATGAGCTCCAGCCATCCGGGCCACCGGTAATGGCACCCGCGGTCGGAATGCACCAGGGGCCTCGCCCCCTCCGGCAGCGTCTCCGCGGCCTTGACGAGCATCCCGTTGGCGAGCTCCGCGTTGGGACTGAAACCGGCCGTGTACGCGACGATCTTGCCGTCGTGGCAGTCGATCATCGGCGAGAGGTACACCTTCCCGTCCCGGGCCTTGATCTCGGTGATGTCCGTGAGCCACTTCTCGTTCGGCGCTTCGGCGGTGAAATCCCGTTTGACGAGGTTGCCGGGCGCGGGAGTCGTCTCGCCCTCGTATGAGCTGTATCTGCGTCGTTTGGGCACATGCGCGACGAGTCCGTCCTCGGCCATGATCCTGCGGATCACCTTCTCCGAGACGCCGGTCCTGAGCATGGCCTTGATTCTGCGGTACCCGTACCTGCCCTTGGACGCGGCGAACGCCTCGGCCACCTCCGTTCTGAATCCGGAGTATTTGTCAACCCCGAGTCTGGTGTGGTGATAGTGGTAGCTGCTCGGCGCGATGCCGAGCAAGCATATCATCGAGTTGAGTGAATACGCCGGCCTCAGACGGTCGATCAGCAGCGTCTTCTCCCTGTTCGACAGGCGCCGCAGGTCGGCGCCTGGGTCTTTTTTACGACCTCCACCACCTCCCTCATCAACGCGTTCTCCAATTCCAACTCCTCGACCCTGCGGCGCAGCGTCTCCGTGTCGTCGTTGCCGTCCCCGGCATCCCGGCTTCGACACGGTGCGGACGCGGTCTTGCCGTTCTGCGCGGCGTTCCTGTTCCTGGCCTGCAACGCGGCCATGCCGCCCTCCCGGTACACCTTGACCCAGTTGTGGACAGCTCCAATGCTCACGCCGAGCCGTCGGGCGGCCTGCTTCCGCGCATGCCGCCCAGCACCAGTTCGATCGCCTTCGTTCTTGTCTCCAAGGGGATGATGGGTTTCGCCATATGGCCAGCATACCTGGGATCCTTCGCCAGCCAGCGTTCCAGGCACTGTCTGGTCGGGTATCCCAGATACTCCACCACCTGGGCCGTGGTCATCGGCGTGGTGAAATACAAGTCCACCGCGCGCTGTCGTTCCTCGGGGCTGAACATATGATAATCCTTTCGTCCGGTCTCCAAGAAAACGTCCGCAGCCTGTTATCACTATGGGAGTGCCGTCTACAAACTCACCACTTGCAATAATGATGAATTTGACAGGATATGCGACACGCTTCCAGCTAATGAGCGTCCCTATGACGATGAAATTGATCCGCAGGTTTATGAAAGCGTGGCGGTAGAAACGATGTACCTTCCATTGCTCTACGGAAATGTGCTGCATTTGCTGAGTCTTCAAATCGGGGAAAAACGACAAGATGATTTTGAAACCGGACTGGAACTATTCGAACGTCATTATGAGTGGCAGCGGGAGGAACTGGAGCTCGCCCAAGTCTATCCTACAATGCTTGCCCTATACCAATTGTTGGGAAAGGATGGAAAAACAAAGGAAACAAGATACAGGGGGAACGCTCGTCATCTGACGAAATTCGATCCGAACAAGATTACTTTGCCCCGAGACCTGTCCAATCTTGCATGGAACGCCGCATGGGACATGCTGTTTCTCATGAGATTAAACGATTACCGAACCGGTGAAGTGCTCAGATGGTCGGGAAAGCCGGCCTCCCACATACCGGCGGTTCTTATATCAAAAGATTACGATCCGGAATGGCTCTCCCTGACAGTGAACCCTATTGGCGAGTTTTTCGTAGCGGACGATTCCACCTCGCTGCCTCTTTTTGAATCGGCGTCCGATTTTTTCGACCCTTACCATACGATGGATGTGAATAAAAAACACGAAGTCTACAGCAGACTAAACAAAATAAAACGGACTCATCCAAGAAAATCCATGGACAACGAGGAACTCTCCAGCCACGTTATTCCAGCCATACATGAGTTGGAAGATCGTCTTGGCATCGAGCGGACCCGCTTCCCGGAATATGATGAGCATTTCCCCAAAGCCTTGTAAGACATCTTGTTTTCTTTTTTGTAGCTGATTGCGTTTGACCCCGTATTTTTGCTAGCATTGTCTCGTTTGTGTATTGCATTATGCAATCGAAGGGAGTGTTCGATGAAGTACGCTGATCTTCTCGACGGGCATGCCTCGCGTAGCGAGATGCAGTCGTTTCTAGTCGATGGAGAGAATGTTGCGGTGACGGTGCGCATCCCCGAGAACATGCGCGACGCGGCCAAGGAGGCCGCGGAGCTCAACGGGGTGAGCTTCACCGCAATCGTTAAGATGAGCCTCATCGAATACCTGTCCAGGGGAGAGCGGTAGACAATGGATTTCCTGGACAACATAGGCCCCAACCGTCTGGGCGACGCTTTGGCGTCTTCCCTTGATAAGGACTCCCGGCTTTCCATCATCAGCAGCTATTTCACCGTGTTCGCATATGGAGAGCTCAAAAAGGAGCTTTCCCAAGTGGAGTCGGTCCGGTTCCTATTCAGCGAGCCGACGTTCGTCAAACGCATGGAGGATGGCAAGGAGCCACGCGAGTTCGTTTTGGCCCGGCGGAGCAGGGAACGTGGCATCGGCGGTACCGGACTCGAGCTCACGTTGCGCAACAATCTGGACCAACGTGCCATCGCACGCGAATGCGCCGAATGGGTAAAAACCAAAACCAGATTCCGTTCGGCCAAAAGATCCGGTGTCATCCAGCCCGGAGGCACCTACATCGTGGAGAATCCATCAGGCGAGGACCATGGCTTCATGGGAGCGTCGGCCGATTTCACCCAAGAGGGTCTGGGCTACGAACGCCGGCCTGGAACGGTGACCGGTGTGAGTCATTTCGAAGGCAGAAGCGAGGCCGCCGGATTGAAGGCCATGTTCGAATCGGTGTGGAACAATCCAGCCATGGTCGAGGACGTGACCGACGAGGTCGCCGCGCAGGTGGGTACGCTCTACCGTGAGAACCCGCCGGAATTCGTGTATTTCCTCACGCTCTACCACCTGTTCCGCGACTTCCTCGACGACGACGAGGACAATGGCATCCGTCCAGGTCTCAAGTTCGAGGAATCCGTGATCTGGAACAAGCTCTACGATTTCCAACGCGACGCCGTGGTGGGTGCCATCCGCAAGCTTGAGAAGTACAAGGGCTGCATCATCGCGGACAGCGTCGGCCTGGGCAAGACGTACGAGGCGCTGGCCGTAATCAAGTACTACCAGGAGCGCAACGACCGCATCCTGGTCCTGTGCCCGAAGCGCCTGCGCGACAACTGGACGATGTGGACCCAGGACAACGACGACCGCAATCCGCTCGCCGAGGACAGGCTCAACTACACGGTGCTCAACCATACCGATTTGTCCCGTTACAGCGGCATGAGCGGTGAGGTGGATTTGGAACATCTCCGTTGGAGTCATTTCGATCTGCTCGTGATCGACGAGAGCCACAATTTCCGTAACAAGAGCACCGATGCGGAGAAGAAGGACCGGTACACGCGCCTGATCGAGGACGCCATCAAGAGCGGCCGCCGCACTAAGGTTCTTATGCTTTCCGCGACGCCCGTCAACAACCGTCTGCTCGACTTGCGCAACCAGATTGAATTGATCACCGAGGGCGACGACGCCTACCTCGCCGAGACGGATGGCATACCGTCCATCACGCAGGTCACGCGCACCGCGCAACAGCGATTCAATGAGTGGAGCAAGCTCGACGATTCGGAACGAACCACCGAAAGCTTCGTGAACGCCGTGAACTCCGACTATTTCAAGCTGCTTGATGTGCTCACCATCGCACGCAGTCGCAAACACATCACCAAGTACTACGGGGCTGATGCCGGGACGTTCCCGCAGCGTAGGAAGCCTATTTCATTCACCACGCCCATTGACGAGAAGGGCGACTTGCCTCCCATAGCCAATCTCAACGACATGATTTCGCAGCTTACGTTCGCGCAGTACCAGACGCTTTCGTATGTGCGTGCGGATAGGCGCCAGAAGTACGAGGATCGCTACGGAGACACGTGGGGCAAGGACTTCAAGAGCCAAGTGCACCGCACCACCGCCGTGGTGAATCTCATGCGTGTGAATGTGCTCAAACGTTTGGAATCCTCTATCAGCAGCTTCCGCATCACGCTGGAACGCATCCTCGGTGGATGCGAGGAACTTCGCCGTCGCTTAGACGCCCAATCCCCGGATTCCTCGTATTCCATCGACGGGTTCGAGGACGGCATGGATGATGACGACGCGGAGGAATTCGAAGCAGGAGGCAAGGTTCGGGTGGATCTGCGCGACGTCGACGCGCTGCGTCTCGGGCAAGATCTGGACTTCGACATTACGATGTTGCACGAGCTTCTCTCGTATGCTGACGCGGTGACGCCGGCACGCGACGCGAAGCTCAATAAGCTCCACGAATTCATTGTGGACAAGGTCAGGCACCCCTACAACGAGGGCAACAACAAGGTACTCGTGTTCACCGCATTTGCCGACACCGCCGACTACCTGTTCGACCAGCTCGCGACGCGCCTTAAGGACGAACTCTGTTTGGAATGTGCCGAAGTGGCGGGAAGCGCGAACAGAACCTACTCGCTCAAACTCAAGAAGACCAATTTCGAGAACATCCTCGCGCATTTCAGCCCCGTGTCGAAGGAACTTTCCGAAGAAGCGCGTAAACAGGGCGAGATCGACATCGTGTTCGCCACCGACTGCATATCCGAAGGTCAGAACCTGCAGGACTGCGACTGCCTGGTCAACTACGATATCCACTGGAATCCGGTACGCATCATCCAGCGTTTCGGACGTATCGACCGTTTGGGTTCAACCAACAAGCAGGTCCAGCTTGTGGACTTCTGGCCGGACATCGATCTTGACGAGTACATTCAGCTCGAAGACCGTGTGAAGGGGCGCATGGCACTTCTGGACGCCAGCGCGACCGGTGAGGAGAACGTGTTCGAGTCGAAGAAATCCGGCGAGATGAATGACCTGATGTATCGTCGCAAGCAGCTGCAGCAGCTTAAGACTGAGGTGCTTGATCTCGAGGACATCTCCGGTGGCATCTCCATTACCGATTTCGCGTTTGACGATTTCCGTGTCGAATTGCAACGTTATGTCAAGGAGCATCCAGGTCTGTTAGAGAACGCGCCAGTCGGCCTGCATGCCATCACACGCATCCCGGACGAGATACGCGGCAACGTCGCCCCCGGCGTGGTGTTCTGCCTCAAGCAGAGTGATCCGTCACATGATCCGAAGGATTCGAATCCGACCTTCCCGTATTACGTGGTCTACATATCACAGGACGGATCGAACATAACGAAGCATACCCAACCCAAACCCGCGCTCGACATCATGCGCGCCTGTTGCGCTGGCGAGCCCGGGGTGATTGCCGGTCTGTGCCGCGTTTTCAACCGTGAGACGCGCGACGGGCAATGCATGGACGCCTACACAGATCTGCTTGACAAGGTCGTGTCCGCCATCAACGGCGTGCGGCAGGACAAAGGCATCGAAAGTCTGTTCAGCCTGGGCGAAGTGGGCGACGGCACGGTTCTTGGCTTCGACGACTACTCGCTGGTCAGTTTTGCGGTGCTGCGATGATGGACTTCAACTGGAATGCTGTTCTCCATCTACCCAATGCGGCTTTGGCGGGGAATCGACGTATACCCAAAACGGTGCTTGTACGTCAAGCGAAACTCACCAAGGCCGAGCAGCGGATCCTCGATCACGTGGGGCTGTTGTCGCACTTCGCGACGGTACAGAAATCCACCACGCGAATTCCGCCCGTAGTGGACGCCGACCACGATATCCAGAGTGTGCTGTTCCTCCGTTGCGAATTGGTGCATGGGTCGGCGTATGCCGAGACGGCGCGGCTGGTGCACAGTTGTTTTCCGAACCCGACCGTAATCCTGTTCGACATCGAAAACAAGGCGTGCGTATCCGCAGCGAGCACGCGGCGCAGTCTTTCAGAACAAGGCGCGACCGTCATCGACAGGATCAAAAACACCGGAGCGTTCGACCTGCGAGACTCGCTGTACGCCCCGTTCCTCGCGGCCCTCGATTTCAGGAGTCTGCCGCAATCCGATCTGCTTTCGTATCTGGATGGCATCATATGGGACATACGCTTGGCGCAGACGTCGAAGGCACTGGGTTTCTATCCCTCCTTCAAGGGGAGCGACCATAGCCATGTTGAACGTCTATTGGATGAATGGGAGGATTTGTCCGGTGAGACACAAGAGGTGAGACGCCGGTGGATGGACAAGGAGTTGTCGCTCAACGATTCCGCCCGTCTTCGCGTAACATTGAGACAATTGGAAAAGAGGCTCGATCAAATGAAGGATTCGATTAAGGAGGCTTGCAATGGATGACATTAAGAGCATGGACCTTGGGTCCGAGAATCTGGTGGATGACCGTCTTGCGCAGCTCAAGGAACTGATGCCCGAGGTATTCACCGAAAGCGGCATCGATTTCGACAAGCTCCGTCTGGAGCTGGGTGATGAGGTGGACGAGGGTCAGGAGCGCTACGCGTTCACTTGGCCCGGCAAGGCCGATGCCATTCGCCAGTCGCAGACTCCGAGCACCGCCACGCTCCGCCCCTGCGTGGAGAAGAGCCGCGGGCGAGACGGCAAGGATGGCAGCTTCGACTCCGACAACATCTACATCGAAGGTGACAACCTCGAGGTCCTGAAGCTCCTGCAGCGCGGCTACCACGGCAAGGTCAAGATGATCTATATCGATCCGCCGTATAACACCGGCCACGACTTTGTCTACAAGGACAAGTTCGGCGATACCATCGAGAACTACAAGGAACAGGCGGGACTGGCCAACCAGTCCAACGTCGACACGAGCGGGCGTTTCCACAGCGATTGGTGCTCCATGATGTATCCGCGGCTTAGGCTGGCTCGTGAGCTGCTGAGTGACGACGGGGTTATCTTCATCAGCATCGACGACAACGAGGACCGCAATCTGCGTATCATCTGCGACGAGGTATTCGGCGAAGCAAATTTTGTCTCTCAACTTATTTGGGAGAGGGCCTACTCTCCAAAAAATGATGCCAAGTATGTGTCAAACAGCCATGATTATGTACTGGTTTATGCAAAATCGATTGAACGGTTTGCAATTGGGCGTCTGCCGAGAACTACTGAGGCAAACGCACGGTACAAGAACCCTGATAACGACCCGCGTGGTGTATGGAAGCCCAGCGATCTTTCCGTCAAAACCTATAATGCGGAATCTGACTATCCTATAACGACGCCCTCCGGGCGTATAGTAGAGCCTCCAGCAGGGCGCTGCTGGAGTCTCTCGCGAAACGCGTTTCGCGAGAGACTCCAAGATAATCGCATTTGGTTTGGTCCTAAAGGCGATAGCGTTCCCTGTATAAAGCGCTTCCTTACTGAGCTGAAATTCGATGGAATGGCTCCGACTTCCATTATGTTTTACAAAGAAGTTGGCCACAGCCAAGAGGGCGCAAAGGAGCTTGTTTCACTGTTTGACGGGAAAGGATACTTTGATGGCCCTAAGCCAACAAAACTGCTTCAGCGTTTAACGACTCTTGCAAATCTGAATAACGGCGACATCGTTCTTGATTTCTTCTCGGGCTCTGCAACAACTGCTCATGCACTATTCCGGCAGGAGCTTGAAAGAGAAGCCTCTTATCGATTTGTCTTGGTTCAGCTTCCTGAGCCTAATGATCCATCGCGCGACGCTTTTAAGGACGGTTACGCCACCCTTTGTGATATTGGTGAAGAGCGCATCCGCCGTGCAGGAAATCAGATTAAGTCTGAGGTTGCCGAGGCAAACACGCAGCCCCAGCTTGGAGAGAAGTCCAAATGCCTACCCGACATCGGATTCCGTGTCTTCGCGCTCGACGGCTCAGGTATCCAGAAGCCCGAGCCCGGTCAGCTGCTCATCGATCGCGTGAAGCCCAACCGTTCCGATATAGACATAGTGTTCGAGATGATGCTCAAGTGGGGACTCGATCTCACGTTGCCCGTCGAGAAGGAGGACGCTGCCGGATATCCCATCTATTCCGTGGCCGCGGGCGAGCTTGTATGCTGCCTGGCCGATGGCCTCACGCTCGATGCCATCGATGCCATCGCGGATATGGAACCGCGTCGCGTGCTCATGCGCGATTCCATCCTTACAGACACGCTCAAGCTCAACGCCATCCAGGCGTTCAAACGCGTGGAAGGGAAGATCGGCCGCGAGGTCGAGCTGAGGACGGTGTGACATGGTTCTGAAACTTAAATTCTCTTCCGACCAAGAGCATCAGACCGAAGCCGTCGAAAGTGTGTGCAATCTGTTCCGCGGCCAGGAGTTCATGGACGCGAGATTCACTGCGGAAGCGGGCGGCGAGGATACGCTGTTCGGCGAGATTGGCCACGCCAACGGCATACATCTTTCCGCGGCGCAGCTGGAGCGTAATCTCCATGCCATTCAAGAGGAGGAAGGCCTTCCTTCCACTGATACCACCACGGACGGCCGGCTGCGCGATTTCTCGATCGAGATGGAGACCGGCACCGGCAAAACCTACGTGTACATCCGCACCATCTACGAGCTCAATAGGCGGTATGGCCTCACCAAGTTCATCATCGTGGTGCCCAGCGTGGCAATCCGCGAGGGCGTGCGAAAAAGCTTTGAAAGCATGAAAGAACATTTTGACACGCTCTACGACCACACGCCGCTCGATTATTTTGTCTACGACTCGAAGAACATGGGGCCGGTGGCGAGTTTCGCCACATCCTCGTCCATCCAGGTGATGATCATCAACATCGGCGCCTTCAACAAGGGCTTCGGCAAGAATGGCGCCGCCGACGAGGGCAATCTGTTCCACCGGGTCAGTGAGAAGCTGCCGGATGGGCGCAGTCCGCGCGAGCTGGTGGCGGAATGCAATCCCATCGTCATCATCGACGAACCGCAAAGCGTGGACAACACCGCCCAAGCCAAAGGAGCCATAAGGAGCCTGAACCCCATGTTCGTGCTGCGCTACTCAGCCACGCACAAGGAGAGCTACAACAAGGTTTACCGCCTGACACCGGTGGATGCGTTCCAGAGGGGACTTGTCAAGGGAATTTGCGTGGATTCTGTCATGTCTCAGGAAGACCTCAACGGTGCTTACGTGCGATTGGAATCCACGTCGGCAAATCCGTTCAAGGCCAAGCTCACCATCGATGTACGTCAGAAGGACGGCTCGCAGAAACGCAAGGCCGTCACTGTAAAGACCGGCGATGATCTGTATGCAAAAAGCGGAGAAAACTCCGATTATGAAGCCGGCTGGGTCGTCGACAACATCTGCGCCGAGCCTGGCAACGAGTTCGTCGAATTCCAGAACGGCGACATGCTCGAACTTGGCGAAGCCGTGGGCGACGTCTCCGCAGAGGCGATCAAGCGTGCGCAGATTAAGCGAACCATCGAGGACCATCTGCAGAAGCAATTGGAGTTGTATAAGCGCGGCATCAAGGTACTGAGTCTGTTCTTCATCGACAGGGTGGAGAAATACCGACTGTACGATCCGGTCCGTAACGGCGAATATGCGCGCATCTTCGAGGAAGAGTACACGGCCGCCGTGAATTCTCCTAAGTGGCGGAAACGTTATGAGCGGGCCAGTGTTCCACTTGAGACCGATGCCGCGGCCGTGCATTCCGGATATTTCTCTCAAGATGGCAAAGGGCGGCTGAAGAATACATCCAAATCAGCATCTTCGACCGCCGACATTTCCACTTTCGAAACCATCATGAGGGAGAGAGAGACTCTACTTTCGTTCCCCTCTCCGGACGATTCCGAGGAGATGCGCGCCAAGAAGCGCATTCAGTTCATTTGGAGCCATTCCGCATTGAAGGAAGGCTGGGACAACCCCAACGTATTCCAGATCTGCACGCTCGTGGAAACCAAGGACACGATGACCAAGCGGCAGAAGATCGGTCGTGGCCTGCGCCTGTGCGTGAACCAGGACGGTGAACGCTGTTTCGATGGGGATGCCAACGTGCTCACTGTCATCGCTAATGAAAGCTATAACAATTTCGCCACGGGACTGCAGAAGGAATTCGAGCAGGAGGGCTACCGTTTCGGAGTGCTCACGTCTGAATCCTTTGCCGGAGCAGTCGTGGAATATGAGGACGGAACCGAGGAACGTCTGGATTACGCCGCTTCGGACAGAATCTTCGAACGACTCAAATCGTTGGGATTGGTGGACAAGAAAGGCAATGTGACGCCAGAGCTGAAGCAGGCCGCTGAACGTTCCGAAGTGTTCATGCCGGAAGGTCTCGAAGCCGCGGAATCCGTTGTCGAGAAAGTCATCCTCCGCAAGGCGCAGAAACTGGAGGTCAAGGACAAATCCAAAGAGGTTGAGGTCAAACTTTCCAAGGACGTATCCCTCAATCCAGCGTTCCAGGAACTATGGGAGCGCATCCGCAGACGTACGCGTTTTGAAGTGGATGTCGATTCCGACAGGCTGGTGGAGACCGCCTGTGCGGAAATCAAACTGATGCCTGAAGTCAAATCGCCTGAAATCAGATCCTACAGAGCGAACGTGACGGTCAATGATTCAGTCGTCGACGCCAAAGCGACGGAAAACTCGATTATCCGTGTGGATGAATCCGGCATGTACGACCTGCCTGACCCAATCTCAGAGCTCCAAGACGCCGTGAATCTCACCCGTGCGACTATCAAACGGATACTGGAGGAATGCGGACGCTTCGATGAATTCAAGCGGAATCCGGCGTTGTTCCTCGCACAGGTTGGTTCGAAAATCAACAAAGCAAAGGCTCAGGTTGTTGCCGAAGGAATCAAGTACACCAAGCTTCCAGAGAATGAATGGTACAAAATGCAGGACCTTGATCCTGGAGAGCTCAAAGCCTATCTTGGCCAGAACGCCTGGCAGCCGACGCACGATAAAAGTTTGTACAACTACGTGGTATACGATTCCTCGTCAGTCGAGAAGCCATTCGCCATGGAACTTGACCAAGCCGAAGAGATCAAAGTCTTCGCGAAGCTTCCGAGCAGTTTCAAGATAGATACCCCGCTGGGCGCGTACAACCCGGATTGGGCGTACGTCGAAGAAGTCGATGGCGAGCATCGCGTGTACTTCGTGACGGAAACCAAAGGTGGCGGCAACAACGACATCCACGTCCGTCCTGCGGAACAGGGCAAAATCGAATGCGCCAAGAAGCATTTCGCGGCAATCGGTACGGATGATCTCATATATAACGTGAGGACCACCTATCGGCCGTAAGGGATTCACATCCTGAAAAGAGCGGTGTCGGGAAATGAAGCCATTCTCCGACACCGCTCTTTTTGTATTGCATTCTGTGGCTGTTAGATATCTTGATTCATGAATCCGAGCAACAGCTTCACAGGAGTAATCATCGAGGAAGATTCCCGCCCAGTGCCGTCCAATGCTTCAGAAGTCGAGGGCTCTTGGGATTGTCGTCTAAGATTTTGCTGAAGGCTGCTCGTTTTTCCTCGATTTGAGCGTTTACAGACTCCGTCGCCTCATGTTCGATTTGCTTACTGTCTTCAGCATAGCCGGGAAAGAGCTTGTCGATCTCCTTAGCGGCAGCGATGAAGATTTCAGGATTCCGGGAAGCTTGGTTCTGTTGCATTTCACGCAGTTGGTAGTATGTCGCGACATAACGGTCGTCGATAATCAGACCCGACCGAATCGGTTCCCCGAATCGGAGAGCCAGTTCCAGCAGAACATTGAAATCCTCCAAAGAAAACTCGTCGGAGGGAGTCCACTCCCACGGAACATCGTCATAGGACTTACCTGGCAGGAATCTATCTTGCATAGGAAGATCAGTCGATTGGAAACGACTGGAATCCTGCAAGATTGAACCGTTGGGTGCAAGGAAATACATGTTCTTCTTTCTTCTAGGGCGTGATTCCCGATTGGTCACGCGTCACGTTTCTGATTTTAATGGCACAAATGTTCGAATGACGGTATTTCGCTTACAGCGGGACTCGTAGCGCTTGATTTATGAGCGGTTTTATCTCTAAGCGTCGGTGCAATGACATGAACATTCACGACGGGTATGCGGCGGTCAGCATGCATTTCGCCGACATAGCCAGATACGCGAGGCTTTACGGCATGAGGGACCGGGTCGCCGGAATGTTGAAGGACTTGGGAACCGTGGATTGGAACGATCCCGACGCCGACAGGAAGAACCGGCTGTTGAAGATCCGCCACAGCGTGGATTTCAACGCCGACCTGACGGACGCCTACCAGTGGATGGTCGACACCCTACTCGCCATGCGCCACCTCCGCGACCTGCTGGACTGATGCTCCGTATCCAATGACATCGCGTTCCACCGTATCGATTACATCCTGTGGAATATCTTCTACTGCGATGCGGTGGATTTCGTTTTTGCGTGGATTGAAGATTCCGAGATACTTGATTTTCCTGAATTCCGGATGAATGGAATGGAGGCCCATACGCCAGTAGATAAGTATTTGAAGGGTCTGATCCTTGTCCACTCGTTGTTTTGACACCTTGAAATCCCAGAGCCCGTCATTGGTGAGGTAATCGCCGTCACCTGCGACTATGACATCCGTATATCCTCCTTCGAAAGTGAATCCGTCGAGCGTTTTGGGACCATATTCTTCAAGGAATTTTATGGAGCGTCCGACCATGATCTTTATGTTCTCTAACGTGTCCTGATCCGGATTGACCTCCTCGACCGGCCTGTACGCCATGATGCCTGCACGATAGACCGCATCGAAACAGCATAGTTTCACGAAATTCGTCAGACCTTCGTCTATCGGCTCTTTTATTCCATTGAGTAAGGTTTTGAATTTGTCGGAAAACTCAGGATTCCATCTGTTGAGTATCAGCATGCCTTTGATTGAAGTGTCGAGCGCCTTGGTCAGAGGGGTGCCGGTATAACATCTGGTCAAATAATCCACTACAACCCCCATGAGGCTGGGGCTGATGTTTTCCTCCGGATGCAAGGCTTCCATGCCGTGTCCCAAGGGAATGACCTCCATATCGCGGCGTCTGATGTATCCGCCGTAAGGTTGGCTGACTTCTCGGACCCTTTGTGTGACGGTGCATCCACGCCCCATTGGAATTCGTCTGCTTGGCATGTTCTCTTCTTTTCAAATCCGACTGCGGAATTCTCCTGAACGAAGATGATGATGTTTTTGTCGACTCCGTCGGTGGCTCCAGTACCACCAATTATTCTACGAAATCCGGCTCAATGTTTCCCCCATGGTGTTTGTGCCCAAATCTCGTTTTGGCGCGTTTGATTTCGAAAGTCCGACATCGAAGCGATGGACGGTCTTTTCGCTTTTTTGATTAAAGCTGACCGCTGTTTTCAGAGCTGTGATGTAGCCGTTGGACTCATGCGTACAGGTCAAAACGTCGAGGCATGGCCATCAACATGCTAATCAGTATCAATGGCTCAAACGAGAGCAATACGGGAAAGGCGGGAACAGTAAGAAAAAAGCGTTTTTAAGCGTTGTACATAAAGGGAAAAGCAACACTTAGAACGAGCGACGAATTCCCTGAGTCTGATTGCGTACCCGTTGCGCGCGAAAGATTTTGCCAGACGATCAAAGCTCAGGTACACTGAAAAGGTCGTGCCCGACGTCGCGTATGCTTTCCCCTTTTTCTGCTATGTGATGTCGGGCCTCTTACGTTTCGGCTGGTCGTTGCGTTTCCTTGTTCCACGTTCGGACATGTGGTAGGCTAAGTCATAAGGGAGTCCCCGTGAAGACTTGAAATAACAGCCGAAGCTCGCGGGATTGGCTCCCTTTTTCATTTTGTTTTGCGGATTCCTCATCCGACTATTCGATTTTTCCTCCTATGCCGTCTATGCCGCGTGTAGACATCGTGCGCCATGCGTCCGCTCGTGATGCCGGACGATGGTGCCGTTGACGGCCGTCCGTGATGGTTCCGGGGCGTCGCCTTGGCGGCGGCCGTGGAAACGGAGAAGGACGTATGACGGATGGCGGCAACGTTGATGATTGGTATTCGATCCGGGTGTGGGTCGGCAATATCGGCAGATACAACGAGGGCGTGCTGGAGGGCGCATGGGCGACGCTGCCCATGCGTGAAGCGGATCTCGACGCGTTCCTCAGGGACAGGGTCGGCATCGACGGCGTGCGGTACGAGGAATACAAGATCGATGATTACGAGCGGCCGGACTGGATGCCAAGGGGAGTGATCGACCAGCACACGCGCGTCGAGGATCTGAACGTCCTGGCGAACGTGCTGGCCGGATTGTCCGGCGGCCGGGAGGATGCGGCGAAGGCGGGTGTCTGGATGGAGGAGATGATGCCGGACGGCCGTTCGCCGCTCGCGTTCGCGAATCTGGCGCTCCAGGCCGACGGCATCCCGTTCCTCGCATATTCGGCGGGTTCGCCCGAAACGCTTGGATGCTCGTGCGAGGAGGCGTTCGCCCTATCGCTCATGGAATGCGACGGCGAATTGCGTGAGACGTATGAGGGGCCGTTCGGCATGTATCTGGACATGGAGGCCATCGGCCGTGACCGTGCCATGGACTGCACGTTGTACGCCGACGGGTATCTCGACCGTTCCGTGGACGCGGATGCCGATCCGGAACTGTACTCGCGTGGCGAGCTGATGTGCCTCGCCGGCCTGGACGATAACGATGACGTGTGCGCGGCTTCCATTGTCATGCCAGATCCTGTGGAGGAGGCCGGCCATGCGAGATGAATTGTCGCTGCGGGTCTATTTGGAGAACGCGGCGCATGCGGACCGCGGCGGATGGTTGGAACTGCCGGTCGCGCCGGAACGTTTGGACGGGTTCATGGGCGGCGTGCTCGGCGTGGGTGG
>ENA-OROU01001195-OROU01001195.1-human-gut-metagenome-genome-assembly--contig:-NODE-1195-length-23179-cov-3.375368_pt1 | contig 23179 bp, 21 predicted proteins | sample MGYA00242131_ERZ509054 | MGnify/ENA primary metagenome ERZ509054 (study PRJEB26280, sample SAMEA2338749) | human gut metagenome | biome: human gut; feature: human-associated habitat; material: faeces... | reverse complement strand
CACTTTGACTTGAATGACAGGTTTTCCATCAAAACGAGCCATTTCAACATTTTTATCAGCAGCTACAATAATCGCTTCACATTCTTCAATTTCTTTAGCAGTTGGAGCATTTTTAGTTCCACCACTACCATCAGTTTCGACTTTGATTGTAATTCCCATTTGTTTTGCTTTTTCTTCTAAAGCTTCAGCTGCCATATAAGTATGCGCAATACCTGTTGGACAAGCAGTTACTGCAAGCAAACGATAAGTTCCTGTAAATTCTTTTTGCGCTTCTTCTTTTTCTTCTTCTTTAGCTTTTTGTGCAGCTTCTTTTTGATTGATCAAATTCATAAATTCTTCTACACTTTGTGCATTAATTAAAGAATCTTTAAAGTCTGTATCCATCAACATTTGTGACAACATTGCAAGAATTTGTAGATGTTCGTTTCCACCTGTTTTAGGAACTGCAATCATAAAGAAAAGTTTTGCTGGTTGATTATCTAAAGATTGATAATCAACACCATCTTTAACAACCATGGCCGCAAGTCCTGGAGCGTTTACAGCTTCACTTTGAGCATGAGGAATCGCAATTCCTTCTCCAATTCCTGTTGTACTTAATTCTTCACGGGCATAAATTCCTTGTTTATAAACATCTTGATCATTTAAGTTTCCTTGTTTTGCCATTAATGAAACTAATGTATCAATGGCTTCATCTTTATTTGAACATGTAGCATTTACATCAATTGAAACATCTTTTAATAAATCTAAGATTTTCATTTATAGTTCCTCCACTTGTAATTGTTTATAGACTTCTTGAATCATGGAAGCTTCGGCAAGATCTTCACTAAATGCTGTTGCTCCGCCACAAGCACTTCCTAATTTTAAAGCTTCATCATATTTTTTATCCTTTAAATATCCAGCAATGAATCCAGCAACCATACTATCTCCACTACCAACACTATTTAATAATTTTCCTTTAGCACCAGCACAATAATAAACATGACCATCTTCACTGACTAAAATAGCACCATCTTTTCCAAGGGAAACAAGCACATTGATTGCTCCTTGTTTTTGAAGTTTTCGAGCATAATGAATAAGATCTTCTTTATTTTCAATTTTAACATTGAACAATTCTTCTAGTTCACGATGATTTGGTTTAATTAAGAAAGGATGGTATGGTAATACTTTCTTTAATAAATCATTCGTTGCATCAACAATGATTTTAATCCCTTGTTGATCGAGTTTTTTCATAATTTGTTCATAAATATCATTAGGTAATGATGATGGAATACTTCCAGCAAGAACTAAAATATCATTTTCTTGTAATTGATTTAATTTATCAAATAATTCATCTAGTTTTTCTTGAGGAATATCTGGACCACTTCCATTAATTTCAGTTTCTTTAGCCCCTTTCATCTTCACATTAATTCTTGAAAGACCATTTTCTAACTGACATAAATCACAAGTAAATCCTCTTTCTTTTAATTCTTTAACAATTTCTTCACCTGTAAATCCTGCAACAAACCCTAAAGCTGTTGTTTCAAGATTCAAACGACTTAAAATTGTTGAAACATTGAATCCTTTTCCTCCAGGATAAATTTCTTCTTGCTTTGAACGGTTTGTTTCCCCTTCTTCAAAACAATCAACATGCATAATATAATCCAAAGATGGATTAAAAGTAATTGTATAAATCATTAATCTCTAACCTCCACAACTGTCGCTTGTTCTTTAATTTCTTTTTCACAATGATCTGTAATAATCACCGCATCATTTATTTGACCAAAGGTCACATGATATACCTTATTAAATTTACTATGATCCGATAAAACATAACTCATTTGACAACGTTCCATAGCCAATTCCTTAATAGCAGCTTCTTCACTATCTGGTGTCGTAAAACCATTCATTAAATCAATGCCATTTGTTCCAAAGAAACCTTTAGAAAAATGATAACGACTTAATGACTTCATCGTATTAGCCCCCACACATGCCCCTGTAATATTTCTCACTTCTCCACCAAGACATACTACATGAAATCCTTTAAGGGTCAATTGTTGAGCTTGCATTAAACCATTAGTAATATAGTGTGCTTCTTTTTGATCTAAATATTCAATCAACTCTAAAGTTGATGAACCTGCATCTAAATAAACCACATCATTGGCTTCAATCATTCCTGCTGCATACTTTGCAATTTTTTTCTTTTCATCAGCATTTAATAATTGTCTTTTCCCTAATGGATCTTCAATCGTTTGTGTTACCTTAGGAATAAGGGTTGCACCCCCATGGACTCTTTTCAAAAAGCCTTGATGATCTAGTTCTACTAAATCACGACGGATACTTGATTCACTGGCTCCAGTAAGTTCGACAAGGGACGCTACGGTTACGTTTCCTTTTTTATCTAATTCATTTAAAATAATTCGATGGCGTTGATTATCCATACCGATCACCTCTTACACGTTCATTATATGACCGTTCATTCATAAAGTCAATCATATTTTGACCGTTTAGTCATAAAAACAAGTATAAAATAAAAAAAAGAGCTTCATTTTGAATGAATGCTCTTTAATATATGATTGAATGCTTAAATTATATAATCAATTGCAGTAACAGTTTTCATTTCTGGACCTTCAATCAATAGCTTTTGATGTTCTTTTGATTGAGGATATTTTTCTAAATCTGTCACATTTAAAAATTCAACAGTTTGAATGACATCACCAAAATGAGGTCCTACAGGTGGTTGTTCACTCATATTTACCCCAATTTCACTTTTAATAATTAAGGGACATTTTTCACCAATTTCTTCTAACATTTCAACAAAATGTTTAATTTCACTTTTATCTTTTAAAGTAAATACTGATACATGTTTAATCATCTTTTTCTCCTTCTATGCAATATGCATCCCACCATCAATAAATATTTTTTGTCCTGTTGTATGACTTGCTTCTTCACTACTTAACCATAAGACAGCGTTCACGACTTCTTGAGTCGTCGCTAGTTTTTTCATAGGAATCACATGTTCTTTCAACATTGCTTCTTCATGAGGATTAGTTGAAAGTGAATTTTTGGTAAGTTCTGTTCCCATGGTTGGACCTGGACAAATGGCATTGACACGAATACCAAATGCCGCATTTTCTAAAGCTGCCATTTCTGTTAAAGCAATAACTGCTGCTTTAGCTGGACCATAAGCAGCAAATCCAGGTGCCATTTTATACCCTCCAATAGAAGCCGTATTAACAATTGTACCAAATCCTTGTTTTTGCATTTGTAATAATTCGTATTTCAAACAAAGAAAAACACCTTTCATATCAACATCTACAACTAAATCCCATGTTTTTTCAGAAATTTCTGTCAACGATTCATAAGGCATACGTACGCCATCTGGACCAATACCCGCATTATTAAATGCACAATCAAGACGTCCATATTTTAAAACAACTTCTTCAATAGCTTTTTTTACATCTTCTTCTTTAGAAACATCACAATGAATATAAGATGCATCATTTCCTATTTCTTTTATAGCTTCCTTACATACTTCTTCTTTATCTACAGTAAAAGCAACAACATGGGCTCCTTTTCTTGAAAACTCAATAGCTGCTTGCTTTCCAATACCACTTGTTCCTCCGGTAATTACAACCACTTTATCTTTAAAATTCATTTTTCTTTCCTCCTTTAAAAGCAAAATATTGACTTAAAATAACAATATTAATATTAAACATTAAAAAAATCAAAACAAACAATGCACCTCTATTTGTCCCATCATATAAGTTTGTTCCTTGTTGTACAAACGCTAAAATAGTTGCTGTAATGGATGTTCCTATTCCCCCTGAAAGTTGCATCAATGTTTGTAACGTAGCATTCCCATCTGCCTGTAGATTTTTTGGTAAATGAGACATCGCAGATGTCATGGTATTACCAACAATTAAACCAATGCCTAAACTATAAATAAAATAGAATAAGATACATGATTGGTATGTAAGATTTTTAAAAAAGAATAAGAAACAAAATGTGGCAATAAAGCTACAGCATAACCCTAGAACAATTGGCTTTTTAGCACCAAGTCGATCAAGTATCAATCCACCTATTGGCGCAAACACAGCACCAACAATGGCTCCTGGAAGTAAAACGACCCCTGCATCTGTTGCTGGTTGTTTTAAAACAATTTGAACAAATGTCGGTAACAATAAACCATATCCAAGTGTTGTCATTTGTAGAAACATAATAGCTAAAGTATGAAACGTAAAACCTTTATGATTAAATATTTCTATACGAATTAAGGAATTTTTAATATGCAGTTGTCTTTTAGTAAAATAATATAAACTGATTATTCCAATAATAAAGCAACCCAAAACAAATACTAAATCATCAACTATCTGATTTAAATTAGAAAACCCCATAATTAAAGAAACAAAAGCTAACGCTACCGCTATAAAACTTAAAAGATCAAATTTTTCATGTTTATTAATTATTTGTTCACTCATACAAAAATAACCTATAAAACTTGCCAGAACAATAACTGGTAAAACGCAAATAAAAATATAGCGCCAAGTAAAATATTGTGTCATAATTCCCCTAAAAGTTGGTCCAATAGCGGGTGCTGCAGCCGTCACAAAAGAACCACATCCCATCATTAAACCAAGAAGTCTTTCCGGTGATTCTTCTAAAATGATGTTATACATCATAGGAAGTGCAATTCCTACCCCCGCTCCTTGTATCAATCTTCCTATAAGCAATAAAGTAAACTGTTGTGCAAAGACATCAACAATCAATCCTATTGAAAATAAGAACCCTGCTATCAAAAATAATTTTTTTGTCTGAAATCTTCTTTTTAAATAAGATGAAATAGGAATCATAATACCCATCATCAATAAATTTCCTGTTGTCATCCATTGAACAAGTGATGTTGAAATATGAAACTCATTCATCAATGTAGGAAAAGTAATATTTGTCGCTGTTTCAATCAAAACACCACAAAAAGAAAACAAACCTGCGGCTAAAATAGCGAATAATTGTTTAATAGTTAATTTTTCTTCCATAAGCCCTCCTTATGGATTACTTTACTTTAAAATAAATAAATTTCTTTTCTTTTTTATATTTCATAAACTTTCTTGACAAGATGAAAAAAATGTGCCTTAAGCACATTCTAACTCAAAGTAACGTGATACCAACATATCTATTAAATAACGAAAAAGAAGTCTTCTTTCTTTCATTTCTAAATGATCGATAGATACAAGCAAAGTCCCTTCAAAAGATTTCAACATTGTTTGATCGATCAATTGGGTTGAAAGCAAAAGTTTATTTCCTTGATTTCTTAAAAGCTTTCGTAAAAAACGTGAAGATTGTTTACTTAAAGCATCTTCTTCTACACCAATAACAATCAATAAATCATCTTCTTTTAACCGATCAATAGCTACCTCATTTTCATCTAAAACAAGAATATTTTTTTGAAAAAGATCTCCTTCGTATTGAACATATTGACAAAGTAAATGTGAATAAGCAACTCCATAAAGATAAATATGCTTAGCTTCTTTTATTTTTCTTACAAAGTAATCGATTTGACTTTGTTCAATCTTCATTAAATTCTTTTCAATCCAAGATAATGAATCATGAAGGTGCTTCTTTGTAAGAAAATAGTTGGTATTTGTTACTTGTTTTCTAATTTCTAATTCTAATAAACAATCATCTTTAAAGGCAATATAATTATCATAACCTAATTTTTTGATAAATTTAGAGATCTTTGCTTTTGAAACATAACTTTGTTTAGCAAGTTCTTCAATGGACATAAAAGCAACTTCTTTTAAATTCATTTTAATATAGTTACAGATCGTATAATCGATATCACCTTGTTGACTGTTATTTAAAATTGTATTGATTTTATTTGTTATCATAATATCACCAGATAAAGTATAACATAAAAACCGCCTAAGCGGTTTTTTGTATGAGTTATAGAGAGTTTTTATATTTGAAGGAAAACTGATCAACAATTTTATTTATGTTTTTCTTACCACTGTAAATAGCCTTTCCAACAAGGATAATCGCTAATATAGATATTATTATTAATATGATTGCAAAGATTTTTACAAATAGGATATTTGAAAAATAATACATCAACAAGACTCCCAGAGAGGAAAGGAAGAACAAATTGCGTAACCATTTTATAAGATTATGAATCATTTTCTTTTGATAATTAATTTCATCTATATATCCTTGTTTTTCTTGACTATTCATCTTTTTTCTCCTTTTAATAAGATAATCCTGGATTGAAGAATCCAACAAATACACCAATAAAGGCAACAACAACTAATAATAACATTACTTTAATTGGTGACATTTTCTTTTTAGATAATAAATACCAACATCCAACAACAAAGACAGCTGTTAATAATCCTGGATAAACACCATCTAATGTTTTTTGTAAATCTATGAAAGGTTTTTTAGCTCCAGCTGCGGTCATCGTAAATGAAGTTGTTACTGAAATCCATGTTGCTGATACAGCACCGATAACAATACCACCTAACATTGTAACTGATTCTCTTATAGCTTCCCCTTGAGGACCAACTAAGAAATCAACCGCTTTTCCACCTAATTCATATCCTTTGAAATATAAGAATTTCATTCCAAAGTAAGCAAATAAGTTCCATACAATGATGTACATGATAGCTCCAAGAGGAGAACCTCCTGTAGACATACCTAAAGCAATACCAAGTAAAATAGGAATAACTGTTCCTACAACTAGGGAATCCCCAATACCGGCGATTGGTCCCATTAAACCAGCTCTTAAACCGTTGATTGTTTCATCATCAACATCTTCTGCACCATTTGCACGTGCTTCTTCTAATCCAGCTGTCATCCCAACAATAACAGTACCAAGTTGAGGTTCTGTATTAAAGAAAGCAGTGTATGTTTTCATTGATCTTGCTTGATCTTCTTTTTTATCATAAAGTTCTTCTACTACTGGTAACATAGAGCATAGATAACCAAAAGTTTGCATATGTTCTTGAGAGAAGCATGTTAAGTTTCCATAATACCAATTGTGGAAGGATTTAGTTAATGTTTTTTTAGATAGTTTCTTTTCCATCTTAAATATCCTCCTCATCTTCATCATCAAAGTCTCCTGCAGGTGCAGCTACTCTTTGATTTTGTAACATTTTTAATTTGTAGTTAATTAAAGCAAACATACCAGCAATCACTGTTGCTGCAACTAAATTGATTCCCATTGAAGCAGCAAGAGTAAATCCAAAGAAAAATGGAATGAAATCAACTGCTTTTGTAATAATTTGTTTTAATAAGATTGCAATTCCGACACATGGTAATAATGATCCAACTGTAAATAAAGTTTTCATAGCTAAACCATCCATAGGTAATGTTGTTTTAATAAGTTCAACAACATCTGCTCCTAATTTACACATAATTAAGGCTGGAATAAATGAACATAAAATATGTGAAATCCAAGGTAATACCATATCTACAAAATATAATTTATGATAATCCCCTTTTTCAACAGCTTTCCATCCAACATGTTGCCATGCTAAGTTGATTGTTGCTGTTCCATAGAATAATACTGTACCTAAAGTACCAACCATTGCTCCAAATGAAGTTGCAAGAGCTGCTCCATCTTTTGTGGCAGCAGATAAACCATAACTATTTAACGCTACCATGGCAAGTGGAATCCCAATGTAACTTATAGCACGAACGTCTGCTGAAACGGTTCCACCTGGAGTAACTAATGCAATGTAGATAACTTGCATTGCTGCCCCTACTAAAATACCTGTTTTGATATCTCCTAAGATAATCCCACAAACAAGTCCCCCAATTAAAGGACGACCTAATGTGTAGTTACCAAAGGAAGTACCACCTAATCCTGGCATACTTGATAAACAAGCAAATAAACCAAGTAATGCCGCTTGTAACCAACTGATTGTCATAATTTTTCTTCCCCTTTATTTATATATTTGTTAAAAACCAAATTTTCCTTTAAAATCATCCCATGTTCCAATTGAAACATCTGGTAATAAAGCAAATTTGATTGTATAACCTGCTTTAGCTAAAGCTTCAAAAGCTTCGGCTTCTTCTTGTGTAATGGATTGATTGTTTCCTAGTTTTGTTGCCCCTTCACGATCATTACAAGGTCCAACAATAACTGTTTTAATACCACAATCAAATCCTTGATCAACAAGAATTTTTTTCATATCAATAGGATTTTTAGTAATTAAGAAATATTGATCTTGACTATCTAAAACCTTTTGACATTTCTTTTGCCAAGCTTCCATTGTCCATACAAATGTTTTCTTTCCACTAGCTGATTTATAAGCTGCTTTTAATACTGAATTATTTGCTGCTTTATCGTTTACAGCCACTAAACCATCACATGGAAATTCTCTAGCCCAACGTGTACATGTTTGACCGTGAATCATACGATCATCAATTCTAATAAATGATACTGACATCTTTCTTCCTCCTTAAATATCATCTTCGTCGTCTTCTACGACTTTAAATTCTTGTAAAGCTGTTGTTGCTTCACTTAAGACCGCTTGTACAAAGGCATCCCCTTGTAAAGTATCTTTCATTAATACTGAAGTAAGGGCTAATGGTAAATTCATTCCACCAATTGTTGTTGTCTTTTCCATTAAACCTTTTTCAGCTAAAACATTTAAAGCAGTTGTAAGTGGTGATCCTCCTACAATATCCGCTAATAAAACAATTTCATCATCTTCATGAATGTCCTTAACACTTTCTTTAAAGATTTCCGCAAATTCATCTGCTGTCTTTCCATCAGGTAAACCTGAAGCAATCACATCATTTCTTTGTCCAGCTAACATCATTAATGATGTTTTTAAACCAGCTGCAAATTCACCATGACTAACTAATACTAAATATTTCATGTTCTTCCCTCCTTGCACCTATAGAATACCAAATATGAAAGCACTTGCAATGTGTCTTCAATCACGACTTTTAAATGACAAAAATCATAAAAAAATTGACAAATATCATTCCTACCATGACATTTGTCATAAACAAAAAAAGATAGCCAAAAGCTATCTATTTCAATTCATTTTCTAATTTCTTTTGTATCTTATTAAGATCATTATCAATCGTACCTTGATTGATACTTTGATTAATCAAATAATCTGCTTTTTCTAAAATATCTTCAAACTTTTTAAACTTTGGTTCTACTAACGTATTTTCTAGAATCATATTCAAAACATCTGAATCTAAAGAAGCATAAGAAACCGCATCCTGTGCTAAGATTTCCTTTGTTTCCTTTGATAACATGACCTTCTTTAAAGGAGAGGCTCCCTTTGAATTATTCAATAAGGATTGTTGAATATCTTCATCTATTGTTAACATCTTTAAAAATTCCCAAGCCATTGTACTATGCTTTGTTTGTGAAGACATTCCTATTAATGAAGTGTCTAAATGCGTTGTGATCGTATTTGATTTTGTCCCCGGCATTGAAATACAACTCCATTTAAAAGATGTATATTTACTAATACGATAAGGATAAGGTTGATAAGTACGATATTGAGCAAAGGTCAAAGGACAAAAAGCGACTTTTCCTTGATCGAAATCTTCAGAAGATACTTGGTAGCCATTCGATAACGCTTTAAATTTCGTCAAATATAAAAGAGCTTCTTTGACTTCTTTTTTATTAAGATGACAATTATCTTCTTCAAAAACTTGTAAACCATAACAATCAAGAATATCTTGCCAATCAAAGCCATAATAGCCATATTGATCGATGACACCATCATTATTTGTATCCTTTGTAACTTGATTACTAATATTATAAAAATCATCAATGGTCCAATTACTTGAAGGAATAGCAATGCCTTCTTTGGTAAGTAAATCATGATTGATACACATAATTGTTGGATTGATTTCATAAGGAAGAGCATACTGACTCCCATTATTTCCAGCAAATAAAGCACTTTGATAAAAAAGAGAAGTATCGATTCGTTCTTCTTTAATAAGCCGATCTAAATTCTTTAAAATACCAATAGAAGATAACGTATTAAAATCATCAGGAAGTACCATAAACACATCAGGTGTTGTTCCTTTGGTAATTTCATTAGCAAGCCAAAAAGAATAATCATCTTTTAAAATTCCACTTTTATATTCAATATGAACATTAGGGTATTTCTTTTCAAATTTCTTGATTGCCTTATCAATAACTTGATAACTTTCCCCATTAGGCACATCCCAACTACTTCCAGCATAGAGTCCTAACGTAAGAGTAATATCACGACTTGGATCATTGATTAAACAATAAATAAGCACTAAAGAAAGACTTACTAAAATAAGAATTCCTTTTTTTATTTTAATCATTATCGTCACCAAATTCTTGCATTGTAACCCCTGTTTGAACAGCCCAAATAGCAAGTTGCGTACGATCTCGTAATTCTAATTTTGATAACACGGTGCTGACATAATTACGTACAGTTCCCTCAGATAAATAAAGCTTTTGTGCAATTTCTTTATTAGATAAACCAAAACCAACTTGTTGAATGACTTTTAATTCAGCTTGTGTCAAATCTTTTGATAAAGAATCATCGACTTGAATCGCATAATTACTCATCGACATCTTAGAAAAAAGCTTAAATACTTTTGTCGCAATATCAGGATTAATCATCGCTCCACCATTATAAACTGTACAAATGGCATGATAAAGTTCATCCATGCTGACGCCTTTTAATAAATAACCGCTTGCTCCATATTTTAAAGCACTAAAGACAAATTCATCATCATCAAAAGTGGTAAGGATAATGATTTTAATATCTGGATATTTTTCTTTAACTGTCTTCGTACAATAAACACCATCCATTTCTGGCATACGAATATCCATTAAAATAACATCTGGTCTTTCTTTCTTGATACTTTCAAGAACGGCAAAACCATTTTCAACAGCATCTACCACTTTTAAATCTTCATGTGTTGATAATACAATTTGTAAGGATTGTCTAATAAGTTCTTGATCATCCGCTATCATGACTTTAATCATCTTTTTTTCCTCCTATTTTTGGTATTTCTACAACTGTTCTAAATCCCTCTTCACTATAAAAATGAATACTTCCATTTAAGATAGAAACACGTTCATTCATTTGTTTCAAACCATAACCATAATGAATTTCTTTACAACCACATCCATTATCTTGCATAATAATCATATATTTTTCTTCTTCATCAAAAAGATGAATTTCAATATAAGAAGCATGTCCATGCCTTAAAGCATTCGTCATTGTTTCTTGAATAATTCTAAAAATAATATCTTCTTTCGTATTTTCAAAATCAACATTTTCCCATTCATAATAAAGATCAACTTGTAAATGAGAAACACTTTGAAATTCTTCAATCATTTTAATCAAACCATCTTTTAAAGTTCTTTGATCTAAAGCTCCTGGTCTTAATTTATATAAAGAACGTCGAACATCTTTAATACTTTCACGAACAACATTACTAATCACTAAAAGCTGTTCTTTTGCTTTTTGTTGATCAATATCAATCAAAGCAATACACGCATCAATTCCTGCTGAAATTCCTGTTAAGGCATGTCCTAACGTATCGTGTATTTCCCTAGAAATTCTTTTTCTTTCTTTATCTTCCGCCATTTTTTCTGATAAAGCAGAATATGTTTTTAACTCATCATTGACTTTTGAAGCAAGTTGAAGTTCTTTACTTATTTTCTTAGTTTCTTCTTGTTGAACTAAAACTTGACAAACAAGATAAAGAATAAATAGAACAACATTCAAAGAAGCTAAGATATTTTTAGTAAATAACATAAATGTACGACTTGAATTTGGATAAAATGATAAATAAGATTCAATACTTGGCATATGTATGATATTTGATAAAATATTAAAATCTGAAATCAATAATAAACCAAAAGCCATTAATAAAAGTAAAGCCATATGTTTTATATTTCTCATATTGTAAAGTAAATCCGCAAAAATAAAGAGTAAAATTCCATTATAAGAACCATTTAAACGAATAATTAATAAAAATGAAAGAATAATTTCTATATAAACAAGTCCATTCGCTATTTTCAAATTCTCTTTTTCTCTAAATTTCATTAATAAAACAATGATGATAAAAAGAAATATAGATTCAAAAAAGATATTTTGTGGTGATCTTGTAATATACGATACTTTATTTAAAAAATCACGCGCATAATGATGAATTGAAATATATTTGGTAGAAAGTAAAAATAAAGAGGCGTTATAAATAATGATAATAGCATTAATAAACAATAATGAATCTTTTAACTTTGTAACATATTCTCTTGTAAGATGATTCATTATTGCCACCCCGTTATATCATATTCTTCTATATTTTCTTTGGTAATCAATTTTGTTGGCACAATAATTGAGCGTTTATACTTTTTATGATGTAACATCTTATAAGCCACCTTGATCGTTTCTTTTCCTAAAGAAGTAGGTGATTGTGAAGATGTCCCCACAATTGCTTTCGTTTCTGCCAACAATTTCTTAATATTTGGTGAACCATCAACTCCATAAATAAAAACATCATGCCCTAAATCATTTTCTTTTATAGAAGCCAGTGCCCCTAAAGCCGTTGGATCATTCAAACAAAAGACAACATCAAAATCAATTCCTTGTTGAATAATTTTATTTAAAGCAGGTAAAGCAAGTTCCGTTTGTCCTAAACAATCTTCACTTCCTACTATTTGATAATTCTCATTTAAAGCAACTGTATCTTTAAAGCCGTTGATACGATCAACCGCTGATAAGGCTTTAGAATGTTCAAGTAAAGCAATACGTGCATGATCAAAGCGTTGCATCATATCTTTAGCACATTGTACTCCTGCATCATAATTATCTGAAACAACAGTACAATCTGCAATTTGAGCATCACTAATAGGAGCATCGACGACAATAATTTTAATTCCTGCCTTTTTAACTTCTTTTAAAGTTTCATTAATACTTGAAGATTCAACAGGATTAATAATTAAAACATCGATTCCTAAAGAAACAAGATCTTTGATTTGTTCATTTTGTTTTTTAGGATCCAAAACTGGATCTCTGGTATATAAAACATCCCCATGATTATTAATCACATTTTCTATTTCATTATTTACAGCTTTATAGAAGGTATTATTCATTGTCATATAAGTTGCCCCAAATTTTATTTGTTTGGTATCGTTATTTAAATAACGATAATAGACAAAACAAATCATGATAAGGCTTACAATACATGTTATTTTTAAAGCTTTATTTTTCATGTGTTTCCCTCCTATTTTCCCTTTATTTAATTTTAATGACTTTTGTCACCTATGTAAATATGACAAATGTCATAAAAAAGTTGACTCTATTTTTGAATCAACTGTTTAGCATATTTTATAATACTACTTCCATCTAATAAACCATAATCTCTTAAAGAAATTACGACACCAACAGGCACTTTAACAACCTTTTTAATTTCCTTTAAATCTTCACTTCTTTGTGGTGTAAGTAAAACTACATCAGCCTCTTGTAAGCGTTCATTTAAAAATACTTCAATATCCATTAATTGACTTTTAGCTACTTCTTCTATTTTACGAACCAGCATATTCCCTGAAAAACCTGGTTTTGATAGTAATGTTATCTTCATATAAGACCTCCAAATGCATAGTACTAATATAATAAATGAAATAGCTAAAATGTACAAGTCTCTTTCTCTTTTGGAAAGTAACTTTCATACTCAAAATAGGATTTTTTATCTACAGCTAGATTATATGTTTTATAAACTCTGTAATTAGTGGATTCTTATTTTGTTTTAATGTAATAATTCCATAATCTATTTCTAAGCTTTCTTGAAGAGAAACAACCTTCACACTCTCATCTAAGTCTTGAATTGAAAAAGCATAGTCCGGTAAAATACCAATTCCATAACCACTTAATGTTAAGGCAAGTACAGCTTCAATATCATCTTGTCTAATCACATTTTTTTCTCTTGCTTTTGCGGAAAGAAAATGTTCAAGGATATCTTCTTTTAATTTAGGTATACTTTTTTGTCTTAGTGTAATAAAAGAAAAATCTTGGATTTCATTAAATGAAATCACTTTTTTAGCTGTTTGCAAAATACTCTTAGGGATAATGGCTTTTGTTGTACTTGTTGAAAGCTTTTTAAAAGTACATTCTGGTCGATCTTGCATCATTGTTTTAGTTCCTAAAATAAAATCAAGTTGATTTTCAATAAGTCGATTCACTAATTGAAAATAATCATCTAAATAAATACGTGGACTCACCATTGAATTTTCTTTATGAAATAAACGTAAAGTCTTGGTAAGACATTTTGTTTCTTGTGCCATGGTACACCCTATTTTTAAAATGGTTTGTTCATTACTTTTTACTGCTTTTAAACGATTAGGAATAGCTTCCATACGTAATAAAATATCATGAGCATCATGATAAAAAATTTCTCCTGCTGTAGTCAGTTGAACGGATTTACTATCTCTTATAAAAAGTTTAACACCGAGTTCATTTTCTAAATGTTGAATATGATGCGTTACTGTTGGTGGTGTCACATAAAGTTCTTTGGCAGCTCTTGTAAAGTTTAAACGATCTGCCGCCACAACAAAGCATTTAAGTTCTTGACTATTCATGATTTCACCTCTTTTTTATTCTAGCATTAGAATTTCTTTAATGCCATTAATTTAATGTTAATTTACTTTTTTAAATCTTGTTTTAAAATAAAGGTAGATAAACAAGGAGGAAGAAGAATGTCGCAAAGAAAAGAAATGTTGATGAAGAATATGGAATTTGTAGCTTATGAAGGATTGAATGGAAAACCCGGTTTTCAAATGACTCTTCATAAAAGTAAAGAAGGGCGTTATTATCTCTATGTAGCTTGTTTTAGACATAATGGTTTTAATATTATTGATGTTACCGATCCTTATCATCCTACTCCTTCTAAATGGGTAGAAGGGCCTTGGGTCAAAGAAGGAATTAAAGATGGACAAAGTTTACCTAAAATACAATCAGGTGATGGTTATTTAATTACGGCTCATGGTGGAACAATGGACGTTTTACATGGGACTCCTAAAGGAAATACCCTTCCTTTTTGGGGTGGAATGATGATTTGGGATATTGAAACAGATCCTATGAATCCAAAACTTTTAGGAAAATTTGAATGTAAAGGGATGGCAGGAGTACATCGTTTTTTCTATAATGGTGGTCGTTATGTTTACTGTGTAGGAAACAAGCCTGGCTTTTTAACTTTTATTTTAAGAATCATCGATATTCAAGATCCAACTCATCCCGTAGAAGTGGGTTCTTGGTGGGCAGATAATCAATACCGTGCTAATAAACCAGGTGGCGGTCATGTTGCCTTTGGTTCAAAAGAATTCTTAGAAATGGCAACGGTTCATGCCGTTACTGTTAAAGATGATATTTGTTATGCTGCGGTTGCAAACTTTGGCGCTTGTCAAATCGATGTCAGCGATCCCACAAATCCACAATTAATCGGTTATTTACCAATGAATCCACCTTTTGGAGGAGGAGCTGCTGGGATGTCTATTCATACCTATATGCCTTTAGGTGATTTACCTTATGCGGTTGTGTCTACTGAAGGGGAAAGACCTCGTTATTTTTCTAACGAAAATAAAGACGGTCTCTTTAAAAAGCTTGTAACACAGCCAATGAATACGATTGGAATTGTCGAAACTACAGATCCGACAAATCCATCACTTATTTCTATTTTCCCATATCCAGAAGTACCTGTTGGATATACTCATGGAAAGAACTTTAATATTGTTGATGGTGTTCGTGTTCCTTTTGGACCTCATAATTTATTTGATGCTTTTGGAAAAGATTGTTATGAACATTATAAAGGTTTAATTTATAATTGTTATTTCGGAGCTGGACTTAGAGTCTTTGATACGACGGATCCTTTTATTCCAAAAGAAATTGCCTACTTTATGCCACCTGATCCAGAAGTTGATCTTTTCAATAATGAAGATGGCACTTTATTACCAGGTTCTAAAATCGCAATTACCGAAGATTGTTTAGTTGATGATCGTGGTTTTATTTATGTTGATACATTCCAAGACGGTCTTTATATTGTGAAATTGAAAATGGAGGATTCATATGAAAATTTATGCTTATGAAGTAAGACAAGATGAAATGGATTATTTTAAAGAATATGAAAAGAAATATGGTGTTTCTGTTGTTTTAAATCACCAAGTACCCACTTTAGAAAATGCAGATAATGTAGATGGATGTATTGGTGTAACTATTTTAGGTCAAGGAGACATTAATGAAAAACTACTAGATAAATGGTATGATCTTGGTATTCGCTATGTTTCTTCTCGTACAATTGGTTTGAATCATATTGATTTAGAGCACGCTAAAGAAATTGGAATTCAAGTATGTAATGCGAAATATCCACCTAATGGAGTTGCCGAATTTGCTTTAATGCTTTTATTAATGTGTATGAGAAACTATAAACAAGCTTTATGGCGAGGACAAGTCAATGATTATTCTTTAAGTGGTTTACAAGGAAAAGAACTTCATGATTTAACCGTTGGTGTTATGGGAACCGGAAATATTGGACGTACGTTTGTTCAACTTCTTTCTGGATTTGGTTGTCGTATTTTAGCTTATGATCTTCATGAAAATGAAGATGTTAAAAAATATGCAACTTATGTAGATAAAGATACTTTATTAAAAGAAAGTGATGCCATGAGTTTGCATCTTCCTTTATTTGAAAGTACGTATCATCTAATTAATAAAGAAACTATTCAAAAAATGAAAGATAATGTAATTTTGATCAATTGTTCACGTGGTGAACTTATTGATACGGAAGATATTATTGAGGCTATTGAAAGTAAAAAAATTGGAGCTTTAGGACTCGATGTTATTGAAGGAGAAGAAGGCATTACACATATTGATCATAGAAGTGATATTCTTTCTAATAAAAATATGGCTTATCTCCATCAATTTCCTAATGTCATCATGACTCAACACATGGCCTTCTACACAAATACAGCCGTTAAAAATATGGTTAAAAGCGGTATTAAAGGTATCATAAAAATGGCTAATCAATAAATAAAAAATTGAGGATTCATTCCTCAATTTTAGTTTATGAAAATAAAAAGATAACAATCCCTAGAACAACAAGAACAATTCCTGTTGCTCTATTTAAGGTTTTAGGAGTTGCTTTATTCGCAAATAAAGCAGCAATTCTTGCCCAAATAAGAGTAAAGAGAATACATAAAATCCATACTGTTAAATTAGGAAACCCGCCAATCATAAAATGTGAAATAGCTCCAGTAAGGGCTGTAAAGGTCATAATAAAAACACTCGTACCTACTGCCGTTTTAAGTTCATATCCCATGACTGTTGTTAAGATAAGAAGCATCATCATGCCTCCACCTGCTCCAACAAAACCACAAATAAAACCTATACAAGTTCCACAAATTATAGATTGGATTGCTCTTTTTTTAGAAGAAACATTATTCATCGCTTCTTTCGTTGTCATTACTGGTCTAACAATAAATTTAACTCCTAAAATAAAAGTCATAAAAACTGAAAAACTTCCCATTGTTGAAGATGGTAAAAGACTTGCAGCATAACTACCTACTACCGTAAAAATAAGTACACTTACCATCATCAATAAACCATTTCTAATATCTAAATTTTTATTTTTTCCATAAGTATAAGCTGAAACCGCACTGGCAAGGACATCTGATGACAAAGCAATACCTACTGCCATATAAGGGTCCATTTTCAAAAAAGCAATGAGCATTGGGCTAATAACAGCAGCCGCTGACATTCCTGCAAAACCTGTTCCTAGACCTGCTCCCATTCCAGCAAAAAAGGTTACAAGAATAATAAATAAAATATTTGTTTCCAATTTATTTTTCCTCCAATAAACAATCTATATTTTTTTCCATAAGTTCTAATGTTTCTTTAAATATTTTTTTATGTTCCCCATCAATATTTATAAAAAGCGATGAAAAAAATTGGCTTTGAAATACTTTCCCTTTTTTTACAACATCATTTGCCTTTTCATTTAAAATCAATTTTACTTTTCTTCGATCTCCTGGAACATCTATCCTAGATAAATATCCTTGATCAACTAACTGATCCACATGAATTGAAACAAGGTTTGCTTTGATTTTTCTTATTTCCACAATATCTTTAGCATATTTATATTGTGGGTTATTCCCCAAAAACATCAAAATATCAAACCCTGTTTGCTTTAGATGAAATTCATTACAAAGATCTTTACATTGTTGATGATAAGCAAGTTCTAATTTTCTTGCAAAATCAATATTCATATTATCACTTCCTTCATTTTTAGATAGTTCATTTTTGAACTATTTTAATAGATAATTTTATAAATGTCAAATTTATATCTACATATAAAGAAGCATCTAAAGTGAAAAGTTAAATTCCACTTTAGATATGACAAAGTGGATTTTAGTCTTTCACAAGCTTCCAGTTGAATTTACTCTTACAGTTGAACTTACTTTTACACTTCTTTTGTGGAATTTACTCTTTCACCTGTATAATTTACCTGATATCTGTTTTCCATTTTCATGAAAGGTAGATTATCATGTCTTCTAACAATAAAAATTTACATCTTACTGTTCAAGAAAGAATCATCATTGAAAAAGGTATCGAAAACGGCTCTACTAAAGCTGCTATCGCTCTTACCATCGGCAAGGACAAGTCTACTGTTGGTAAAGAAATCAAAAAACATAGAGAACTTGTTCACAAATCTTCTTATAAAATTAATTGTGCTAATATGAAAAACTGTTCTCACAATCATGTCTGTGACAATTGTGCTGATTTTAAACCTTTCACCTGCAATCGTCGTGATCGTTCTCCTGGTGCATGTAACGGCTGTTCTAAATATACGTATTGTCGTTATGATAAGTATAGATACAAGGCTGATTTTTCTCATAAAAAATATAGAGAAGACCTTGTTGATTCTAGAACTGGTATCAATATGTCATATGAAGAATGCAAAGCTATGGCTGATATTATCGTTCCGCTTATTAAAGCCGGGCATTCTCCCTATCATATCGTTACCAATCATCCTGAATTGAATATTTCTGAAAAAACGCTCTACAACTATATTGAAAATGGTATCTTTAGAGAATTTGGACTTCTCGATATCGATCTTAGAATCAAAACAAAAAGAAAAATAACCAAAAAGGCTTCTAATAAATATAAAAAAAGAGAAGATAAAAAGTATTTGAATGGTCGTACATACGATGACTTTATTAATTATACAGCAGAAAATAAAAATCTAAGCGTTGTTGAAATGGATACGGTCTACAATAATGGTTCTACAGGTCCTTTCATGCAAACATTTAAATTTTTAGACTATTCTTTCATGTTTATCGTCTATCAAGAAGAAAAAACGGCGAAATCAATGGTCGAAGGAGTCGACCTTTTAGAAAAGATCTTAGGGGAAGACCTTTTCAGTGAAGAAGTTGCCATTATAAAGACTGATAGAGGAAGTGAATTTTGTGATGCTGAAGGGTTTGAAAAAGAAGAAAATGAATCAAGACGTACACGAATCTTCTATTGTGATCCAATGGCTTCTGGTCAAAAAGGAAGTTTAGAAAACAATCATAAAGAAATCCGCTATATTTGTCCAAAAGAAAATGATTTAAAAGATTTAGGACTTAACAGTCAGGAAAAAGCAAATCTAATAGTCTCACATATCAATTCTCAATCAAAAGAACATTTAAAAGGTAAATCACCATTAGAAGTAATGGAATTTATGAATCCTGCACTTTATCAAAAATTCAAAGATTTTGGAATTGAAAGAATCAACAAAGACAATATTGTTTTAAAACCTTACTTATTAAAAGATTAAAATCATTCAGAGAATGTATGAAAATGGGTATACAGATTGACAGTTCAATACTTTATTCAAGTGGATTTTAGTCTTACACTCAAAAAAAATTGACAAAAATGCACAGCTTTAATGTGCCCCAAAATAGTACTCTTTCATAACAAAATTTGGTTTTCAATCACATGAAAGACTAAATTCAACCATCAAAATAAAAAGAATATTAGGCAAATCACCTAATATTCTTATAAAATTTGCTTTCTGAAAGAGTAAATTCTACTTTTATTTTTCATTTTTTTAAAGTGGAATTTAACTTTTCACTTTAGCATATAAAGAAGCAACCCTTTTAGAGTTGCTTCATCTTATTTCTTTTAAAAACATTATATCCACCTATTATTGATAAATATAAGCAGAGTACAATTCTATTATCTTTGCATTATCTCCTGTTTTTATTACCTTAATCAAAATATTTTGGATAGTAAATCAAAGAGCTAGTTCTTTCTCTTATAAAAGACTGTCGTGCCTGCACTGGTTACTGCTAACAGCAGGATGATTACCCAAAGCAATGGATTTGCATAGTCACCTGTCTTAACAGCCGAACTGATTTTTTGATTCTTGACAATTGGAACACTCTTTCGATCCTTGTTCTTGACATCCTTGCCATCGGACTTGTCAACCTGTGGAGTGTCTTGCCTAGACTGTGGAATGTCCTGTCCAGGTTGAGGAATCATTTCGCTGGTTGGAGTCATCTCTGCAATATCATAAAAATACGCATAATCAGCAGCTACTTCCATGGAGGAATAAGTCACTTCCTTTCCATTTAAAATTAGCTTCGTATTCTCATCAAATTTACAGTTCTTTTTTGTTGCTTCAGAAGTTAAATCTATAAAAACAGAATAATTATATTTTTTTCCTTCTTCAAAGGTTTTAAATACATATTCATCAGTTGTTTCTGTCGCATGTATGATTTGCTCACTGTCAGCCCACGGTCCTACGCTCCAGTCCTGACAGGAAAGGGTGTAGAAATCTCCGTATCCGTCGGATACTTTTGCGGTAAAAGTTGGTGTCTCACCCGTTTTAAAAGAAAGCGTTGCATTGTCGATACGAATATTCTTGATGATGCCGCTTTCGATATCCGGAGTATTTAGATTCAGCTTACAATTAAAATGATGTCTCGTATAGTAATCATCTCTTATTTCCTTGATTACATCGTTACCGGTTTGTTCATCATGAAAAGTACCGATATACGTCAACATAGAGCCTGTATACTGGGTACGCATAAATTGTAATGAATAAGAAGATCCTGCACTTTCTTCATCCACTAAAGTCATCACGGCTTTATTTTCAGCTTTATTCCCTACGATTTTTAAAAGGGCCTCGCTGATATTTTCTATCTCTATGAGGCTATTATTGTCCGAATTAGCGAACTTGTAATACTTTGTTTTCTCTAAATCTACCATAGACTTTAGCGCAATTGACAGATTATCTTCTTTCGTAAAATCAATAATATAATCCTCACCTATAGTTAAGTTAATATCATCGGTTACATTGGAATCGGTATAATTGTCTCTAACAGTTGTTTCCACTGTAATAGATCCACCGCCTGGAAGATCCATTACATCTACAGAATCATTCTCATCTTCCGCAAATACAGTTGCAATTGGGAGTGTGGCACAAATACAAAGTGTAAGCAAAATTGCAAGTAAGCTTTTTGTTCTTTTCAACTTTTTCATATTGTTCTTCTTCCTTTCTTGATTATTTAGAGAAATTAAAGGCATATATATTGACGTCCGTTAAGCAAAAGCGGTAAGAATCTCCTCTACAATATTTTTGGAGTGATTAGAGATATGTTCCAAACATACAAGTGCATTACGTAAATAGACATTCCAGTTTTCTCCCCGATAAAGGGGATGATAATGCCTATAAAATTCATAATTTTTCTCCTTCTACATAAATTTTATCATTGGTTTTATTTTAATAATAGGCACTTAAAAAGACAAAAAAGTGCTATTTTACTTTTTGATAAAATAGACACTTTTTATTGATTAACAAAATCTTTAATTTTATCACGTTTATCAATATGTAATTTTTCTAAAATTCCCGAAACATAATGTTTAACCGTGTTAACTGATAATCCTAAATGTTCTGCAATTTCTTGATTTGTCCAATCACGACAAGCTAACATCGCAATTGAAAACTCCAAAGGTGTTAAAAGATCCGTTACTTCTTTTTGCATCTTAGGATTATGAATTTTCATCCAGCCACGACTAAAAGCGATTACTCCATCCATGAGTTTTTTATAAACATCAGGTTCCTTTTTTCGAATACATACTTCCAAAACTCCTTGAAGTAATCCATGATATTCAATAAAAGGCTCCATAAATCCATCAAGTTTAGCTCTTTGCCATGCATAATCAACTGATTGAATAGCTTCTTCTTGTTCTTTTAAATTGATTTGACACATTGCTTGTACACAATTTAAATAAGTCATCGCAATGGGATAAATACCATCTGCCATAAAAAACGCTCCTTGAACAATTCCTTTTGCTTTTGCATATTCTTGTTTTAAATAGGTTTGATGAGCTAGTAAACTGATTGCGAATAAACGTTGCCCTATAGGTAAATAGGAAATATATTGTTCTAAAGGTGGTATTTCTTCTTGAGGGGGAATATGTATAAAAATACTAATAACATAATAAGCAAATACACAAGAAGCTTTTTCTTCTATAGGGGTATTTTCTTTCATTATTTTTTCGAAACATCGATAAACGTCTTCTCTGGCACATTGTGCAGCAAAGGCATCTCCTAAAGTTAAATTAGAAAATGTATAGAGCATGTCTGCCGATAAGCGTAATATAACATCTTCATGATTTAAGTATTTTTCTACGATTTCTACACATTCTTTGGCTTTTGCAGAAAAGAAATAATACTCAGCCCAAGCAATTTGTACAAGTTCTTGATCTTCTATTTCTTCAATTGTTTCTTTTGCTTCTCCTGGCAAAAAGGAACTTCCCACTAAAGGAAGGACGACTCTTTTTAACGATAACATTTTCGTCACCTCTTAAAATTTATTTTCTTTAGTATATCATATAAACAAAAAAAAGATGAAATCTTTTGAAGATTTCACCCTTACATATTTTATTCAATCATAATTGTACTTGTGTTTTCAATTTGTTTCATATCTGATTTAGGTACTGATAAACGAAGTACTCCACCTTCATATTTAGCTTTGATATCTTCTTTTGGGATATCTCCTAAATAGAAGCTTCGTGTCATATTTCCAACATATCTTTCTTGTCGGATATAATGTCCTTCTTCATCTTTTTCATTTTTATCTAATCCCTTGCTTGTAGATATTGTCAAATATCCATTTTCATAATTGACATTGATATCTTCT
>ENA-OROU01001186-OROU01001186.1-human-gut-metagenome-genome-assembly--contig:-NODE-1186-length-23291-cov-3.237907_pt1 | contig 23291 bp, 19 predicted proteins | sample MGYA00242131_ERZ509054 | MGnify/ENA primary metagenome ERZ509054 (study PRJEB26280, sample SAMEA2338749) | human gut metagenome | biome: human gut; feature: human-associated habitat; material: faeces... | reverse complement strand
CGGTCGGCAGCTGTGGGAGCGCCACAGGCGCGAAACAGCTGTTTTTTATATATGGTAATGTCGCCGGTAGGCGACATGTCCGTTTTACTATTTCCACAGAATCTCTATCGGTCCCAAAAGGCCCGTGGGCTCCTGTACCCAGTAGCGGTCGAAGGGATTCTCGTGATGGGCCTTTTCCAGGGTGTTGATGACCTCCACCACGATCTCGTTTTCTCCTGGAAGAAAACTTCCTTCCGGCAGATAAAAACGGTAGGGCGGGCAGATCGCCTCTCCGACTTTCTGACCATTCAGCCATACGATCGCCGTCTCATAGACTTCTCCCAGCGAGAGCACTGCCTCCCGGGCCTCTGCGCCGTCAAAATGCAGGCGATAACGGATCGTTCCGGAAAAGTCCGGCATTTTATCCGGAGCTGAGAGATCGCAGAGCGTATGCTCCTCCACTGCTTCAAAGGCCGGATAAGTATCATAGCTGCTGCTTTCCATGGACCAGCCGCTCTCCGGAAGCCCGAGAATATTCCACCCGGTTGTCTCTTTCATCTTCCTGTTTTCCACACAAGCCTCTGTGTTTTCCCCAAACACAACGAAAATCGACTCATAGGGGCGGAGAAGCAGCTTCACTTCTCTTCCTTCTTCCTCACCGCTTAAGAAAACTCTCTGCTCTGCTTTCAGAAGCTCACCTGACATCGGATCATAGAAGCAGGCTTCCCGGTTATCATGGAAGCGGATCTGAACGGAGATTGTGTCCGTCAGACCTTCGTTGACAAAGAAGTACCGGTCAATGCTTCCCTTCCGATAATGATAATAAGCCAGATGTTCTTTCTTTTCCAGCGGGATGATATCCTTGATATTCAGGCTCTCGAGCAACGGAATCAGCGTTTCCTCATCGCATCTCAGCATGCCGTCCCGGGGAATAAATTCCCCGCCAAAATAGCTTCTTTTCGGATAATCTTTCAGGAAAATCACAGGCAGGCCTTCCTCTGCCAGCTCCCGCAGCCGCTCGGTCAGCCCGTGGGGAAGATATTCTGCGTAGGGCACAACCAGTACCCGGAAAGACTCGCTGTTGATCTGAAGCATTCCGTCTTTCATACTGCTTTTTTCCCGGTCTGTCAGAATATCACTCCAGACCACCTCACAGTCGATCTGATTCTGCATGAGGAGCTTGACGACTTCCTCGAAGGGCTGATATTTTCCTCCCCACTCGGCCTCCGCATGATAGAGAACCGCCGCCGGAGCGATATGCTTTCCTCCGGAGATCCGGTCGCAGACGCGGTTTGTATAGGCCGACCACTGATGAAACGCCCGGAACTGGGGATTCAGGCCTCTCGCATAGAAGTGCGGCGGGCAGTCCGGATCCGGAAATTTGGCCGGTGAAAAAGCATGGGGGACGATATGGTTAATTCCGCGGACGCACATGGCATCTGTGATCCACTTCATCGCTTTGAGTCCCTCGGACCAGCCATAAGCGCCGAAAGCCTCACAGATGGAATTTCCCTGTTTCTTCGCATCCAGGTTCGCGCTGGAGCTCGCCATCTTGGAAAGTCCCCAGTGGTTAAAGGTCGTATCGTAATTATTAAAGGCGGTCCAGAAATTTCCTTCCGTTCTTCCCGGATAAATGTTATTGACCACGTCGATTCCTGCTGTGTCCATTCCATCCATGGAACGGAAATAGTGGCCGGAACCATAGCCAAGCCTTGCGTGGGCGCCGTTCTCCTCCACCACATGGCCGATCAGCCGGACCTGATGGGCTCTGCACCAGTCTCCGAGCTGTCCGACAAAATACTTCTGAAATCTTCTGGAAACCGTATCCATGTATGCATAGCGTACATCCGGTGTTTTCTCGCCGCAGTCAAACCAGAGCGCCGGAAGATAACGCTTCATGTCTCCCATGCCATAGTCGGAAAGCTCTGCAAGCAGCGTCTTTGACCAGGGGAGCACCATGTCGCTTCCGATGTTCTTATCATATCCCTGGCAGTTTCCAAATCTTGGCTCATCGGTGAAAAAGCCCTTTATCGTCTTTCCGAACTCATCCTTGAAATGACGGTAATGTTCCTCATAGATCAGATCCAGGTAGGCCCTGGTGCCCTCGGGATCGCAGGGATTCAGATAATCTTTCGTCCATTCCTCGCCTCCGTTTTTCGTGATCTTGATAACGAAAATCCGCCACTCTCCCTCCGGGATATCCCAGTACAGGATTCCGTTTTTCACATAGTCTGAAAGGTCGATAAGCGTATCTCCATCGAAGCGGTCTTTATGGTCGATACGTTTTCCTGCCAGCACACAGAGAAGTTCTTCCTCTGGACGCAGCCACGCATCGATGAGGACGGAGCGGCTTTTCGCCGGACCCAGGGCGTCGATGCTCTGAACGGCCATATACCGCTTGGTAAGCTCCGGATATTTTTTCACCAGGAGACCGTTTGCTTTTCCGCTGGGATAATCGCCATCGTCAAAAATCCACATCTCCATGTCCAGCTTTTTCGCCTCGTCCAGAAGAATCGTCAGATCCTTCCACCAGTTTTCCTCCAGATAATCCGGATGGGGTCTGGCCTCCACAATAAAGCCGCCGATTCCGTTTTTCTTCATCCGCTGAAGTTCTTCTCTCAGTACCGCTTCCTCCTCATGATGCTGCCAGAAAAGCGGACAAAGGTAGCTTTTTTCTGTATTCATATGTCAGGATACCTTCTCTTTCTGAAATTATAGGACTTCAATTTCTTCCGGTGCGTCCACTGTCGTTTCGATGCTGCCGTCCGCCTGTTTTACATGAGAAACTGTGATTTCTCCGTAGGGAGTGGGATAGGTTCCTTTTGCCCATTCAAGATCGCCCAGATGCGGCTCCACTTTGATCTTTTTGCAGCCCGGCTCCAGAATCTTAACGCCCAAGACATTCTCTGACAGCCAGGGAGTTACGCCGCTGGCCCAGCCATGGCAGAGGCTGTGGCGGTAGCCCTTGTAGCAGAAGCGGCCATAAGCACCGTGGACGTCGATCTGGCCTTCCTTCGGCAGTTCATCAATACGCGCTGCGTCTTTCATCCAATCCACGTCAAAATCTTCCCAGAAGGTCGTTGCTCCAAGGCTCAGCATACCGCCCCAGTATTCCCGGATCGCCTCCAGGCAGCCCTCATAGTCTCCGGCCATCGCCCGGGCAGTCAGAATATAATATCCCATAAAGGTAGACATACCCTTGGCTCCGCCTGTTTTCAGCAGCTTTTCGTTGGTTTCCTTCGCATCCTTCGCTCCGACCATAACGAGAAGCGCTGCCGCCTGTTTGTAATCCTCCGGATCGGTCTCATAGGAACGGAGACGTTTCAGGTCTTCCTCACACTGAGCTGCCCGGTCTTTTTCCCCGAGAATCTCAAAAATTTCTTTCAGACTTTCCGCCGCCCAGATATGGATCGCCTGTACGCCGGCATCCACAATCTTCTTTTTCCCCTCGGAAGGCCAGTCCAGAAATCTTCCTTCCTTCACCGTGTCCTGCCCCTTCTCATCGATATGGGCAGAGAGCAGATCAGCGACTCCTTTTAAGTAATCCTTCTGTTTTTCCAGAAATTCTTTCTTTCCCGTATAGAAAAACCAGTCATGCACAATAATGACATACCACATGGAATAGCTGGCCATATTGTTCATCCAGCCCGGAAGCGGCGTTTCCTTCCGGATAAAATCCAGACTTTTCTCCACCGCATCGTCCTCTCCGAATACCGCCTTGATCGTCGTAACCTCCGGATGCATGTCGCCTACCCAGACAAGGCGGTCCCTCTTGATTCCGTCCCAGATATATTCCTGCATATTCAAATGAACCGTATAAGCGCCCACATCCCAGATCCGGTTCAGCAGTGGATCGCTGCAGGAAAAGCTTCCCCGGTAAGGAACATCCTTATAGACCATGACCGCACAGATGCTCTTGATCACCAGTACAGCCTCCGGCTCCAGAAGATCAATCCGCACAAAACGGAAACCCGTTTCTCCAATGGGATTCATGCTCATCATTCCGACTTCCACCACCAGATCTCTTCTGGCGTGGTCGTTCGTGGCATTGGTCTTACCCCCCAGCTCACTCATGGCCTCCGCTGCGGATTCCCCGAAGCGGACCCGGACCTTTGCCCCTCTTTTGGTGCTGTCCAGCCAGGCCAGAAGAGAGATTCCTCCATGGATCTCGATTCCATAATCCAGAAGGATGGAGGCCTTCTCTCCTTTTTCATTTTTCAGAATACAGGGCTTGTGAGCCGCCAGAGAAATCTGCATTTCCTCTTTTTCCAGAAGCCTCCGGCTGTTTTCTACCTGTCCTGCAGTCCAGAGAATCCGCTTCGGAAAAAGAAAGCTTCTGGATCGGACATCTTTCTTGCTGTTTTTCAGGGTCTCTTCATCCAGAACCCGAAAAATATCGTTTCTTTCCCTTTTATCCATTTATTTCTCCTTTATTTTTAAAAAAGGAGGAAAGCTTCCACCACTTTCCTCCTCTACAGTTATCCGATTAGTTGTACTATTCGATTGTCTCTGTTTACTCGATTCCGTCCGGAAGCTCGCAGCCAAGCTGCTCTGCAACGGCTTTGATATTCTCTCTTCCGCCCTGATCCAGCCACTCGTTTACATAGGTATCCCACTCGTCGAAGCTTCTCTCACCGGTTGCAAATTTGTATTCCTGAGCGGATACAAACTCGTTGAGGTTCGGCTGAATCTCTGCCGGAAGGGTGTAAAGCAGGCCGGTATTCTCCCAACGATCCATCTCTGCAAGTGCTGCATTGCTGTTGTTGATCGCATCTGCTCTCGGCTGTGCTTCTTCGCTCTCGGCATACTCATCCTGCCATTTCAGGGTGTAACCGAAGTTCTGCCATGGAGCCAGTGCCAGGTTATCAGTACCATAGGTTCCGTTGAATCCCGGATGATCCTGAGATACATAGCAGAAAGATCTTCCGTCTTCTTTGTACTCTCTTACGTCGCCGTCATAATCCGGATATACATCCAGTCCGCCGCCCTGTACAGTCTGGAAATAAGCTTCTCCGCCGTAAACCATTGCGTCGAGGATATGGCAGATTCTCATAAGCTTGCCGTCGTCGCCTTCTACGTTAGATTTCGGGATTGCCAGCAGTACGCCCGGGTTTCCGCCTGCTCCGCCTTTACCATTTTCAAAAGGCATGGAGGGAAGGAAGGCCCAGTTTGCAGCTTTGGATGCATCGTTGCCCTGGAAGGTTACATACTCCTGATACAGGTTGCTGGCCGGGTAACGAACCATACCAATCTTATCATTCAGAGTGTAGGATTTTGCCTGCTCCCACTCGATGGAGTACCAGTCAACAGGCAGAACGCCCTCGCTACACAGTTTGTTGATAAATTCCAGAGTCTGCTTACGGGTGCCGTTCAGCATCGGAGCAGATAATTTGCCATCTTCGCCAACGGTGTAGTTGGGGTTGCCGTATGCGGTGCCAAAGCCGTCCAGCATACCAAGTCCGGAACCGCCGCCTGCTCCCAGCATGAAGTAGGTGTCATCCTGTCCGTTTCCATCCGGATCATTGAAGGTACAAGCTTTCGCATACTCAAGAAGTTCTTCTTCTGTAGTCGGCATCTCCATGCCAAGGTTGTCCAGCCAGTCCTGACGAATTGCCAGATTCCAGATATCGCCGTCCTGGATCGCATATTTGGTCACGAAGGGGATGGTTCCATCTTCCATGGTGGAATACTGAAGCAGTGTCTTCGTCACGAATTTCTGGGTCTGAGGCATATAGGGGTACATATCCTTAGCGTCTACCAGCAGTCCCTGTCCGCCAAGAGTAAAGCCCATCTCTTTGGAGCTGAGGGTAATCAGATCCGGCACATCTCCGCCTGCAAAAGCGGTGGAAAGGAAGGTTTCCTGGTCGGCGCTTGCTACGGTCTCAAAGCTCAGGGTCACGTTATATTTCTCTTCCAGCCATGCCTTAATGGGATCGTCATCAGGTACGGTAGCACCATAGTTATAGGTTTCAAATGACAGATCATAATGTACGCTCATATCATCATAATCATAATAGCCATCCTCTGCCTGTGTGGGGCTTGCCGGCATAGCATCCGGGAACTCAATGTCCTCAAATGCCGGTACCGATGTTCCCTCGGAAGCTGCCACCGTCATTCCTCCTGCCAGGGTTGTCGTCGTCAGGGCCATTGCCGTCGCTGTTGATAAGATCCTTTTCACCTTGTTCCTCTTCATAATTTCCACTCCTTTTTTATGATTTTTTTACATAAGGCAGGCTTATACCAGTCCACCATTAAGTTCTCTTTTCCTGGGAAAACTCATCCCTTTACAGAGCCCGTATACATGCCCTTTACGAAATATTTCTGAAGGAAGGGGTATACGCACAGAATCGGTAATACCGCAAGGATAACGCTGGCCATCTTCATACTCTCGGAGGTCATCTTTGCATAGGTATTGATGTTTTTCATGATATCCGCGTTGTTGCTCTTCTGAAGCAGATTTCGGATTACGAACTGAGCCGGCCATACGGCGGAGTTTCTGGAGTTGTAGATCATTGCATCCATCCAGGCATTCCAGTGACCTACTGCTGCAAACAGTCCCAGCGCGCACAAAGTCGGTTTCAGAAGGGGGATTGCGATATGGATCATCTTCTGACGCTCATTTGCTCCGTCCAGCTGTGCGGATTCCATGATATCCATCGGGATACCTTCCACAAAGAGTTTGCACACCAGAATGCCATAGGTATTTGCCAGGCTCGGAACGATGTATACCCAGAAGGAATTCAGAAGATGCAGGTCTCTGTACAGAATGTAGGTCGGGATGATTCCTCCGCTCAGTACCATGGTCGTGATGAAAAATACCATGATGCCGTTTTTAAAGGGAAGATCTCCGATTGCCAGAATGTAACCGACCGGAACCGTCAGAATCAGTGCGGTGCAGACACCCATTGCCGTTCTCACGATCGTGATGCCCATGCCGGAAAAGAAGTCCTTATTCTTAAGCAGGTATTCATAAGCGGCTAAAATCGGCTTCTGCGGAATGATAACGAAGAAATTCCGCTGGATCATCTCGCCCTCGGATGTGAAGGACATGCCGACCACGTACAGGAAGGGAATCAGGCAGCAAAGTACCAGAAGTCCTACCACAACTGCAATGAAAATCTGGTAGGCAATTTCCTCGCGTGACATTTTAATTTTTATGCCCTTCGGAGCTGTATTCTTTTTCATTATGCCTCTCCTCCTTCCTTAGAACATTCCACGTCCGGTTGCTTTCTTTGAAATCTTGTTGGCTGAGAGAATCAGTACCAGACTGATCACGGCCTTCAGCATGGATACCGCTGAACCGACACCGTACTGCATCTGGCCTAAGCCAACCCGGTATACCCAGGTATCAATGACATCTCCCACCTCATATACTGCGGAATTATAAAACAGAAGAATCTGTTCAAAATCATTATTCAAAATATTACCCAGTGCCATGATCAGTGAGAAGGTGATAACCGGCTTCATGGCCGGGAAAGTAACCGCCTTTACCCGCTGAATCGGTCCAGCTCCATCGATCTTTGATGCTTCATACAGCTGAGTATCTACTGAAGTCAGAGCGGCAAAATACAAAATCGTGTTCCAGCCGACCTCTTTCCACAGCTGAGAACCGATCAGAAGCGGAACAAAGGCTTTTGAGGAAGTCAGGAAGTTTTCCGGCTGCCCTCCGAACATGCGGATGATTCCATTCACAAAACCGTTTCCTGAGAAGAATGCATACACGATACCATAAATGATTACCCAGGAAAAGAAATGCGGAATGTATACCATCGTCTGACAGAACTTCTGATACGCTTTATTCTTCAGATCAAAAATAGCGATGGTAAGAAGAATTGGCGGAATCGTGGTGAAGACCAGACGGCAGACACTGATGAACAGCGTATTTTTCAGAAGTTTGAAAATCTCCGGATTGCTGAATACATATTTGTAGTTCTGCAGGCCCACCCACGGAGCGCCGGAAATCGTACTTCCTATTTTCATTTCCTTGAAGGAAAGCTCAAATCCCCAGAAAATCGGTATATACAACATCACAAAATAATAGGCCATTGCAACAAGCAGTACCAGATATAAGAGCTTGTATTTTTTAAGTCTTTTTACCAATGATTTCATTTTTATGCTTTGTGTTTTAGTCATATTTACCACCTTTCTGTGAGAGTATATATATATTATATACAAAATCACGATATCCGACAATCTCCATACTTCATATATTTTCCATCAAAATCACTGTTTTCTCTCACCGAAGAAAATACCAGAAAGACTTACATTCTCTCCGCGGATGTGGTTGATACGGAAACGGGCCGACCGGTCATAGCGGTAAACGAGGTAGACGCCGCCGCGGTAATCGTGAAGAGCCTGAAGAGGTGCAATGAGGTTTTTCGTCTGCCCGTCGAACAGCTCCACCATCAGTTCCCGGCCCCGTCGCTTCAGAGAGAAGGCTCTCCGCCCCCGCCGCATCTCCGGAATATTCATAATAATCGATCAGGCTTAAGATCCAGTAGAGCTCATAGCTTTCAATCCCGTTGGAGCGCACTGCCGTATAGCGCAGATTCTTCAGGATAAAATCGTAATTGCCGAAGGCAGCCAGCGAAGCCGCCTGGGAAAGATAGGCATCCCCGGTCTAGGAATGCCGGTCGCCTCTGTCAACCAGAATCGCAGCCAGATAATCCTCCTTCAGATTCGCCCGCACATCATAGGCCGCCGTATACCAGATTTTGTTGAGGAGCTCGTTATCGCTCGCAAAGCTGCCCTCATAGTTGACCGGCTTTGTCTGGCAGACCAGCCGCACAGCGGTGATCGTGAAAGGACGCTCAAACTTCGTGACCGTGACAAAGCCAAAGCGCACGCCCTCATAGAGTTCGCTGTTCAGCTCCAGCCGATAGGTATCGCCGTATTTTACCGGTACCGCTGTCTTGGACGGAGACTGGGGTCCCCGGTTGACAATGGCCGGCTGATTGTACTCGCTGACACCAAGCGTCAGCTCCCCCGAAAAATCCGGAGTGTCAATCTCAAGCGTACCGAAAAAATTTTCTCCTTCATATCAACCACACCTTTCGTCATTTTTAATAACAAGAACATTTTTTTCACCTATTATATCAGCAAAATATCCAATTAGCATCCATTTTTTACAAAAAAGGATCCTGCTGGCATCTTTCACTATAAGTATGCTATAATGCTCTTCAGAAAACATGCGCGAGCAAAAAAGGAGTACTTCCATGGAGATTCTCAATCTTACCTCAGAAAGTATCTTTCCCTCAAAAGATCTACCCTTTTATATCGGAAAATACTATCACACAAATTTTTCCGACTTAAAAATACATACCCATGATTTTATCGAGATCGTCTATGTCTATGACGGAAAAGGGTATCATATTTACAACAACGTCACCTATCCCGTATCCAAGGGAGAGCTCTATATCATCAACTCCCGGACACCCCACTGTTTTTATCCCACGGACAAAAGCAATTCGGAGCATCTGGTTGTCTACAACCTCTGCTTTCTCCCGGAATTTATCAGCAGCATCAATATTCATCTCCCCATCCTTGTGGAACTGACCGATATTATGCTGTATAAATCGCTCTACCCCGACGAGATCATCTACAGTCCGGATCTCAAACTGAGCGGCTCTATGCGGACCGAGATCGAACAGCTCTATGAAAAAATGTACCTGGAATTTACTTCCAAAGGCATCAATTATGTGGAGCTTCTCCGTCTTTCCCTCTGTGAGCTTCTTCTCAAGATTCACCGCTTTTATCGGCAGAATCATGCCTCGCCGGAGAGCGCCGTCATCAAATACCGCCATCAGCTGATCCCGGACTGCATCCAGTATCTCAGGGAAAATTATTCCAAAAAAGTCACCATCGAGGAGCTGTCCAACAACTTCTTTCTGAGCAAAAGCTACCTCTCCAGCCTTTTCAAAAAGGCCACCGGCTCCGGCGTCGTGGAATATCTGCAGCATATCCGCATTGAACGGGCCTGCGAGCTTCTCACCAATACCACGCTCTCCATCACGGAGATCAGCACCCAGGTTGGCTATACGGATTACCGCTTTTTTAATAAATCTTTCAAAAAAATCACCGGCGTGACTGCCCATGAGTATCGGAAAAAGAATGAATGATAAGACGCAAAAAGGAGCCTCCCTTTCGGGAAGCTCCTGATTTTATAAGAAGGATTTGGCTGTCTTAAATTACTCAGCGATGGCTTTGAATGCCTCGTCCAGGTCCTCGATGATATCGTCGATATTCTCGGTACCGATGGAGAGACGGATGGTGTTCGGTTTGATACCCTGGTCTGCAAGTTCTTCCTCGTTGAGCTGTGCGTGGGTTGTGGAAGCCGGATGAATAACAAGGGACTTCACGTCTGCCACGTTAGCCAGCAGTGAGAAGAGCTCCAGATTATCGATGAATTTCTTTGCAGTCTCAGCGCCGCCTTTGATCTCAAAGGTGAAGATGGAACCGCCGCCATTCGGGAAATATTTCTTGTACAGTGCCTGCTGCTCCGGATCGTCGGAAACAGAGGGATGATGTACTTTCTCTACCTGCGGATGATTATTCAGATACTGAACAACCTTCAGGGCATTTTCCACATGACGCTCTACGCGAAGAGACAGTGTCTCAAGGCCCTGCAGGAAGAAGAATGCATGGAAGGGAGAGATGGTTGCTCCCGTGTCACGAAGGAGGATCGCACGGATCTTGGTCACGAAAGCAGCCGGTCCTGCGGCTTTGGTGAAGCTTACGCCGTGATAGCTCGGGTTCGGCTCCACAAGTGATGGGAATTTGCCGCTTGCCTCCCAGTCAAATTTGCCGCCGTCCACAATGACACCGCCGATGGTGGTTCCGTGGCCGCCGATGAATTTCGTAGCAGAGTGAACCACGATATCCGCACCGTACTCGATGGGACGTACCAGATACGGAGTTGCAAAGGTGTTATCCACTACCAGGGGGATTTTGTGAGCGTGGGCGATGGCCGCGAGTTTCTCAATATCTACCACATCGGAATTCGGGTTTCCGAGGGTTTCCACATGAATGGCTCTGGTATTCTCCTGGATAGCATTCTCCACTTCCTCATAGTTAAACGGATCTACGAAAGTAGTTTTGATACCGTACTCCGGGAAGGTGTGAGCCAGCAGGTTGTAGGTGCCGCCGTAAATGTTCTTTGCGGCAACGATGTGCTCACCTTCATGAGCCAGGTTCTGAAGAGTGTATGCGATAGCTGCTGCACCGGAAGCGACAGCCAGAGCTGCTACGCCGCCTTCGAGAGCTGCGATTCTTTTCTCAAAAACATCCTCGGTCGGGTTGGTCAGACGGCCGTAGATGTTTCCTGCGTCACTCAGACCAAATCTGGCTGCTGCGTGATCGCAGTTGCGGAATACATAGGAAGAAGTCTGATAGATCGGAACGGCTCTTGCGTCAGTTACCGGATCCGGCTGCTCCTGTCCTACATGAAGCTGTAATGTTTCAAATTTTAAATTTCTGTCTGCATAATGTTTTTTACTCATGATCGATACCTCTCTCTATTTTCAACCGTTTTTTATAATTCCTATCTGTTTACGCGGATATCATATCATGCTTTCCAAACCCTGTCCAATAGTAAAAAAAAGCAGCCAGATATAGGTTTTTCCTATATCCAGCTGCCTTTATTAAGTTCGACCTGCAGACAGTAATCTTCTTTGTCCTGCTGCCATTCCAGAAGATCGGCCAGGGTCGTGTGATCCACAACGTCGTTGACGGCGTCGCTGATCTTTTTCCAGAGCATGGCCGTGGCGCAGGTGGACACCCGGTCACAGCTTCCGTCCTCCGCACAGTCCACAGGAGCCAGACTGCCCTCAGTCACCCGGAGAATCATCCCGACTGTGTACTCTTTGGGATCCATTTTCAGGAGATAACCGCCCTGGGAACCGCGGACGCTCTTCACATAACCGGCCCGGTTCAGGCTGGAAATGATCTGCTCCAGATATTTTTCAGAAATATCCTGTCTTCCCGCAATGTCCTTGATGCTCACCGGCTTTCCGTTCCCCTCCGTAGCCAGATCCAGCATCAGCCTCAGTGCGTATCTTCCTTTTGTCGAAATTTTCATATAACCTTCTCCTTTTTCCAATACATTTGTGCTTAGTACAGTGAATAGATACTTAATTTTCACTGTACTACTGGGACACATGACAGACAGCCCTAAGCTCCTCCAGATATTTCTGTCCCAGAGGACTTAAGGCAATGCCTTTCCGCTTCAGGTAGCCGATAGTCATGGTTTCATCGGATTTCAGCCGGACAGCCCCGTAATCTTCTCCGTTCAGCTCCTCGCAGAGGATGCCGGAACAGAGCGTGTAGCCGTTGAGGCCCACCATCAGGTTCAGCATCGTCGCCCGGTCATTGGCCCGAACCAGCCGTTTGTACTGATAAGTGCTTAATACTTCTTCTGCAAAATAAAACGAGTTGTTGGTTCCCTGGTCAAAAGAAAGGCAGGGATAATCTTCCAGCTCTTCCAGCGCAATTTCTTTTTTATCTGCCAGAGGATGGCCCTTCCAGAGATACACATAGATGCCGCAGTCCTGGATCGGCCAGAACTCCAGATTAGACTCTGCAAAAAGTTTTGTCAATACCTTCCGGTTGAAATCGTTGAGATAGAGGATCCCGATCTCGCTTTTGAAATTCCGTACGTCCTCGATGACCTCATAGGTCTTTGTCTCATGAACGGCAAACTCATACTCGTCCATGCCGAACTGTTTCACCATCTCCACAAAAGCCTTTACCGCGAAGGTATAGTGCTGCATGGAAACGCTGAATTTCTTTTTGACGTCTTTTTTCTCGATATAGCGGTCTTCCACCAGCTGGTACTGTTCCACCACCTGTCTGGCGTAACCGAGAAACTCTTCTCCCTCCGGTGTCACTGTCACGCCCCGGTTTGTCCGCTTGAAAAGCTCAAGGCCTATCTCATTTTCCAGCTCCTTGATCGAAGTGGAAAGGCTGGGCTGTGAGATAAAAAGGGAGCGGGAAGCTTCATTCATGGAATGGGTATCTGCGACACAGATGGCATAGCGCAATTGTGCCAGCGTCATGGAAATCCCTCCTTTTCATGGAAATGCCCCAAGGCAGCAAGTGCCCTGGGGCTCCTTTTTTCTTATATAGATTACTCGTAACTATTCAGAAGCCACTATTCCGCGAGGTGTTTTGGCATGAATATGCCAAAATCCCGAGGGTTGCACGCAAAAATCCCATCGCCGAAGACGATTTTCATTGGATTTTTGCTCGTAACTGTGAAGGTACTGAACAGTTACGATTACTCCTCAGTAAAGAGCGGTGTGGAGTAGTAACGGTCTCCGGTATCCGGAAGCAGAGCCACGATGGTCTTGCCTTTGTTTTCCGGGCGTTTTGCCAGCTGGATAGCTGCATAGAGAGCTGCGCCGGAGGAAATTCCAACAAGGATTCCCTCTTTCTTTGCCATCAGTTTGCCGATGCGGAAAGCATCCTCATTCTCTACCGGGAATATTTCATCGTAAACGGAAGTGTTCAGTACCTCCGGAACGAAGCCGGCGCCGATACCCTGAATCTTGTGAGCGCCTGCGGTTCCTTTGGACAGAACCGGAGAGGTTGCCGGCTCTACAGCGACTACTTTCACGTTCGGATTCTGTTTTTTCAGATATTCACCGGTTCCGGTGATGGTTCCGCCGGTTCCTACGCCTGCTACGAAGATGTCAACGGCTCCGTCGGTATCGTTCCAGATCTCCGGACCGGTGGTCTCAAAGTGGATCTTCGGGTTGGCCGGGTTTACAAACTGGCCCGGGATGTAGCTGTTCGGGATCTCTTTTGCCAGCTCGTCAGCCTTTGCGATGGCGCCCTTCATTCCCTTGCTGCCCTCGGTGAGCACCAGCTCTGCGCCGTAAGCTTTCAGGATGTTTCGGCGCTCCACGCTCATGGTATCCGGCATGGTCAGGATGACACGATAGCCTTTTGCTGCTGCGATAGATGCCAGGCCGATACCGGTGTTTCCAGAGGTCGGCTCGATGATGACGGAACCCTCTTTCAGCTTGCCGGCAGCCTCAGCCTCCTCGATCATGGCTTTGGCGATACGGTCTTTTACGCTTCCTGCGGGGTTAAAATACTCCAGTTTTACGAGAACGGTTGCTTCCAGGTTCTCTTCTTTCTCAATGTTTACAACTTCCACCAGGGGAGTGTTTCCTACCAGACCAATGCTTCCTTTATAAATCTTAGACATATCAATTTCCTCCTTGATATATATGGCAGATAATCTGTCGTTTTATTTTTTATCCCTGGCGGTCATTTTTCACCAGGTTATTCTTCTTTGGACCGTAAAATTCTTCCTCCGCCCAGAACCTGATCTCCGTCGTAGAAGACCACGGCCTGACCCGGGGTGATGCCCCGCTGCGGCTCGTCAAAGACAACTTTTACCCGTTTTTCATCAATCGGTGTCACCGTAGCCGGCGCTTCCTTCTGTTTGTAACGGATCTTTGCACAACATCGAAAAGCCCCCCTCGGATATTCGCCGGAAATGAAGTTCAGCTCGCCTGCCTCCAGAGTATCCTGAAACAGCCGGTCGTTGGGAGCCAGGACCACCTTGTTTTTGTCCAGATCCTTGCGGCATACATAGAGCGGCTGGGGAAGAGAAAGCCCCAGGCCCTTCCGCTGGCCGATCGTGTAATGGATGATGCCTTTGTGATGGCCCAGCACTTTTCCGTCCTCGGTGACAAAATCTCCCGGCTCAAAGGGACTGAATTTCCCACCCTCTTCTTCTTTTCCGGTACGCTCACAGTAGCCTTCAATGAATTTTCCGTAATCGCCGTCGGGCACGAAGCAGATATCCTGGCTGTCATGCTTGTGGGCATTGAGAAGGCCGTTGGCCTCGGCGATTTTTCTCGCTTCCGTCTTTTCATAGGTTCCTAACGGAAACAGAGTGTGCGCCAGCTGCTCCTGAGTCAGGTTGTAAAGCACATAGCTTTGATCCTTCGTGGAATCCAGCGCTTTCTTCAAAATGTATTTTCCGCTCGTTTCATCATAGGAAATCCGGGCGTAATGGCCGGTCACCACATAATCGTAACCCAGCTCTTCCATCCGCCGCATGAGAGCCCGGAACTTGATCCGGTGGTTGCAGTCGATGCAGGGATTCGGCGTTCCGCCCTCGATGTAGGTATCCACAAATCGCTGGATGACTTCTTCCTCAAATTTATCTTTAAAGTTCAGTACATAGTAGGGCATGTCCAGGGCCTGGGCGACAAACCGGGCATCCTCCACATCCTTCAGGGTACAGCAGGTTTTCTCCGAACTGACTCCGATCTCTTCATTATCGTAAAGCTTCATTGTCACGCCCATACAGGTGTAACCCTGCTGCTTCATCAGACAGGCCGCCACGCTGGAATCCACTCCGCCGCTCATGGCGATCAGCGCCTTTTTTCCATTCTGCATCGTCTCACCTCTTTTCCTACTTTGTCGGTAGGAATAGTATACTTTCTATTTTTTGTTTTGTCAATACATAATCTAACACTTTTATTCTATCACATCTTGTGCAGGAAAGCCAAACCACATTTGCACTTTTTCCCGGTCCATGGTAAACTTTAAGAAAAGCCTACAAAAGGAAGAAAATCCCATGAAAGACCCGAAAAATAAAAAACCTCTTCTGAAAAAACAAATACTTTTGATCTTAGGTCCCACCGGGGCTGCCGTTCTCGTTCTGCTGGTGATCCTGCTCGCCCGGTCCTTTGCCGGAAAAGGCGATGCCACCACCGTTTCCAACGACCAGCCGGATACGCTGGAGGCGGAAAGCGCCAGTGCCCAGCCTGAGACTCAGCGCTTCTCCGAACCTGTGTCCCTCACGGTAAGCATGGCCGGGGACTGCACGCTTGGAAAAGACGAGGCCTTCAACTATAGCACCAGCCTCAACGCCTACTATGATATGTACGGTCCCACCTATTTTTTCCAGAATGTGAAATCTATTTTTGACGCGGACGACCTCACTGTGGTGAATTTCGAGGGAACCCTCACCGACTCCACGGAGCGGAATGGCGAAACCTTCGCCTTCAAGGCTCCTGCCGAATACGCCGAGATCCTCACCGACGGCGGCGTGGAGGCTGTCAACGTGGCAAACAACCACAGCCACGATTACGGCGACCAAGGCTTTGCCGACACGAAGGAAAATCTGAAAAATGCCGGGCTCATCACTTTCGGCTATAACGAGACGGCCCTCGTCGATGTCAAAGGCGTCAAGGTCGGCCTCGTGGGAATTTATGAGCTTCATGATCATCTGGAGCGAGAATACCAGTTGCGGGTCAACATCCAGAAGGTTCAGGCCGAGGGTGCAGACCTGGTCTTCGTGATCTTTCACTGGGGAAATGAAAAAGATACGGTTCCCGATGAGAACCAGGTGACTTTAGCCAAACTCGCCATCGATAACGGCGCCGATCTCGTGGTCGGCCACCACGCCCATGTGCTCCAGGGCGTCACCACCTACAAGGGAAAAACCATCGCCTACGGCCTCGGAAATTTCTGCTTCGGCGGAAACTCCTCCCCCAGCGATATGGACACCATGATTTTCCAGCAAACCTTCACCCTGGGCACCGACGGAAGCGCCACCTCCGAAGAACCGAACCTGATCCCCTGCCGGATCTCATCGGATTACTCCATCAACAATTATCAGCCCACGCCGGCCACCGGCGACGAGGCGGACCGGATTTTGCAGAAGATCCGGGATCGGAGCGAAGGACTGGGATAAAAGAAAGTCTGCAGACCGCTGAAATACAGCGCAATGGTCTGCAGGCTTTCTCTTTTTGCCATTATTTTACATGGATATCCATGCTTCCGCTGCGGAAGCCTTCGAGGTCCAGGGTCAGGTAGGGGACGCCTACTTTTTTCAGGATGGACAGGACTTCTTCCCTCTGTTCCAGAATCGCCGGAAAGGAGGCGCTGTCCACTTCCAGGCGGGCAATCTCGCCGTGGACACGAATGCGGACGTTTTTCAGGCCTAAGTTTCTTAAGGCTTCCTCACCCTCGCCGATCCGTTTGAGAAGAGCCATATCGATCTCCGTTCCATAGGGAAGGCGGGTAGCCAGACAGGGAGAAGAGGGCCGCTCTGCCACGGAAATACCGAGCTCTTTGGCGTAGGCCCGGATCTCTGCCTTGGTGAAACCGGCCTCCATGAGGGGGCTTTTCACGCCCAGCTCTTTTACGGCCTGGATGCCGGGGCGGTACTGTTTCAGGTCATCCTGGTTGGTGCCTTCCATGACAACGGCTGCATCGTGGGCTCTGGCAAAGTCCAGGAGACCGGAAAACAGGGATTTTTTGCAGAGATAGCAGCGGTTCTTCGGGTTGAAACGGATCTCCTCCTGTTTCAGCTCATCCACGGAAATGATCTCGTGGATGGAGTGATTTTCCCGGGCCACCCGGGATGCGATCTCCCGGTCTGCCTTCGGATGGAGCACCGTGTCAAAAGTCACCGCATAAAGCTTTGTTCCGTTGCGGTCTGCCGCTTCCTGAGCCAGTTTCAGGATCAGGCTGCTGTCAATTCCACCGGAAAATGCCAGGCAGGCGTTTCCCTTCGTATATTCATCCAGAAGTGCTTTTAATCGTTCTTTCTTTTCTTCCATGCCTCTTCCACCGCTTTCTGATAAATTTCCTGATAAGATCGGCCCGTTTCCTGAACCAGTCCGCGGATGCTGTCGTATTCCGGGTAAATATAAGTTTCCCCGGCTGATGTACAGATTTTAAGCTCTACTTCCCCATATGGGGTCATGACCGTTTCCTTTTTTCTCGGAAGGATCCTGCGGACCTCTTTTCGTTTCCGAAGACCGATGGCCGTGGTCTGATGGAAAATGACTTCCTCCAGCGCAGAAACCTTCTCTTCTTTACAGAGAACCTCCAGCTTACAGGCCGGGCGGTTTTTCTTCATATAAATGGGCGTGTAATTCACATCCCTGGCCCCTGCTGCCAGCAGAAGCTCCATTGTAAGCCCCATCATCTCTCCGGTGCAGTCATCCAGGTTGGTTTCCAGCACCCATATCTCATCCTCCGTTTCGTCGGAGGAACTCTTCTTCTGGGCGGAAGAACCGTTTTTCTGCGAATCTCCGTCTGCATTTACAGATCTGGTTGGCTCTTCCACAGCGTTTCCTGCCGGCAGGCCATTCATGGCCGGCTCGATGATCATGGCCCGCAGAAGGTTTGCATGGGGGAAATCTTTCTTTCCGGCGCCCATGCCGATCTTACGGATCACGAAAGTCTTGGGCAGGCCTTTTTTCGTACGGAAGGCTGCTGCAATCGCCGCTCCGGTGGGCGTTACCATCTCGCCGGAAACATTAGTGATCGCAAGATCCAGCTCTTCTGCCGCTGCGATTCCCGCCACAGCCGGGGCTGGAACCGGGATTCTGCCGTGCTGGCACCAGACGTGGCCCTGGCCCTCATAAATCGTGGAAACGTAAGTCTCCGTAATGCTCAGATCCACGGCGCAGGCCGCCGCGCCGACGATATCCACGATGGAATCCACAGCGCCGGTCTCATGGAAATGAACCTCCTCCAGAGGACAGGCGTGAACCCGGGATTCTGCCTCGCCGACAATACGGAAGATCTTCTTCGCCAGAGCGCGGACCTGCGGTTTTAAGGGAGCCTCGTCCAGCATGTGCATGATGTCGGCGTAGTGACGGTGGACGTGGTCATGATGATGGTCGTGAGCTTCCAGACCGTGGGTGTGGGGATGATCGTGGAATTTTTCTCCATGACTGTGCTCGTGATGCATGTAATCGTCATGCGTATGGGCTTCGTCCCCATGGCAATGAGCCGTCAGACTGTGCCTGCCATGAGAATGATTTCCTGAACCGTGCTCATGGTCATGCGTATGAGCTTCTCCACCATGGTGATGCAAAGGCTCCTGTCCTTCTTCCTCCTCCAGAATCACATCAAAATCACAAGCATCGATCCCGCATTTTTTCGTCCGCCCGATCGTTATTTCATACCCGTTCAGCGGCAGAGCCTCCAACGCCTCCCGGAGGGCCTCCTCTCTCGCGCCCAGATCCAGGAGGGCGCCCACTGTCATATCCCCGCTGATGCCGGAGTAACATTCCAGATATAAGGTTTTTCCCATTTTTACGCCTCCTTCTTTCCGGCTCCTACAGCCAGATGATTGATCTGATTGGCCATGTATCCGGCCCCGAAACCATTATCGATATTCACCGTAGCCATACCCTCCGCGCAGGAATTGAGCATGGTCAGAAGGGCGGAAACACCGCCGAAGGATGCGCCGTAGCCAACGGAAGTCGGTACTGCAATAACCGGATTTTCTACGAGCCCAGCCATCACGCTTCCGAGAGCGCCCTCCATTCCGGCCACAGCCACCACGCAGTTGGCCTTCCGGATCTCCTCAGTCCGGGCCAGCAGCCGGTGGATTCCGGCCACGCCCACATCAAAAATCCGGTCCACCCGGCTTCCGAAAAACTCTGCCGTCAGAGCTGCTTCCTCCGCCACCGGAATATCCGAAGTACCTGCTGTGCAGACAGCCACCATACCTACCTGCTCCACGGGATGGTCCATCAGCATGATAATCCGCGCTTCCGGATGATAAATCAGCTCCGGGAAACGCTCTTTCAAATAGGTATACTGCTCCGGTTTCACCCGGGTTCCCATCACGTTGGAGCCCATTTTCTGAAAGCTGTGCAGGATCCCTTCTATCTGCTCTGCTGTCTTGCTCTCGCAGTAGACCGTCTCTCCGTAACCGTTACGAAGCTGTCTGTGATGGTCCAGATTTGCGTAGCCCAGATTCTCATAGGGAAGCTCCTTTAAAATCTCTTCTGCCCGGGACAGTTCCATTTCCCCGGTCTTTACTTTTTCCAAAAGTTCTTTTATCTCCATAATAGACAGTTCACCTCTTTTTCGATAGGGCTATCTTACCATCTTTTCTGAAATTCAACAACTTGATCTTAACTCCAGACCGGAAAAAACTATTACAGACCCCTCCGTAAAAAATATCTTTTGAAGACAAAAAAACTGCCGCCGGGAGACGGCCACTCGAAGAATGGTCTGTCTCACGGAGCAGTTTTTCATTCTCTTACCAGTACCGTCTCGCTGCCACCGGAGTGGAGTAATAGGCGTTGGAAATGATGATTCCGCTGGCGGAATTGGCTGCGTGGACGATCTGTCCGCCGCCGATGTAGAGGGCTACATGGTCAACGCTTCCGCTGGAGGAATAAAAGAGGAGGTCGCCGGCCTGAAGGCTGTCAAGACTCACGGAAGTGCCGCCGGAGGCCTGGGAGGCCGCCGTTCTGGAAAGGCCAATGCCAAAGTTGGCAAAGACAGACTGAACAAAACCGGAGCAGTCGGCGCCGTTGGTCAGGCTGGTGCCGCCGTAAACATAGGGATTACCCACGAACTGTACTGCGTAGGAAGCGATCTGCTGACCAAGATCTGAGGAGGAGGAAGTATCTTCCGTTGCGGGAGCTTCGGTTTCCGGAGCTTCTGTCTCAGGAGCGGAAGTTTCCGACTCCGTGTATGGTGCATCGGTCTCGGGCGCTGAAGTTTCCGGCTCCGTGTAGGGTGCATCGGTCTCGGGCGCTGAAGTTTCCGGCTCCGTGTAGGGTGCGTCGGTTTCCGGGGCACTGGTCTCGGGTTCCGTGTAAGGCGCGTCGGTCTCGGGAGCACTGGTCTCGGGTTCACTGTAAGATGCGTCCGTTTCCGGTGCCTCTGGCTCTATATAAGAGTTATCCGGCTCGCTATAGCTTCCGTCCGTCTCAGCTGTGCTGTTGTCGGATTCCGTATAGGAATCTCCGGAACCTGTACTATCTGCAGAACCGCTGTCCGAGGTGTCACTCCAGGTCGTATCATCGGAAGCATCGGAACTGTTGTCCCAGCTGGTGTCTTCCGATGCATCAGAACTATTGTCCCAGCCTGTGTCTCCGGAAGCATTAGAACCTTCGGAGGTATCAGAGCTGTTGTCCCAGCTTTCATCTCCGGAGGTATCTGTACTGTAATCCTGACTTCCGTCCGCTGTCGAAGTGTCTGTATTTTCCTCGGAATAACCGCTGTCATAGCTATCGCTGCTCTCCGTATAGCCGTCATTTCCGCTTCCGTCAGCCACAGAGCCGGTATCAGAGCTGCTTTCACTGTCATAGGAAACCGGCTCCGTATACTCTGCCGCTTTCTCCACGCCATAAATCGCACCCTGCCCGGAGCCCTCGCCGGTCTCAGAAGTATCTGCCTGATTTCTCAGACGATCCTGCTCCTCTTCCAGAGTCTCTGCCACGGGATAGCAGGTGAGATAATCCGCATAGTAGGCGTTGATATAACCCTTCGTACCGTCATCTGCCACGATCTGAATCCAAGCGCCATTGTCATAGGAAACTGCATCTACCTCATCGGCTTGATGAACGCTTCCCACTGCCGTGCTCTCCTCGCTTTTTTCGGAACGAATATAGAGCTCCTCCGGATGAATCCGGGCGATGTGATACTGAACTTTTTCCGCGATAGCCGAGGCCTCATCCCCTGTCACCAGATAATCCGCCTTCACATAACCAAAGGCGTTGCCGGAAGTGATCTGATACCAGTCGCCCGTTTTGGAAATAATCGTAGCCGCGTTATCGTTATAGATCTTCGCAACAACCTCACTGTTTTCGTCGGGTTCCTGTCGGATGTTAATATATTCCTCACACTGGGCAAAAGCCAGCTCTCCGGTCATGGATGTGTCCGTCTCCGCCGCCAAAGCTGTCACGCCAGATGTGTGGCAGGCGATCCACCCTGTCACCAGACAGAAAGACAGGGCCCTCGCCAGATTTTTTCTTATCACGATGTCATGCCTCCTTGCTTGTCTATTTGTTACAGATTTGTTACAAGTGGCATTTTACCGTCCCAATGTGTCAGAAATTTGATAAAAAAATTAAAATCCTCTTAAGGCCTGCTCGTCACTATAGCAAAAAACCGCCCGGCTTTTCCACAAACCAGGCGGTAAAACATCATATTTTTTATACTTCTTCGTACTCTACAACGGTCTGCACCTTATAGCGGTACATGAAAAACCAGCAGATCCTTCCCATAGCCAGAGCGACCACAACATCCAGAATGGTATGCTGTTTCAAGAACATCGTGGCGGCGATGATGAGCAGGGTCAGTACCCAGGAGCCCCAGCGCACCAGTTTGTTTTTCCGGAGGGAACGGCTCTCCCAGATGGCCGTGCAGCACATAACAGAATTGAATACATGAAGACTTGGCATCACATTCGTGGGCGTGTCAACCTTGTAAAGCTCCTTTACCAGTTCCGTGAAAATATTGTGCCGTGCAAAGGTGTAGGGCCTTAAGTTCTGTCCGTTCGGGAAAATGTAGGAGACGATGAGAAACAGCGTCATTCCGATTCCCATGCAGACAGCAAACTGATAAAACTCTGTCCGGTTGTCGTTAAATAAAGTAAAGTACGCGGCGGTGAGTCCCACATAAGGGAACCACAGAAGATAGGGAACAATAAAGTATTCACAGAAGGGGATATTGTAATCCGCCCGCATCTGCAGCATATGTACCTGAACTCCCGTCCGGTGTTCCAAATAGTTAAAAAAGCACAGATAGAAAATCATGTAAGCAAGCACCAGACCTGCGTCTTTCCATCTGGATGAATTCATTTTTCTCATAAAAATAAACAACCCCGATTCCTCATACGAAATTTTTTCTCGTTTTCGCATGCATTATAGCACCGGGGCTGTTTGAAATTCAAGACCTTTTCCTTATAATTAAGAAATGTTTGCGATTCTTTCTAATTTCTTTCGTTTTTCCTTACAGGGTCTTAATAAATCTGCCAAAAGCTTCTCTGCCTTCCGGCGTACACTTGTAAACGCCGGCATCCTCGAGAACGCGGACGAAGACCTTTCCGACCTCTTTTTTCAGGATATCATCGATGTTTCCCTCATTGATGTCCGTGTAATTCGGAAGGAACTCATCCACCCAGTCCGCATGCTTTTCGATATCAGCGTTGGAGCGGATATCCTTCTTGTTCAGGATGTAATCCTTCAGAAGCTCCATCTCCTTTTTCAGACGGGCCGGAAGGATCGCAAGACCCATTACCTCGATAAGGCCGATGTTCTCCTTCTTGATGTGATGGCAGTCCTGATGCGGATGGTAAACGCCCAGAGGATATTCCTCGGTCGTGATGTTGTTCCGGAGGGCCAGATCCAGCTCAAAGGTATCGCCCACTTTTCTGGCAATAGGAGTGATGGTGTTGTGGGGCTCGCCGTCTGTCTCGGCAAAAACGAAGGCAGCCTCATCGGTGTAGCCTCTCCACTTATTCAGGATATGCTCTGCCAGATCGATGAGCCGTGTCTCGTCCTTGCAGCGGATACGGATGACGG
>ENA-OROU01001175-OROU01001175.1-human-gut-metagenome-genome-assembly--contig:-NODE-1175-length-23416-cov-3.264244_pt1 | contig 23416 bp, 26 predicted proteins | sample MGYA00242131_ERZ509054 | MGnify/ENA primary metagenome ERZ509054 (study PRJEB26280, sample SAMEA2338749) | human gut metagenome | biome: human gut; feature: human-associated habitat; material: faeces... | reverse complement strand
CCGAGCCGCTCAGCGCGATCCGTCCGGCTCTCTTCAGAAGTTCGTGCTTCAGCATGCCCAGAATTACGGCATCAAAAACATCGACGTGTTCTTCCCGGATGCCCGCGCCGAGCGCACTGAGCCCGATCTGTACAAGCGCGACACCGAGTGGGTGGCCGGTCTTCTGAACGGCGTCCATAAGGTTCCGTGGACTCGCATCAAGTCCGCGTACGTTGACCTGACTCCGGATGAGGCTCGTGCTAAGGGCTTCACGCTTGATCGTAACAACAACAATCGCAAGTTCGATGAAATGATCACGGCGTACAAGCGTCAGACCACGCCGACCACCATCTACAAGAAGCAGAAGATGGACCGTGATGACGTGCTCGACATCACCGAGTTCTCCGTGGTGAACTTCCTGATGCGTGAAATGCGTATCCAGCTCGATGAGGAAGTTGCTCGTGCAATCCTTATCGGTGACGGTCGTGACGTTTCCGCTGAGGATCATATCAACACCGAATGCATTCGTCCGGTCGTTTCCGACGACGATCTGTACGTGATGCATTCCGTGGGCAAGGCTGATGAAACCCAGACCGCTCTGGTTGACCGTATTCGTCAGTCCAAGGTCGGCTACATGGGTTCTGGCGTCCTGACCGCATTCGTTTCCCCGACCCTGCACGCCAGCTTCGCCGTGCAGCGTGATCAGATGGGTCGTCGTCTGTACGACTCCGATACCGCTCTGGCTTTCGAGCTCGGTGTCCAGAAGATCGTTGAGGTTCCGCTGCTCGAGAACTTCAAGCTGAAGAACAAGAACACCCTTCAGGCCATCATCTTCGATCCTCGCGACATCACCGTCGGCACCGATCGTGGCGGCGATGTGACCTCGTTCAACGACTTCGACATCGATTACAACCAGTACAAGTACCTGATTGAGACTCGTATGTCCGCCGCTCTGACCAAGCCGAAGTCCGCGATCGTGATCGAGGCAACCCCAAAAGCGTGACGCCTCCCGAATCGACTGACAAGAAGGTGACCGCTATCACGGTCGCTCCTTCCACGCAGTCGATCGCCGTTGGAGGCACTACTCAGCTCAGGGCGACGATCACCCCGACCGATGCAACCAATCAAAATGTCAAGTGGTCTTCCAAGCAGGAGGCTATTGCTACCGTGTCGCAATCCGGTGTCGTGACCGGAAAGACCGCCGGCGTTGCCCATATCGTGGCTTCCGCTCAGGATGGCAGCAAGGTGACTGGTGAAGCTCAGATCACGGTTACCGCTCCTACGCTTGGAACCTTGACCGTTGGTGTTACCCATGGAGCCGACGGATATTCGGTGACGGTGAGCCCCAATCCGGACTCAGGCAACCATCAGTATTATCGTGTGACCGAAGCGAACGCCGCTCCGACGATCACGTATGATCAGGTGGTGACGACTTCCGAATGGACTGCGTTCTCCGCTGAACAGAAGATTACCGGCACTGAGGGCCAGGTCATCTCCGTGGTCGAATTGACCGCCGACAGCAAGGCTCGCAAGTACGGTAAGGCAGTGCTTCCCGCACAGTCCGCTTGATATAAGGGTGATCAATGGCCCGATTCGCTGGAGCAGTAGGATTCGCGGAACAGGTGAAGACGGCTCCCGGTGTATATCGAGATGAAATTGTCGAACGACAGTACACAGGCACTGTCGTTCGCAACACCGTTCGTTGGAATACAGGGTCCGAGGTGAATGAACCGATGCGACTGGATCAGTCGATATCGATCATCTTGGACCCGTATTTCAATGATCATCTGAAAGCGTTGCGTTATGTGCGTTGGATGGGCGGATTGTGGAAAATCACGTCCGTTCAGATCCAGCGTCCCCGTGTCATATTGCAACTGGGAAGTGAGTATCATGAGCAGACCCCGTGAGGAACTACAACAGATACTTGAGAACCTCATGAGTGAAGCTTATGAGGCGCTTCCCGATGATGTTCGCAATGTAACACCGAATTTTTCGGGGCATGTGTATTTTCAGGCTCCGTCAAGAATCGAGTATCCTGCAATCGTCTATGAACGGACGAGTGCCGATACGCAGTTCGCTGATGACGCTCCATATATCTATGAGAAGCGTTATCAGGTGACTGTCATCGAAAAAGATCCCGATTCATCCATACCAGATCGAGTCGCGATGCTTCCGAAATGTCTTTTCGATAGGCATTACGTCACTGAAAATCTGCATCACGACTCATTTGTCATTTATTTCTGAAAGGAGTATCCCATGGCAGCTCTTGTTTGGGATAAGACCGGTGAACGTAAGTATGAGACCGGTGTCGATCGTGGCGTTCTGTTCGTCATGAAGGCGGATGGTACCGGTTACGATGCCGGTGTCGCTTGGAACGGTCTGACTGGCGTCACCGAATCGCCTTCCGGTGCCGAAGCGTCCGCTCAGTACGCTGATAACATCAAGTACTTGACTCTGACTTCCGCTGAAGAATTCGGCGCCACCATCGAGGCCTTCACTTATCCGCCGGAGTTCGCTCCGTGCGATGGTCAGGCAACTCCGGTTGAGGGCGTTACCGTTGGTCAGCAGGCTCGTCGCAAGTTCGGTTTCTCGTACCGTACCAAGATCGGTAACGACACCGCTGGCGTCAACTACGGCTACAAGCTGCACCTGATCTATGGCGCCACCGCAGCCCCGTCCGAGCGCGCATATGCGACCGTCAATGATTCTCCCGAGGCCCAGACCCTGAGCTGGGAGATCAGTACCGATCCAGTCGAAGTCGGTGTCGATGGTGTGACTGCAACCGCTCAGGTCACCATCGATTCCACCAAGGTCAATAAGGACAAGCTCAAGGCGCTCGAAGACAAGCTGTACGGACGTGGCACTGGCAACGCCTCTCCGACTTTGCCTTCGATCTCCGAAGTGATCAGCATGTTCAAGACCACCACCTCTGGTGGTAACGGTCACACTGCCTAATTGTCCGATTTCGCTGTCGACGAACCGAACGCGCTCACCCTGTCCTGAGTCGTTCAAAATAGGAAGTAATTCTTCCTGGCCACCTTTATGGTGGTCAGACTCTCTGGAAGATAACAACATTAGCCACAATTGATGCTACACGTTTTCTTGACCACCATCTTTCAGAGGGCCTGACCATTGTAACGGAAAGGAGTTATCATGTCTCTCAATGGTATCGATATCTCGAATTGGCAGGCGGGCATCAATCTTGCTGCTGTTCCCGCTGATTTCGTCATCGCAAAAGCCACTCAGGGGACCGGGTACGTATCCCCCGATTGTGCTCGACAGGTCGAACAGGCACGTGCGACTGGAAAGCGCTTCGGCGTGTATCATTACGTCTCCGGTGGCAACGCCGTCGCCGAAGCTAATCATTTTGTCGACAGCTGTATCAATTGGGTCAGCGCAGGTCTGTTCTGCATTGATTGGGAATCTCAAGAGAATTCCGCTTGGGGCGATGAGGGCTATCTTGAACAAGTCGTCGCTCAGGTGAAGACTCGTACTGGGATTCCTCCGCACATTTACTCGTCGGCAGCTTATTACGCTCAGGTCGCTGCGGTCGCCAATCGTCAGAACTGTGGTCTGTGGATCGCGCAGTATGCGAACATGACTCCGACTGGCTATCAGGACACTCCATGGAATGAAGGTGCTTACGCTTGCGTCATTCGCCAGTATTCTTCCGTCGGTCGTCTTCCAGGCTATGACGGAAATCTGGATTTGAATAAGTTCTACGGCGATGGAGCCACGTTCGACAAGTATGTGACCGGTGGCGGAAACGCTTCGAATGTTCCTCCTTCACAGCCTGCCGATCCGCTTGCAGGGCGTTCCGATGACGATCTCGCCAATGCCGTGATTCGTGGTGAATTCGGTGACGGTGATGCTCGCAAGCAGAAGCTCGGCGGTCGTTATGCTGCCGTTCAGGCGTTGGTGAATCAGAAGCTTGCTGCTCCCGTATCCTCTGGTCAGACATATACCGTTCAGGCTGGAGACACGCTGTCCAGCATTGCCGCCAAGCTCGGTGTCGCTCAGTCTCAGATCAGCGGCTTCCATTCCGGTAATCCGAATCTGATCTATCCGGGTGAGGTGCTGAATATTTCCGGAGGGTCGTCTCAGCCGTCAGCTGAATACTATACGGTTCAATCTGGTGACAGTTTGTCGGCCATTGCCGCTCGTTATGGCACTAGCTGGCAGCACATTCGTGATCTGAATGGTTTGGCGAATCCTGATCTTATCTATCCTGGTCAGGTTCTTCGCGTTAGGTAAGGAATGATTATGCTCGAGCTCACTCTTCCCGAGGTTGAGGGTTATGACGAGAACACTGGAAGGTTTGTTGCAGCCGCTCCCGCCGTGACCCTCAGGCTCGAGCATAACCTTGTCGCAATCTCAAAATGGGAATCAAAATTTAAGAAACCGTTCTTCTCCAAGGAACCCAAAACCGAAGAGGAGAGCAATTATTACATTTGGTGCATGGATCAGGATTCTGAACATGCCCTTTCTTTATATTTTCGCTTGACCGATGCCGATAGGCAGGCCATTCAGGAGTACATTGCCGATCCTCATACCGCAACGGTGATCAACGATCGACGTGAAACCAAGCAACATGCTAAATCGTTCACGTCTTCCGAGACCATCTACGCCGCGATGACAGCTCGAGGTATTGACTGGAGTGCTCAATATTGGCACATCAATCGTTTGTTGACGTTGATACGTCTTATCGATGTGGAAAATTCGAAGGGCGATAAACACAATCGTATGAGTGCCAAAGACAACAGAGCCGAACGCGCTCGTATCCTTGCGGAGAATCGTAAACGTTTTAATACAAGAGGTTAGTCATGACGGGTATCAGGGTGGAGGTCAATGGCGACTTCAGTGGCCTTGATCGTTTTATCACTAACATCAAAGAGCAACGATATCTCAAAGTCTTGGATCAAATCGGACGTCGAGGCGTTGATGCTTTGTCCAATGCCACACCTGTTGATAGCGGCTTGACAGCCGCTTCCTGGGGGTATGAGGTCCATAGGTCGAAACATCGATCCGAAATCGTCTTTACCAATTCCAATGTCAACAATGGCGTGAACATCGCCATTATTCTCCAGTATGGACACGGCACGGGAACTGGCGGATACGTCGCTGGACGCGATTATATCAATCCGGCGCTTGCAAAAACATTCGATCAATTGGCCGACGAGGCCTGGAGGGCGGTGACTAATGGCTAACATCGATGAACGTGTGGTCAAGCTGTCCATGGACGATTCGTCCTTGCAGCAAGGCGTATCTCGTGTTACCAAGGCTTTGGAGCAGCTCAAGAAAGCGTTCAATTTCAGCGACACCAAGTCGTTTGAAGAGCTCGATAAAGCTGCCAAGAAAGTCAAGTTTGATAGCGTCTCCAAGTCTGCATCCGATATGCAGAAGGATGTCAGTAAAGCCACGTCCAAAGCGGCTGACGATTTTGCCGAGATGGGTTCGAGCGCTCAGAAGAGTGTTCAACAGATTGGTGCCGCTTCCGATAACGTCAATCTAACCGGTGTCGCGTCCGCTGCGAACAAGATGTCCGATCAGGTGCAGCGGTCTGCTGCCGAAGCAAACTCCGCGATCGGAAAGATTGGCACCAATACCGTTGGCATTCAACAAACCGTTGACGCGATTGACGGTATCAATGATGCGGCCAATCGTGTCGATTTGAGCCCAATTCAGAAGGGTGTTGAAAACGTCAAAATGGGAATCTCTTCTATGAGGGATTCCTTGATGGACAGTGTGAATACCTTCAAGGCCACACCTATCGGCGAGCAACTTGATGCGGTTCAACCGCATTTCAAGGCCCTTGAGGCCATCGGCGTTGTTGCCATGGGCAATCTTGCGGCCAAAGCGGCTACGTATGGAATGCAACTTGCCAGTAATCTGACCAATGGTATTCGTAGTGGTTTCGAAGAGTATGAGACTCAGCTGAATTCGGTTCAGACCATTCTGGCCAACACCCAGAAAGAGGGAACCAACCTCACTCAGGTCAATACTGCTCTGAATCAGCTCAATACCTACGCCGATAAGACTATTTATAATTTCACCGAAATGACCAGGAACATCGGTACGTTCACAGCTGCCGGTGTCGATCTGCAAACGTCGGTGAATTCAATCAAGGGTATCGCCAACCTTGCCGCTATTTCTGGTTCAAGTTCTCTGCAAGCTTCGACAGCCATGTATCAGCTGTCCCAGGCATTGGCCACTGGTACGGTCAAGCTCATGGACTGGAACTCGGTCGTCAACGCTGGCATGGGTGGTCAGGTCTTTCAGGATCTGTTGGTTCAGACTTCTGAGAAACTTCAAACTGGCGCTAAGCAGTTCATCGCAGCAAAGGGTTCCTTCCGCGACTCGCTTGAGGAAGGTTGGCTGACTTCGGATGTTCTGACCCAGTCGCTGAACATCCTGGCCATGGACATCACTGATGTCGAGAAGGCCGTTCAGTCGCTCGTCTCCAAGGGCTACACCGAGGAAGAAGCTCGTCAGCTTGTCCAGCTCGCCCAGACCGCTCAGGATGCGGCGACCAAGGTCAAGACCTTCTCGCAGCTTATTGATACCGCCAAGGAAGCAGTCGGTTCCGGTTGGTCTCAGTCGATGCAGATCATTTTCGGCGATTTCGAAGAAGCCAAGGATCTGTGGACCGGTGTTTCCGATGAGATCAATAACATCATCAACGCCCAATCGCAGGCTCGAAACCAGCTACTGTCTTCCGGGTTCTCGTCCGGATACAAGCAGCTGGTGAATCAAGGAATCGTCGATACCCAGCGATTCAACGACATATTAAAGGAAACCGGAGACGCAGCCGGTGTCGGAGCAAGCGAAGCCATTCAGCAATACGGCTCGTTTGAGAAGTCGCTGCGAAAAGGATGGGTCAACGCCAATATTCTGAAAGATAGCGTTAACCGATTGACCCAAGAGGTTAACGGCTATGATGACGCTAAGAAACAGAATCTTGGCATAACCAATGAGCAAATCAACCAACTGAATGCTCTGAACCAGGGTCTTCAAAATGGCAGTATTTCCGCTGATGATTTCGCCAATAAAATGCAGCGGATGTCCGGTCGAGAGAACGTCATCCAGGGCCTTGCCAATATTTGGAATTCGCTGAAGACGGTCATTCAGGCGGTGGGCAAGGCTTGGGACGAAGTCATGCCGAGCATGAGTGGCGATACCATTTATGCTGCTACCGAGGCATTCCGTAAATTCACGGAAGGTCTGAAGCCTTCACCTCAGTTGCTGAATGTCATCACTACTGCCACCAAAGGCGTCGCTACGGCGTTCAAAGCGTTTCTTGGTGTTGTTGGTTTGGCAGCCAAAGGCTTCGGCACATTGCTGGGCTTTGCTGGTAAAGTCGCTGGATCATTCATTAATATCGCTTCATCAGCTATTAATGGCGCCAAAGCATTTGCTGAATACGTCAAGCAATCCAAGGTCGTTACCAATGCAGTCAAGCTATGGGAAGCTGCATTCTCATCGTTTGGAACGGTTGTCAAGACCATTGGCGATTCTATCAGCGGCGTATTCGATGGTCTGTTTGATGGCGCGAAGAAAGGCACTTCCGGATTTCCTGATATTCTCGGGATCATCAGCAAGACGTTGGCTGGTTGCGCTCAAGAAGTCAATAATTACGGCACTGAATTCCAGACAGCCTTCCAAGCGAAGTTCGGTTCTGTTCCGGAAATCGCTCAGAAAGTTTCGGATAAGGTTTCTTCTGCGATTCAATCACTTCGCCCAGCGTTCGATTGGATAGCTGATCGAGTTCGGGAAATCGGAGAAGCTATTCAGCGATTTTTCGGCGATCTTAACGGCAAGATCACTCTTGATCAGATTCTGTCGTTGATCAATGGCGGTTTATTGACCGGTGTTCTTGTCGGTCTTAGAAAGTTCATCAAGGGACTCAATGAAGTTGGCGATGATCTTGAGAAGTCGACCTTCAAAGGCGCTTTGAAGAAGACTCTCGATGATATCGGTAATTCGTTTAAGGACTTCGCCAAATCGTTTAAGATCGTTTCAATCACCGCTATTGCTGCATCGATCAAGTTGCTTGCTGACGCCTTGACACAATTGTCGACCATCAAGACCGAAAAGATCATGCCGGCTCTTGGCGCTATGACCGCCATCATTGCCGTCATGACCGGCATGATGACTGGACTTGCTGCTTTGGCTGAAGTAACCAACAAAGCCGGAAAACTGGTCTTTGATTTCGATGCGTTGAATAAGGTCGCTTTGGCCATGGTGGCGCTCGGCGCTTCCATGAAACTTATGGCCGAAGCCGCCTATATGCTCAAGGACATGGATCCGGCGCAAATCGCGGTGATATTCGGTTCCATGGCTGGTGCGATCGTCGCTCTTGGCGGATCAATCGCTTTGATGGGAACGGCCAAGCCAGAACGACTGAATGCCGTCGGCACCAACATGATTAAGTTGGGCGCCGGATTCGTATTGATGGCGTCCTCCTTGGTTGTGCTCGCCGGAGCCATCCTCATGATCGCGAGCGTCAAACCCGATGACCTTGCGCGTTCCATGAATGCCGTCGGACAGGGCATCGTTCTTCTGACCACAGCCATGGCAGTTCTTGGCGCCGGTGCGAAAATCGGTGCCGATTATTCCGGTGTCGGCAAGAATATTCTCTTGATGGCAACTGCCTTGATCCCCCTCGCTCTAGCGATAAAGATCCTTGGCACTATGGACCTTGACGATCTCGCCAAGGGTCTCGGTGCCGTCGCCATTGGACTTGGCGTCCTCGCTGGTGCCATGGCCGGTCTTGGCTATATTCAAGGCATGGGCGGAAGTTACGGGAAGTCCGCAGCGGCCATCATGGCATTCGCGACTGCCATGGTGCTTCTTGCGGTCCCGATCAAGGTGCTCGGCGGCATGGATCTTGATGATCTCGCCAAAGGCGTCGGCGCTTTGGTCATCACCCTCGGCGCCTTCGCCGGAGCCATGGCTCTATTCAGCAAGTTCAATGGCCAATTCGCCGGAATGCTGATGGCTTCAGCTGCCATATTGTCATTCGCTACTGCGGCTGTTGCGTTGACCATTCCGATCAAGGTACTTGGCGGAATGGATCTGAATAGTCTGGCCAAGGGTCTCAGCGGTTTCGGTTTGGCTTTGGCGGGTATGGTTGCGGCCATGAACCTCATGCCCAACAACATGTCGGGGCAAGCCGCAGGCATGATGGCGTTTGCTGCTGGCATTACCGTTCTTGCCGTTGCCATCCGTCTTATGGGATCGATGGATATCAAGCAGTTAACCACTGGTCTAATTGGCTTCTATGGCGCTCTTGTCGGACTCGGATTCGCAGGCACGGTTCTCGGCCCGATGGCCGCAGAGCTTATGGCAGTCGCCAAAGCCATGGGCGTGTTCGGTCTAGCCTGCCTCGCCATCGGCGCTGGTATGGCACTCGCTGGAGCAGGACTCACCGCTCTCGCAGCTACAGGTTCCGCTGCCGGTGGCATTCTGATGACGGCGCTCGACGCTCTGATTCAGTTCATTCCGGCATTGGCGAAGTCTCTGGTGACCGCGTTGATCGGCGTCCTTCAGGTGATCGTGGCCGCTTTGCCTCAGATTCTTGACGCGTTGTCGTCGATTCTCAGGGATCTTATGGCATGGCTTGTCCAGCAAGTTCCGGCGGTCGCCGACGCTGTTGTGACCATGATCGATAAGATATTGCAGGTGGTTGCCGCACACGCTGACACCATCACCGACAGTCTCGTAACCATTCTGGTTGCAGCGCTCAACGCCGTAGCCGGTCATGCTCCGGAGATTACAGCGGCTCTCGGTAATGTCATGACCGCCATATTCACTGCCATCGCGGATTCGATACGTAATCTCGATCCATCGGTGCTTACCTCGCTACTTCTTTCCGTTGGAGTCATGGCCTTGATATTCAAGGCTTTGGCGAAGATGAAGAAAGACGTCGTTGGAGCACTGATGGTTGGCGGCACCATGATCGGACTCATGGCCGCCCTCACCGGTGTCTTCGCGCTCATGAACCTGCTGAATCCGGTCAACACCGTGGCATCGGCGGTATCGCTATCCACAGCCTTGATCGCCATGACCGGCGCATTCAAGATCATGGAGACCGCGAAGAAGAACGTCATCGGTGCTCTGGCTGTCGGATCGGCAATGGCTGCAATCCTTGCCGAGTTGGCACTGGTCTTCGGACTCATGTCCGCCATGAACATCGACAACGTTGGCACCATCGCAGCGTCGTTGTCCGGAACCATTCTGGCCATATCCGCAACGGCAGCGATCATGAGCCTAGTCAACGTCGGTGCCGCTATGAGTGGCGTTACCGCTTTGGCGACATTTATCGCCGGTCTCGCTGCGATCGTCGTTGCCGCTGGCGCCATCAAGCAGATACCCGGCGTCGACTGGTTGGTGTCTGAAGGCGCCGCATTCATGGCGAAGATCGGAGCCGCACTTGGCGGATTCATCGGATCCATTGCTGGCGCTATTACCGGTGCCATCATGGGGGCTATCGGAAGTTCGCTGCCGGCACTGGCTACCGGTTTGTCTAACTTCATGACCAATCTGAAGCCATTCATCGCCGGAGCCAAAGAGATCGATGGATCCGTCGCAACGGCCGTTGATACTTTGGCTAATGTGGTGCTCAAGCTCACGGCTTCGAATCTTCTCGATGCCATCACCAGCTTCATAACCGGTGGCAATGGTATTGAGAATTTCGGAACCAAGCTGGTACCGCTTGGCCAAGCATTGAAAGACTACTCCGCAGTAGTTGCCGATTTGAATTCGGCATCCATCGTGTCGTCTGCCATGGCTGCTCAAGCGCTGACACAGGTGCTGAATGCACTTCCTGCCGACGATGGGCTTTGGCAGAGAATTGCCGGTAGTAAGGACTGGAGTACCTTATCCGACGGCCTCGTCCAAATGGGCATGGCGTTGAGTATGTACGGCGTTGCCGTGACTGGACTTCAGCCCGGACCGATAAGCGCTTCCATTGAAGCACTCAACGGATTGAACGGCGTGCTGAACGCTGTTCCTTCCGATGACGGTTGGTGGCAGAAAGTTGCCGGCGGCAAGGACTGGAGCACACTGTCCACCGGACTCACCGGAATGGGCAAGGCGCTTGCCGGATATGGCAAAGCCGTCTCCGGAGATGGTGTCAATATCGACGCCATTCAGAAGACGGTTCCAGCCATTAAGAAGTTGAACGAGGTTCTTCAGAACGTTCCTTCTGATGACGGTTGGTGGCAGAAGATCGCCGGTGGCAAGAGCTGGGGCACACTCACCGAAGGTCTGAAGGGTCTCGGCGAAGCACTTGCCGGATATGGCACAGCCGTATCCGGTGATGGCGTCAACGTCGGAGCCATTCAGAAGACGGTTCCGGCAGTCAAGTCGTTGACCGAGATTCTGAAGAGCGACTTCAGTCAGGTCGGCGATTTCGGTCCTATAAAGAACGCCGCAACGCAGCTTGGCAACGGTCTGTCTGGATACTATAACGCCGTTTCCGAGGTTTCGCCTGATGCCATCACACCGACGTTCGCTCCATTGCGTTCGTTGATCAATGTCGTCAACAGTCTTGGCGGCATGAAGATGGAAGGCACATCAGTCGGATTCATCACGGCCGCCACTCAGCTCGGTATCGGATTGTCGAACTACACGACGAACGTAGCTGAATTGGACTTCTCGAATATTTCGGCCAGTGTCAGTGCCGTTGGTTCGTTGTCCAAGGTCATGGGCGGAATGCCGGCCGAGTATGGCGGAGTCACGGCGTTCCAGCAAGCCGTGTCCACGCTCGCCGCGACATCGTTCATGTCTCTGGCCAGGTCCATTCAAAATGCCAATAGTTCCATTAGTACTGGTCTGTCCGATTTGAACACGGCGTTGAGCACTGGCACAACGACCTTGACCGGATCCGTGAATGCTCTGAATTCCGCTTTCCGTGGTATCAATCTCAGTGGTGATCTCTCGTCTCAGATGAGTGCTGCTGCAAGTGCTGCGAATTCTGGAGCAAACCAGATCCGTTCGGCATTGAACGCTCTCGCCACTTGGTTGAGCGGTTTCGCTTCGATCTGGCAGGCATCGTTCACACCGATAATCGGAGCCACTCGTACCGGTCTCAACCTGGTCGCTCAGGCGATTTCCTCGTACAACGGTCGTTTCTCGCAAGAGGGACGTAGTTTGGCGAATAGTCTGGGCAGCGGCATGCGTTCTGGCATCGGCAACCTTTCGAGTATCTTCAATAGCGCTCTGAGTGCCGCCGTCGATGGTGCTCGTGCGTATCGAGGAAGCTTCGAGAGTGCCGGTTCCTACCTTGCGGCTGGTTTGGCCGTGGGCATATCACGCAATTCCTATGCTGTAAGCCGGGCCGCAGCAGATGCTGTGTCGAATGCTGTTGAGGCAGCCAGGGAAGCAGGCGACATCCACTCGCCGTCACGTGTCATGGCTAAGGTCGGCATGTGGTTCGATAAGGGCCTGGAGAACGGTATCGCCGACAATGTCGGTGGCGTCGTTCGAGCCGCAAAGACCATGATGACGAGCAGCATCGATGTCGTCGATTCCTCGCTGAGCAACATCGGCAAGATCGATATTCCGGATTTCGACGTCAATCCGACCATTACTCCGGTGATGGATCTATCTGTCGTCGAGGGTCAAGCCGCGTATCTGAATTCCATGCTGTCCGACACAGTTGGCATCGGATATTCGTCCAAGATGATTGGCAAGATCACTGCGATTCCTCGTCAGAGGGATACCGGTCATGCTGTCGAAGGTGTTGAGAAGACCCCTCAGCAGATCATCAACAACTACGACTTCACGCAGAACAACACTTCTCCGAAGGCGCTCAGTCGTTATGATATCTACAAGCAGACCCGTACGCAGTTCCGTCAATTCGAGCAAATGAATCGAAATGGAGGTCGATGATGTTTCAGTCTATGACTGTTACGAATGCTCGTGGCGACACGCTCGATCTCCCCATCCGAAACCCAATGGCGACCGGCTACAATGTCGTCGCCATTGATGGTCTCGGACCGGTCGATGCCGTGCTTCAGACCAGCAACACCGTCACCACCGACGGCGTGATCTTCAACGGTGCCCGTAAGGATGAGCGCGAGATCACCATCAATCTCGCGTATCATCCGGAATCGGGCAAAAACATCGAGGACCTTCGGCATGGAACATACAGGTATTTCCCCGAAAAAGAGGAAGTCACCTTGGTGTTCCATGCCGACACCCGTTCGGTTCGTACGACCGGCATCGTCGAATCAAACGAGATTTCGATATTTTCCGAAAAAGAGTCGTCGTCGATCGTCGTCAAATGCCCTGATCCATGGTTCAGGATCGACAACGAGCTGAATAGGATCACATCGTTCTCCAACATCGAACCGGTGTTCGAATTCCCGTTCAACTGGACGAATAATCCGGTGAGTGAACCTAAACCGTTGTGGTTTGGTGCCATTCAGAATATGCATTCGAAAAACATCATGTATGATGGCGAATCAGAAGTCGGCGTGATCATCCGTATGTCGTTTGATGGCCCGGTGAATAATATTCGCATCTACAATGAAGAGGCCGGTCAGGAGATCGATGTCTTTACGGATAAAGTCCGACAGATCATCCCTGACGGCATCCGAAAAGGCGATGAACTGGTTATTTGCACGGTGCCGAAGCAGAAGTACGTTGAGATCATTCGAGACGGCGTCTCGTATAACATTCTCAACGCCATCAATCGAGACGTGCGATTCATCACGTTGCATAAAGGCGCGAATACCATCGTGTATTCCGCCGATTCCGGTGTGGATAACATCCTCATGTCGATCGAGAACGAAACGTTGTATACAGGAGTGTGACGTTATATGACTGAACAGTTGACCAAACGTTCCATGCAGCTGTTCGTGCTCGATAAGAGTTTCGAAGTCGTCAACCTATGTGACACGTTCAGTTCGCTTATCTGGACCGAACGATATTCCGGGTATGGCGACTTCGAACTCTACCTTCCAGCTTCCATGGCCAACATCAACATGTTCCCACGAGGCTTTTACCTATGGCTGATAGAACCGTTCGTATACGATAAGAACGGCAAGAAGATCGAGACTCGCAACGATGTCATGATCATCGAGAAGACCGAACTGAGTACGGACATCGAAGATGGTGACCAATTAATCATCTCCGGTCGTTCGCTTGAATCGCTGCTGCTTCGACGTGTGATTCCGAAGAAAGTCAAGTATGAATCGATCGATCCTCGAGAGATCATCAAGACGATACTGAACGAAAACATCATCAAACCTTCGGAACCCGCACGCAAGATTCCGAACTTCAAAATGGCAATCGATAATTCACAACCACTGGATCCGAAGTACAGGCAAACCTTCGAATTCGATGGTGATTACGTCTATGACGCTATCAAGACGATATGCGATACTTATGACTTGGGGTTCTCTCTCGATCTGAAGTCCGATGATCATTGGCAATCGTCCTATCTGTCGTTTTCGGTTCTCGAAGGTACCGATCGTTCGTATGAACAGATCAAGAACCCCTATATGGTCTTTTCGCCGAGATTCGATAACCTCATATCCTCGGATACCGTCGAAGACGATACCGAATTCTTCAATTCGGCATACGTCGCCTCGACAGAGGAGACCAAGGACAACGTGACCCGTCGTCTGATCAAATACGTTCCGAACAACTCCGGGCGTGTTGGTTGGGACATCCGGGAAACGTTCTATACGGATTCCGACGCCAAATTGAACGATGCCGATAATCATCCTCGTCCCGACCACGACATATATCCTGAACTGGAAAAGTACGGCCGAGACGAATTGAAAGCGCAGAAGTCGAACAATTCGTTCAATGCCGAAATCGCTTTGCTTGGCTCGGTTCGGTATCATCGCGACTACGAGATCGGCGACATCATCCAGTTCGACAACACCTACGGCGTCAACAAAAAAGCGCGCATCACCGAATACGTTCGTAATGAGGACGACAATGGCTACCGTGAGTATCCGACGTTCGAGCCGTTCTCCACCGAAGGCATCGATGCGCTTGAGGATTCGTACGGCGATTACGTGCTGGATAATTACGGCAATACCATCAATGAGGGATTCATCTGATCGAAAGGAGATCGTAATGACATATACTTCAGGATTCTTCAATTCGGTCAATCACGACCGAACGTATGACGCCGATACCTTCGGTTCCATGTTCGATGGAGTCATCAACGATGGCGTTTTCCGTACATGGGGCGATGGTATGGTCGTGACCGCCGTCGGCGGCATGACGGTGGCGGTCGGCACCGGTCGAGCATGGTTCAATCATACGTGGACCGTGGTCACCGCCGACGAACGTCTGACGTTGGCGGGCGCATCACCATCCATGCCTCGCATCGATTCAGTGGTGCTCCGTGTCGACAAGTCGACATCGGTTCGACGAAATCGAATCTACATCAAACAAGGACAGGCGTCCGGTTCACCGTCACGACCACAGCTCGAAAACACGTCGACGGTCCGTGAGTATGTTCTTGCCGACATTCGCGTCGATAACGGTGCCACGGCAATTTCCCAGTCGAACATCACGAATCAGATCGGACGCGCCACCCCATTCGCTGAACTGGTGAATAACACGTTCGATTCGGCGAACCTGATCAAGCAATGGGAATCGCAATTCCAGGATTTCATTCGCAACTCAACGCTGGATCCGAAAGTGTTGAGCCCGATTTCGAACGCTACGATTGATCAAATGTTCATCATTTAGTTAAGGAGTCAAAATGACAAGAATTCTCGATGCACAGGGCAACGAACTCAAGCTGGAAGACATTGATCTGAATGCCGGCAAGCTTGTTGACGAGACCATTACCGTCCATCACGACGCTGTTGAAGGTGTCGAGGAAGTATCTCATGTCGAGGTGCTCAAAGAATACTACGAGACTGGTCCGGATGGTACTCCGGTTCTCGATGAGGACGGTAATAAGATCGTCTTCGGCAAGGATGTAAAGACCATCATTGATGTCCCAGGCGTCGAAGCCAAGGATGCCTGGGATGAACAGGAGAAGATCCAGCGATACGTCCCGTATACCGCTGAAGAACTCGATAAGATCGCCAAAGAGAAGATCGACACCAAGGCCAGTGCGGCTGTTGCGGACGCTGAAAAGTCGGCGATTCGTCTCATTATGCAGAAAATCGCTCCGTCGCTATCCACGGACGAACTGATGCAGGTCGCAGCGATTCTCCCGAACTGGGATGCGTCGAAGACGTACACTGAAGACGATATCGTCCGTTATCAGCAGAGCCTGTATCAGGCCATTGGTGAGGTCCCGGCCAACACGGTTCCTGATGTGGCTACCGACAAGTGGACGGATATGACGAAGCCGGTCGATGGGGTCGCACGATGGATTCAGCCGAACAGCGCGGAGAACGCGTATGATTCAGCGGCCGTCGTCATGCATGACGATGAGCAGTGGTCCTCCGATGAGGACTACAACATGCACGAACCCGGAGTCGAGGGTTGGACACCGAAGAGTGACGCCGTCGCCGAGTGGGCCCAGCCGACCGATGCGAACAACGCGTATGCCGAAGGCGCCGTGGTGCGTCATAATGGCAAGCGATGGGTTTCAACGGTGTCCGGCAACGTCTGGGAGCCCGGTGCTTCCGGAGCGACCCAGTGGGTCGAATCCTGATAGGAGTCTCATATGGCACGTATTAACAGTTATACCAAGATCACCGGAGCACCGGCTGATTCCGACTGTTTTATCATTGACTCGACACAGGGCACCGCAGGCACCCGAATCGTGTTGTGGTCCGTGTTGAAGAGCGTTCTCACTGGCATATTCGCTCCTAAAGCCCATAAACATCCGGGCAGCGATATCACGTCAGCAGTCGCCAACGCCAATGCCGCCACCAACGATTCCACCGGTCAGAACATCGCCTCGACGTATGTGAAGGAGATCACCGCGAACGGCAGGACCGTCACGGTGAAACGCGGTAACGACACGACCTTCACGTTCCAGACGCAGGATACGACGTACCCTGTTGCCGATGCAAGTAAGTCTGGTATTATGGCTGCTAGCGATTGGTCTCTTCTGCATTCGCTGAAGGCCATTAATAAGTCGGTTGAACTTACCAATAGCGATAATCTGAATTCGTACGGTTCGGTGGATGAATGCGGATGGTATCATGCCGTAGACGCCAACACTGTGGCCAATAAGCCGTCAGGTGTCAACTATTTCGGCATGTTCGTCATGCGAATGGCGTCGGGTGTGATCGCTCAGATCCTGTACGATAACAACAAGAAGATCTGGACGAGGTCATGTGTGAATTCGTCATGGTCCTCGTGGACTGCTCTGGTCCGAACGACCGATACGATCGCCAGTTCCACGAACGCCACCAAGGCGACGCAGGACTCCGCCGGTCAAACGATCAACACGACCTATGTGAAGTCCGTCACCGCATCTGGTCGTACGGTCACCGTGACCAAGGGCAACGGCACGACCTCGACGTTCACCACGCAGGATACGACATACTCCGTAGCCACCCAGTCGGCCAACGGTCTGATGTCGGCAGCCGACAAGCGGAAGCTCGACGGTCTGTCCGGCGATTACGCTTCGGCCATCGGTCTCGCCACATCCTCGAAGGACGGTCTGATGCCCAAAACCGACAAGGCCAAGCTCGATGCGATCGGATCGATATCCACCAGCACGATCGACGGTTTCTTCAGAATTTGATGATATTTTAGGAGGTATGATATCATGGTAGCTTATCTTGACGAGGGGGGGGCTCGATATCTAGTCAAGAAGGTTCTTGACCGGATCCAGCCCGTTGGATCTCTCTATTTCAGCACTTATAGCACGTCCCCGGCGAGTTTATTCGGTGGCACCTGGGAACGCTATGCGCAGGGACGAGTGATGGTCTCTGCATCGGACACCGATACAGATTTCACCGTCGGCAAAACCGGCGGAAGCAAGACGCATGAACATGGTCCAGGAACGTTTGGTGCACAGGTCTCGCTTGACGGACAGAACACCGTCGTGCGACGTGTCCGTCTTTCCTCGTTCAAGGGTGATGTGCGCAAGATCGGTGCCGTCAATGGCGGTTCATTTGACGCAACCTGGGGAGCTGCCATCGCCGGACATTCCGATTCTGCGAGCTCGATGGAACCCTACGTCGCCGTGTATATCTGGAGAAGAACAGCTTAAGCCGTACGCCTCCAGATATACACCGATACGTACGGATCCAAAGTCGGAAGTTTGCCGATCGCCGAATAGAAATCGACCTGCATGGGACCGAACGAACCATCCATTCCTCGGGCGGAGCTAACTGTTTGACTACTATTGTGATTCGTGAATCCGCTATAGGTCTTGCCGCCATCGACGGAAATTCCTGACAGGTCATTTGTCGTTGTTATGCCTGCCAGTCCGAAGACGTTGCCTAAACGGACACGTAATTCATGCGTCTTGCTTCCGCCGGTTTTGCCGACTCCTCACGGAAAGGCAAGACCTACAATGGTTGCATATTTGGATCAGACAGGTGTACAGCACCTCATTGCGAAGATTCGCAATACGTTTTGGCCGGTCGGCACGATTCTGGCGACGACCACCAACACATCACCGGCGTCCTATATCGGAGGCTCCTGGGAGGCGTATGCTCCCGGAAGGACGCTGGTTGGTGCAGATGAAAAACATCCTATTGGTTCACAAGGCGGAAGCGAAAGCATAGATGTCGGACAAGATACTGATCTAGCAACGGCGATGTACATTGATGAAAATGGAAACATCCAATCCGAATGGAAGCGTGGTTATCATGCATCTGCTTCGATAAAAACTGGTTTATCGCTCGACACACGCGCTTCAATTAACTGGTCTTACCAATCAACGCATAGCGGAAACAAGGTTGCTGGCGTTTTGCCGATTGAATCGCCTTACATCTCCGTACACTATTGGCGCCGTGTCGCTTAAGCAATTCTACGCCAATAGCAGACGGCGAGATATTTATATAGAAAGGATCATATCAATGCATTGGATCGAAATGTTGATTACAATCGCTGGATCGGTATTCGCATCCAGTGGATTGTGGACGTTGATCCTGCATAAAGTAAAACAAAAAGATACCGGAATTCTTATGACTCGTGGTATGGCACATTACCGAATCATAGAGGAGGGTCAGAAATTCATCGATCGCGGGTGGATCACCCATGAGGAATATGACGACTTCATGAAGTATCTTGGCGACCCTTATCTGGAGTCCGGATCAAATGGTCTGGCGAAGAAAATGATCGACGACATATCCGACCTTCCGTTCAAATCGGTTTCGTCGATTCATAGTACTATGGATCATTAAGACGTCGCGTGACATACATGGCCCTTAATGAAAGGAGCCATTATGAACAACAACAAGATCTCTAATGGACACTATGAAGCACAACTCAAGAACGGATACTTAAGGATCAAGGGTGTAACACATCTTGGATGCTTAGCACTTACCGGTACCGTATATGACGGTGATATTCGCATGCCATGTGAAGTCATCGAAAAAGACGGACTGGTAAGATGTGTAAGTTTCAAGCTGAAATATGCACCTTGGTTTGCTGGTAGAAGTTTTTGTTAAGGGTTTGAAATTCATCATGTTCCCGAAAAGGATCTGTAAATCGAAAGCCATCATAGAGGCAATCATTTCAGAATAAAGCATAAGAGCCTATGCACCACGCATGGGCTCTTATACTTTTCTCACGTAAATCATAGAAGAAAGGATCATATATCATGGCCGAACACGCCGATCAGAAAACGTCATTTCTCACCGATGCAGGTTACGACGGCCTCGTCAAGGCTGCACGTCGATGGCTGCCAGCGCTCAGTGTCTTGCTGATCGTGATCGCTGGCGTCTGCACACAGCTCGGTCACGTTCCCGGCATGGAGGCCGCCACGGCCGGTCTGGCCACGGTCTCCGGTGTCTGCATGGCACTGAGCTGGGGTATCAACGAGCTGCTCAAGCGTGCCAAGGATCAGTGGAACACTTCGACTGATTCAGACAACACCACTGAGAGTACTGCCGAATGATATTATATAAGAGCCTATGCCACGTGCATGGGCTCTTATATTTTTGCCTCGACGCGAATCGTACATGGCCTTTAATGACAAGAGAATCTATCATAAAGGAGCAATCATGAACGATACGTTTACTTATGTCAGCCAACAGTACAGCCAGCACACTTGCCTGGAGCTTGTTCGGTGGATCAAGAACCACTGCAATCCGGAAACGGAGAGCGGTATTCTTACGACCAAGACGAAGAAGCTTCGGGTGATTATGGTCACTACCAACCTGGAAGACATGAGTGCATTCGCAGATTATCTGAAGACCATCACTCTCGTCTGAAAAGGGTGAGCCGCACATGCGGCTTGCTCTTTATTTTTTCGCGCATGATACATGTCCTTTATTGAAGAAATTCAACAATATCAAAGGAGTAATCATGCTTATCATCGACAAGATTTTGAACCGAACCGAGTCTTTCACTGCCGATGGGTATTGCAAGGACCAAGATCAAGTGAATACGATTCTTAACGTGGTCGGCTCTTTACCGTACGTAAAGAGCTATGACCATGCCATAGTAACGTATCCATTTTACGATCATCCAACCTTGTACATAACCATCACTACGTGGGGACACGGGCGTCGAGATCAAATCGCCAAAAAGATCGCTGAAACCATGTATATTGATGAATGATCATCAAGCCAGAGTCGCACATGCGGCTTTGGCTTTATATTTGCAGTCGCGAATGAAACATACCCTTTAATGAGAACCATACCATCATTAAAGGAGAAAACCATGTTCGCTGGAATTACCGCCATTGCCATCGCAATCGCCGCTCTCGCTGGAGAGTACTATGTGGTCGCTTTGACGCAAGAACACTGAACACCATTTCCTCTAATCAGGAATGATCAATAGAAGCAGAGCCATCTGCTTTGCTTCTTGTCCGATGATGCGTATGGTTTATATTTTTGGGCAAGAGGTTTGATGATATATTCGCGAAAGAATCATGGTCCTTAATGAGAAGCTATATATCAACCAAAGGAGTTATTATGGACCTCATCAAGACTATTTTCAAGACCGTCGTCTGGGGCGCAATCGCCATCATCGCTATATTCGTTATTGCGATTGTCCTCATCGTCTGCGGATTGTTCTAGCTTGATCAATCCTAATAATGACAAGCCGTTAACCACACGGCTTCTCGTTTATCCGATATGTTGAGTATAGCGGTAACGTCACGTACCACCACTGAGACCGGACATGGCGTTTATATTTTTTTTTCGCGCATGAATCATCGCCTTTAATGACAACATAACCGAAAGGAGCAAACATGTCCAATCAATCGAAAAGCATTAATCAGAAGTTCGATGAACAGATCGATGCGTATTTGGATCGTCTCAAGGAGGAGATGAATCCGGAGAACGAATCCGATTTGAACGACGATTTGACAAGGACTTCCGAAGTCACAAGAGACACTCTTGATGGCGACGGCAACGTCACGAGTTCGGTTGTGGAACGTCACGATGAAATGACGAACCACAATCTGGAATCGCTGAAGTCGCTGGTCGCCGTCAAGAACGACTATAATGACCATCGGAAGAGCCTGATCGAAACCGTCGTGAAAGCCGGAATATCGCTCGCTGGGATCGTCATCCTGCTGGGATTCGAAACAAATCACACCATCAGTTCGAGAAGCCTCGGGTTTCTGCCCAAACCGAAGATCTGACATGTGATCTATAGGATTACGTCAAAAGCCAGAGTCGCACATGCGGCTTTGGCTTTATATTTGTGATCGCGATTCATCCATGGCCTTTAATGACCGAATAATCGACACAAAGGAGAAACATGGATATCAAGACAACATCCAAGAATCTGTTCAGCACCGCAAAGGACCGCGTCAAGGAACTTTGGGACAAAGAACAGGAAGAGGACAATGTTGATCTCGTGATCCGTCGTCTCAACGAAGGATATTACGATCAACTGCCGAATGGCCAAGAACGCAAACACCATGCCGTGTGTATTGTCATGGACAAGCTCGGAACCGCAAGTCTACAGCTTGACGTCGTACGACGTTATCTGAAAACCTTGTCGGACCAAGCCTACCACGACTGACACATTGCTGGCGAATGATACTTGGCCATTCGCTTTTTATTTTTTAGGAGTAAACCATGGCAAGAAGACCAGTCGGACGACTTAAATTCACTCGCAAATCTCATAACAAGATATCACCTCATATTTCAGGACCAAAAATCGCTCTGAATATGTTCTACGCTTGGATGCTTGGACGTGATATTCCTTGCAGACTATATGAGCGTCGCATTGACATTCCGATCGAAACCTGGGATGAGTACGATGTTCAGATTATGGACGGACTTGACACGATCAACGATATATTCCATGCCAATTTCCAGGTAAGGAAGTGGTAACATGACCGGTGCTTATACCAATCATATCGTCCTTCTCGGCAAGCAGGGTTCCGGTAAGACGTCCATTGCCGAAGAACTTGCTCGTCGAGGGTTTCGGCGCGTCGTATCGGTGACCACACGTCCTCCTCGTGATGGCGAAGAGGATGGCGTGGATTACTGGTTCGTGGACGATGCCGGATTCGATGCGGCTTTGCCGGATTTGGTGGCCGTTCGAGAATACCGGACCATATTCGGTACGTGGCGTTACGGCGTGAATCTTCAGGATATCAATGACGATGACGATACCGTGACTATTCTCGATCCGACAGGATATTTGACCATCAAAGACCGCATCACCGATCGATTCGGAGTCTATCTGCATATCGATGACAATATTCGATATCAGCGACTGCTTCTTCGAGGCGACGATCCGGAGGAAATCAGTCGTAGGGAACGCGACGATGCCGCCCAGTTCGCCGTACTCGAAGAACGGATTACCGATGTCGTGGACATGATGTCCAATGGCAAACGATGGGTCAATTTCGAGGAATTCTCGAAAGGCGGATACGATACCAGTCGAACCGTGACCGAAGAAACCGATCGGATTCTGCGATATATGAACGCGTTCAATCGCGGAGAGATCAATTATGAACGAGCACCACAACCGGTGTTCAATCATGATCCGGAATTCTGATCATAACTAAGGAGAAAACATGTTAATTGCACTGAAACATCTACCACCGAATTTCCGCGAGCTGTTGCACAATGAGGAGGTGGCATCGGAACTCTTTCCCAAGATCATGGATAGGTCGTATCAAGCGCCACATAACGTCATCAGCGGCTGGTGTCAGTATGTTCGACCGAATGGTGTATCATTCTGGGTGTACGCGGACGACAACGGCGCTGTCTGCATCGAAACCGAGGCGGTGAGAAACGCCACGAATATGACGACGGTCGACAGGGATTTCGATATCAATACTTCGAAGAACGAGCTTACTCGTTTTCTCGAGCAGCTAGCGCCATGGATACTCGCATGCGATTTCAGACAA
>ENA-OROU01001157-OROU01001157.1-human-gut-metagenome-genome-assembly--contig:-NODE-1157-length-23714-cov-2.813433_pt1 | contig 23714 bp, 17 predicted proteins | sample MGYA00242131_ERZ509054 | MGnify/ENA primary metagenome ERZ509054 (study PRJEB26280, sample SAMEA2338749) | human gut metagenome | biome: human gut; feature: human-associated habitat; material: faeces... | reverse complement strand
AGAAGCCTATACCGAAGCACAAACTGAGGCTCCGACCGAGTCCGTGACCGAAGCCTGGACCGAGGCACCGACTGAGACAGAAGCACAGACGGAAGCTCCTGTTGAGACCGAAGCACAGACGGAAGCCTGGACGGAAGCTCCCACTGAGAGCGAAAGCTCCGCAGAAGCTCCGGCTGAGGATGAGCCGGTCAGCGAAAGCGACGATCAGAACTCTCTGATTGATGCGCCGATGATCCAGCTGGTACTTCCGGAAAAAATGGAAGTCGGCAAAGCTTATCAGCTTCAGTATGAGATCCCCAACGATGAGCTGGCAGCAGTCGGAGAGGCCAGCGTCAGCTACAGTGTAGAGGAGGGCAGCGATCTGGTAGATATGCCGGATAAGAGCGGAAACTTCACTGTAGAAGCAGAAGGAACCGTAGCTTTCCAGGTAAACGTTATGCTTGCCAACGGAACTGAGCTCCAGGCTTATGACCAGGGTGAGACCGTTCCGGCAGACCCGACAGAGACAGATACCGACACTGACGCTCCGTCCATTCAGCCTGCAGATGACAATAATCAGCAGCCCGTCGTTTCGCAGCCCGAGCCGGAGAATCCGGAAACACACTGGTATGACGGAATGAACCTTGCCATCAACACTCCGGGTTCCGGTGAAGGAAGCCTGGCAGTGGGAAGCGATTACCCGCTGGGTTATACTCTGACTGCAGCAGACGGCTCTCTTGTCTCCGCAGAGCAGATTCCTCAGGGTGTGACAGCAATTTATACCGTATCTGATACAAACCTTGCAGAGATTGTTACCGCAGAGGACGGAAGCCAGTTCCTGCGAGTGAAAGAGGCAGGAAGCTTTAGTCTTCAGGTAAGCCTTGACGGACTGACCTCTGCAGCAGTTACCTATACTTCCGCAAGAAGCAGCGCCGCAGAGCTTGTAAGTTTCACCGTAGGCGACATCACTGCAGCACCGGAAAACGGCGAGATTCATATTACTCTGCCGTGTAATTCCGCTCTTGATCCGGCAGGCATCACACCGGTGATTACCGTCAGTGACAAAGCAACGGTAAGCCCCGCTTCTGAAACTGTCCTTGATTTCTCCGACGGAGCAGCGAAGACTCTCACTGTTACCGCAGAGGACGGCGTTACCGTGAAAACCTATCAGGTGACAGTCACAAAGGCAGCTCACAGCTTTGGTGAGTGGATTGTTAAAGAGGCAACCTGCACCGAGGCAGGCGAGAAGACCCGTACCTGCAGCGTCTGCGGAGCTACCGAGACGCAGGCCATTCCTGCAAAAGGGCATACAGCCAGCGAGAAATGGGTAACGACAAAGAAAGCAACCTGTACCGAGAAAGGTACTCAGGTTCAGAAATGTACCGTTTGCGGTGTGGTAGTAAATACCAGAGAGACGAAGGCTCTTGGCCATAACTGGGAGACCATCACCAAAGAGCCGACCTGCACCGAGGCAGGAGAGGAATACAAGAAGTGTACGAGATGCGGCGAGATCAAAGATAAAAAGACCCTTGAAGCTCTCGGCCATGACTGGATCAAAGCTGAGAATACCGATGCAGATGGATGGAAGACCACGGTTCAGCCTACGACTACCAGCAAAGGCAAACAGGAGCGTACCTGCAAGCGCTGCGGAACGACAGAGAGCAGAGAGATCCAGCGTCTGAACATCATCGGCAACGCTTCCAACAACTATATCTGGGGCTTCACTAATCCGGCGAAATACCCGGTAAATTCCGTCATCACCTTTGAGGCAATCGGAGATGGAACGGACAATGAAGATCCGATCAGCGGAGACGTTCGCTATGTACCGACTTCCACCTGGAATCTGGTCAATGATTATAAGTGGGGCAGCAACGGTTATACCGCAAGCTTCCGCATCACGAAAGCCGGAAACTACACTCTGAAAGTTACATTCATGAAACAGATGTATGATGGCAGCCAGTGGGTAGATACCGGAGAAACCTCCGTCAGCACACAGGATTTCACCATCGCAGGTGAAGGCCAGTTTACTGATGAGAACGGAAATGGTACAGGAAATACCAAGAATCCGGATGAAGTCATCGGCGGCGGTGTAAAGACCGGAGATAACACTCCGATTGTAGCACTGGTTGTAGTTCTGGTGATTGCAGCAGCTCTGCTCGTGATTCTGGGTGTTGTCCGCAAGAAAAGTAAAAAGTAATAAGAAATGAAACGGCAGGAGCCGGACATCTTGAAAAAGGGTGTCCGGCTCCTTTCTTGTACAGGAACGCATATCTGGTTTCCTTTTTCATAAGATAGAAACAGAAGAATCAGTGGGGAGCGGATCAGGATGGATGTGAGAAAGTTCCGGGGAGCGGGTGTATTGATGCTCTGCCTGCTTCTGACAGCGGCGGGAATCTGGAATTTCCGCCAAGGCAGTCTGGAAGTGGCAGGAGGAATCAGCGCCGGGCCGGTGAATGAGGTGGATACGGCGGAGGCAAAAGTGGGCCTTATTTTTCAGGTGACAGGAAATGGGGAGGAGACGGAAAACGTTTTAAAAATCCTCCGGGAAAATGGAAAAAAAGCTACCTTTTTTGTGACGGAAAGCTGGGGAGAATCCTGGCCGGAACTGGTGACAAAAATCATACAGGAAGGGCATGAGCTGGGACTTTTAAGCCAGGAGGGCAAACGATGGGATCGCCTGAGTGGGAGGGAAGTGCGCTCTCTTCTGGAACAGGCGGGAGAACGGCTTCGGAATCTTACAGGGAGAGAACTTACGCTCTTTCAGGAGCGGGAAAAACGCTATGGGACAGGACTTTTGCAGGAGGTTCAGGGGGCAGGTCTCCAGCCGGTGGGCTGGTCTGTGGACTCAGAAGACTGGAAGGATTACGGGAGCGACGCCATTTTTAAGACCGTGACAGAGAGCGAGAGACTTCGTCCGGGAGCCCTGCTTCTTTTCCACACCGGGGCAAAAAATATGGCTCCCGCCCTGGAAAAACTGCTTCCGGAGCTTGGAGCCATGGGATATGAAGCGGTGCCTGTCGGGCATCTTTTTTAATCTTCTTTGTGAGATTTCTCGGAAACGATCTCTTTTAACTCTGTAAGAGCGGACTCGAACTTCGGAGAAGTGATGGTCGGATGCGCTTTTAAGAGCTCCTTGCGGAAGAAACCGAGACGATTGGACAGAGCCTTGCGGTACTCGTTGTCCACAATGTACTTGGTTTTCAACTGCTCCAGTTCCTCACGGAAGGCAGTCAGCTGTTTGCCGGAACGGCGCTCCTCGCTGTGCTCATGCTTCTGCAGGAAATCCAGTTTGGCTTTGACAGACTGGAGGGTGCCGGAGAGACGGTCCTTGGAATTGGAAAGGGTTTGGAAAGCAGCGGTCTGGCCGGTGAAGGCGATAATGGCATCCAGACGGGTCTGGACTTTATCCATTTCTTCCTTGGCGGCGGTCATCTTTGCAAGGAGATCCTTGATATCGAGGGCTGCCTTGAAGGAAAGGGAGAAATCGGCGGCGATATAGATCGTCACCACCAGGGCGATGATTCCTTCGGGCCTGGGCGGAATGGCATTTACTACGGCCTCCACAGGTGTCTGCAGAATATGAACCATGGCGAGAGTCAGAAAGCCCCAGGCGATGGTGGTGCCCAGACAGATGTGGCCGTTCAGGTTGAAGCGATTGTTGCTGTAATCCCAGTAACGGACCTTGAAGAGGGCCTCCATCGCGGCTCCGGTGAAGTATTCGAGGATCGTAGCTCCTACTGCGCCGAAGAGGAAGGTAAGGAAAACATTGCCCCGGACCGGAATGGTCACAAACAGCATAATGACGGCTCCGGAACCGTAGAGGGGAAGAAACGGTCCGCGCATAAAGCCACGGTTGACCCATTTCTTGTGCTGAATGGAAACATAGGTGGATTCAAAGCACCAGCCGAGGAAGCAGTAGATGTAGAAGAACATCAGCCAGTCCACGGTGGTATAGGTTTCATAGCTCATAGACTTACTCCTTTTTTAAAAAATTTGCAGGTTGAAGTTAATTCCTATTGTAGTGGATAAATGAGAAAAATTCCACTTTTTTTTATATTAAGGGTGATAGTAACTGTGAAGATACTGAACAGTTACGAGCGGTAATATCGGAGCACATGGGAGACATATTCCGGGTCGCCGTACTGGCTCCAGCCAAGCTTTCCTTTCATATTTTCAGCAAATTCCAGCGCATTGTCCTGGGAATAACCGCCGTAATTGGTGAGAGCCCAGGAAGCGTAGGAATTTCCATAATTGTAGGTTTGTAAGGCGAGTTTTAGCCTGGACTTTTGCCTGGGGGAAGTGCAGCCGGCCTCGTTCAGGCAGTAGGCGAAGGTCTCCACGCCCACCCGGATGGAATAATCTGGATCCAGGATGCTGTTCGGTGTGTTGGCATACCAGGTGTTGAAAGGGCTTTCTGAGGCCTGCATGACGTCGGCCACAGAACCGGCGCTTTCCTGCTGCATGATGGCCAGCACGACCTGGGAGAAAGCCGGGATGGAGTATTCCTCACAGTACTGATCCACCAGGGCCTGATATTGAAGGACCGAGTCGGAGAGATTTACCGCCCGTCCTTTTCCGAAGAGCAGATGGGGCCCGAAAGGCGCCAGAAAGAGGAAGAATACAAGAAAAATTCCCGCCAGGGAAAGACCAATGCGAAGATGGAGCTGTTTTTTTCGCTCCGCCACGCTTAAAGAGCGCCTTTTTCGGGGCGGCCGCTTTGTTTTCGTTTTATTTTCCATAAGAATCCTCATTTCGTAAGAGTCCCCCTCAGTATAGCAGAGAACAGATAAATGTCAAATCGGGATTCCCAAATAAAAACAGTCGTGGTAAAATGAAAAAGCGTAAGAATAGCCGGAGGGACGGCTGATATAGGAGGCAGAAGATGAAATTTACAAAAATGCAGGGAATCGGCAACGATTATGTGTATGTCAACTGTTTTAAAGAAGAGGTAAAGGATCCGGCGGCTGTGGCCCGTTTCGTCAGCGACCGGCATTTCGGGATCGGTTCGGACGGCCTGATCCTGATCCGTCCCTCAGAGAAGGCAGACTGCACGATGGATATGTATAACCTGGACGGTTCTCAGGGAGCTATGTGCGGAAATGGCATCCGTTGTGTGGCAAAATACGCCTATGATTACGGCATTGTGGACAAGACGGATATCGCAGTGGAGACGAAGGCAGGTATCAAGTATCTTCATCTGACTCTGAAAGACGGAAAGGTTTCTGAAGTTCGGGTAAACATGGGAGCGCCCATTCTTGAGGCGGAGAAGATCCCCATTGTTTCCGAGAAGGAACAGGTCATCGATGAATCCCTTGAGGTTGAGGGAAAAGAGTACTATATCACCGGCGTTTCCATGGGAAATCCCCATGCGGTGATTTTTCTCGATTATTCCCCGAAGGAGCTGGAGCTTGAGAAAATCGGCCCCTCCTTTGAAAATCACAAACGCTTCCCGGACCGGATTAATACAGAATTTGTCCATGTGCTGAACCGGAACACCGTGGAAATGCGCGTCTGGGAGAGAGGCACCGGGGAGACCATGGCCTGCGGAACAGGAGCCTGCGCTGTGGCAGTTGCTTCTATTTTAAATGGATTTACGGAGGACGAAGTGACTGTGAAACTTCTGGGAGGAGATCTGAAGATCTTCTGGGACAGAAAAGAGAACCTGGTCTATATGACCGGACCGGCGACCACCGTTTTTGACGGAGAGATCGAGCTGCCGGAGGCAATCGCATAAGAAAAGGAGAGGAAAACTATGATCTATCAGGTAATGAATATTAAAGCAGAAACCTATGAAGAGCCTGCGAAGCTGTATCTCTATCTTCTGGAAAAATCTCCGGAGATCGGCATCGACAAACGGCCGCTGATCTTTATCTGTCCGGGCGGCGGCTACGGCATGACTTCTGACCGTGAGGCGGAGGCAATCGCTCTGCAGTTTGTGGCAGCCGGTTTTCATGCGGCAGTTCTCCGCTACAGTGTGGCTCCGGCCCGTTATCCGACCGCCCTTCTTCAGGTGGCAGCAGGCTTCAAATATTTAAGAGAGCATGCGGAGGAGTTCCACATTGATGCGGACAGGATGGTGGTTCAGGGCGCATCTGCAGGCGGCCATCTGGCAGCCTCCTACGGTGTTTTCTGGAAGAAAAAAACCTTCCTGGCAGAAATGCTGCATACGACGCCGGAGATGCTGAAGCCCAACGGCATGATCCTGAGCTATCCGGTTATCACCTCCGGACCGAAGGCTCACAGAGGCTCCTTTGAAAATCTCCTGGGCGACCGCTATGACGAGCTGGTGGATGAAATGTCCCTGGAAAATCAGGTAGATGCGGACACGCCGCCCGCTTTCCTGTGGCATACCACGGAGGATGACTGCGTACCTGTGGAAAATTCCCTGCTCTTTTATCAGGCTCTCCACAACCAGGGAATCTCTGTGGAGATGCATATTTATCCCCATGGCCCCCACGGTCTGGGTCTGGCCAATGAGCTCACGGCTACCAAAGATGGTTTCGGCATCCAGCCCGAGTGTGCCACCTGGATCGACCATGCAAGGACCTGGCTGAAAAATCTCTGATACGGGGAATGGATATGGAATCGAAGATCGAACGACTGTTAAAAGAACTGACTCTGGACGAAAAAATCGGCATGATTCATGGAAAAGGCCTTTTTGAGACAAAGGGCGTGGAGCGGTTGGGGATTCCGCCTTTAAAACTTTCCGACGGCCCCATGGGTGTGCGGAACGAATTCCCGGGGGACAGCTGGGTTCCGGTGGGAAATTCCGATGATTATGTCTCCTATCTCCCGTCCAACAGCGCCCTGGCTTCCACCTGGAACCGGAAGCTTGCCGGAAAATGCGGCCAGGTCTTGGGAGAGGAGGCCAGAGGCAGGGGAAAAGACGTGATCCTGGCTCCGGGTATCAACATCAAGAGAAGTTCCTTATGCGGCAGGAATTTCGAGTATATGAGCGAAGATCCGTATCTTGCCGGGGAGATGGCAGTTCCTCTCATTGAAGGCATCCAGAAAGCGGATGTGGCGGCCTGCGTGAAGCATTTTGCCCTGAATAATCAGGAAACGGAGCGCCTCTGGGTGGAGGTGGAGGTAAGCGATCAGGCCCTCCGGGAAATTTACCTTCCGGCTTTCAAAAAGGCGGTGAAAAAAGCCGGTGCTTTGTCTCTGATGGGAGCCTATAACCGTTACAAAGGAGAGCACTGCTGCGAAAGCAAAGAACTTTTGACGGATATCCTGCGGAAAGAATGGGGCTACGACGGAATGGTGGTCTCCGACTGGGGAGCCGTCCACGACATGAAGAAATCGGCGGAGAGCGCGCTGGATCTGGAGATGTCCGTCACCTATGATTTTGACAATTACTGTCTGGCGCGGCCTCTCAAAGAAGCGGTGGAAAAAGGCGAGATCTCCGAGGGGCTCATTGATGAGAAGGTGAAAAATATCCTCCGGCTCATGGATCGGCTCCATATGCTTCCGGGAGAGCACCGGCAGAGCGGCTCCTACAATACGCCGGAGCACCAGAAGACTCTTCTCAAAGCGGCGGAGGAGTCCATCGTTCTTCTGAAAAATGAGAACCACATCTTGCCCCTGAAGCCGGAGCGGATCAGAAAGCTTTTGGTCGTCGGCGACAATGCCAACCGGTCACATTCCGGCGGAGGCGGCAGCGCGGAGATCAAGGCTCTTTACGAGATCACGCCCCTTCTGGGGATCAAGATGCTGCTGGGTGGCAATACCCGGGTGGATTTCTGTCAGGGTTATCTGGCGGATGATCTCCTGACGAAGGAGGCCGGCTGGCAGGAGGAGAGCCTGAAAGACGGCGGCGGAAAGACTGCCGGGGAAAAAGATACGGACGGGGCGCTGCTGCAAAAGCAGAAAGAACTTCGGGAGGAAGCCCTGCGGAAAGCTGCTCTTTACGATCAGGTTATTTTTGTGGGCGGTCTCAACCATCAGCAGGATCTGGAGGGTCAGGACCGGCCAGATATGAAGCTGCCTTATGCTCAGGATCAGCTGATTCTTGAGCTTTTAAAGGCAAAGCCGGATACGGTTGTGGTTATGGTAGCCGGTTCTCCGGTGGAGATGGGGGCGTGGCTTTCAAGAGCCAAAGCCCTGGTCTGGAACTGGTACGCCGGTATGGAGGGCGGCAAAGCCCTGGCAGAAGTCCTTTTCGGTAAAGTCAACCCTTCGGGACGGCTTCCTGAGAGCTTTCCTTTTTCTCATATGGACTGCCCGGCCCACTGCATCGGAGAATTTCCCGGCGGAAAGACCGTGGCCTACAGAGAGGGAATTTTCGTGGGCTACCGCTATTATGAGACCCGGCAAATGCCGGTGGCTTTTCCGTTCGGCTATGGTCTTTCCTACACGGAATTTACCTATGAGCGGCTGAAAGCCCGGGTAAAAGGAAACGGAAATGGCGCGAAGGTCCAGGTGACGTTAGGCGTGGTCAATACGGGAGCCATGAAGGGAAAAGAAGTCGTACAGCTTTATGTTGGAAGAAAGAATTCGGGAGAAGACCGGCCCATACGGGAGCTGAAGGCTTTCGACAAGATTTCACTGAAACCGGGCGAGATCAAAAATCTGGAATTTATGCTGGATATGGAAGCTTTTTCTTACTATGATGAAAAGGAAAAAGAATTTCGGGTGGAAAAGGGCGCCTATATCATCAGTGTCTGCCGGTCCGCCCATGAGGTTTGGATGGAAACAGAAGTGGAACTGTAAAAAAATGCTGCGGCGTCAGAAAATGACGAACCGCGGCATTTTTTATAGCGACGAGGAAAATGCACGCACTTGTGCAGGTGCGTTAGAGAAGTTCGATGCCGTGTTCTGCGGCAGCCTTGACGTCCTCCTCGGGCCAGAGAGAAGCCTGTACCTCGCCGATGTGGGCTTTTCTCAGGTAGAACATACAGATACGGGACTGGCCGATTCCGCCGCCGATCGTGTATGGAAGCTCTTTATTCAGGATGGCTTTTTGGAAGGGAAGCTCCGCCCGCTCCGGGCAGCCGGCCCGCTCCAACTGTTTTTTCAGGGAATTCTCATCCACGCGGATACCCATGGAAGAGAGCTCCAGAGCAATGTCGAGCACCGGATAGTAGACGATGATATCGCCGTTTAAGGACCAGTCGTCGTAGTCCGGAGCACGGCCGTCGTGAGGAATGCCGGATTTCAGCTTGTCGCCGATCTGCATGATAAAGACAGCGCCCTTGAGCTTTGTGATCTTGTATTCCCGCTCCTTCGGGGGGCAGTCCGGATACATATCTTCGAGCTCCTGAGAGGTGATGAAGAAGATATTTTTCGGAAGGATTTCCTCAATATAATCATACTCGATGGCCATGTATTTCTCTGTTTTTTTCAGAGCCTGGTACACTTCCTGAACCACCTGTTTCAGAGTGTCCATGTTGCGGTCTTCTTTGGAGATGATTTTCTCCCAGTCCCACTGGTCCACATAGATGGAATGGATGTTGTCTGTCTCCTCATCCCGGCGGATGGCGTTCATATCGGTATAAAGACCCTCGCCGTAGGAAAAACCGTATTTTTTCAGAGCGTACCGTTTCCATTTTGCAAGAGAATGGACGATCTCGGCATTTTCGCCCTTTATGCCGCGGATATCGAAGCTTACCGGGCGCTCCACGCCGTTCAGGTTATCGTTCAGACCAGAGGAAGGCTCAACGAAAAGGGGAGCGGTCACACGCAGAAGGTTCAGCCGCTCGGTGAGGGCGCGCTGGAAGAAATCTTTGACGGTCTTGATGGCAACCTGGGTATCGTGAAGATTCAGATCGGAATGGTAATTTTCAGGATAAATGGATTTGCTCATAAAAATCCCTCCTTTGTTTTCTTTTCAAAGGCCAAAAGACAGCAGATGAGTATTCTCTGCCGCTTTGAACCGCTACAGTACATGTTAGCATACCAGGAAAAAGGTGTAAACTGGAAATTTCAAAAAATTAGGGCTGTTTTCGGAAAAGGATCTGCTATAATAAAGATACTATCTTTTGCGTGGGAGAATGAGAAAATGAAAAGGAAACATTCTTTGAAACTGGTGATCGTAAGTCTGGCTTTTCTCTGCTGGCTGATTCCCATCCTTCTTATGGTGGCGGTGATGGGCTATTATGTGCTGAGTAAGCAGGATGACGAGCAGCTGGAGCGGCTGGCGGAGCAGATGGCAGCCAGCAGCCGGATCTGTCAGGAGCGGCTGGATGGGGCCATTGCCAATTCGAGAAGGATCAGCTATGACAAGACCGTGCAGCAGAAATATGAGCAGTACCAGCGGGGAGAGCTGTCCTACGCGGCCCTCTACTCGGAAGTCCAGTACTACCTTTCCGTGGAGTACAGCCGGAAAAAAGAGGCGGCCTTTGCTCTCATCATGATGAACGGAAAGGAAAAGGACGAAAGCTTCAACGTGGTAAACAGCAGTGCTGGCGGAAGCTATCAGGGGATTCTCGAGTTCTGGGAGCAGGACGCGGAGCTGGTGAAGGAGTGCGCGGCAAAACTTGATACGGCCATCGGTTTCGTTCAGAATCAGGGCCGCCTTTACCTCGTGCGTAACATGATGAACAGCCGGTTTAAAAGCTGGGGTGTGATTGTGCTCTGCCTCAATAAGGACTACTGCTTCGAGACGCTTCTTTCCGGTCAGGAGAATATCGGCCTTTCGGTGGACTTAAGCGGTGAGAATGTCCTTTCCCAGGGAATCAGCGGGAAACTGCCGGAGTTTACCTGGGATTCCACCGGCCGCTATCAGGTGGAAAAAGGAAAGATTTACCTGACTTTCCGGATCAAGAGCTCCGATTATACGCTGAAAACGCTGATGATCCACAGCAGGGAGGAGCTTCCGGTGCCGCTTTACGGCTACGAGTATGTGGTGATCGGCATGCTGGCCTGCCTGCTTCCGCTCTGTCTTCTGATGTTTGTGGTCTTCCGGCGGCAGGTCAACCAGCCCATACGGACGCTGATGGAGAGCGCGGGAGAGATTGAGAAGGGAAACTTGGGCTACCAGATCAGTGAGGAGGCGGCCAACCGGGAGTTCCAGTACTTAAAAGAGGCCTTCAACCAGATGTCCGGCCGCCTTAAATACCAGTTTGACCATATTTATGAGGAAGAGCTGGCCCTGAAGGACGCCAGAATCATGGCCCTGCAGTCCCATATCAATCCCCATTTCATGAACAATACGCTGGAGATCATCAACTGGGAGGCCCGTCTGGCAGGAAACGACAAGGTTTCGGAGATGATCAGTTCCTTAGGAACCCTTCTGGATGCGGCGCTGGACCGGAAAAAACAGCCGGAGGTGCCGCTTAAGGAGGAGCTTACCTATGTGAAGGCTTATCTTTTTATTATGAAGGAACGCTTTGGCAAGCGCCTCGAAGTCACGCTGGAGATCCCGGAGGAGCTCTATCAGGAAAAGGTTCCGCGGCTGATCCTTCAGCCCGTCATCGAGAATGCCATCGCCCACGGCGTTCAGGTGCAGGGCACAGGAAAGGTGCGGATTACCGGAAAAAAAGAGCAGGATTTCCTGATTCTTGCGGTCCACAACGACGGGACCATGACGGAGGAGGACGAGGCCCGGATCGAACGGCTCCTAAAGCCCGATTACAATACCAGCCGGGAATCCTCCGGAAACTTGGGTATTGCCAACGTGAATCAGCGTCTCCGAATCCTCTACGGGGAGGAGAGCGGACTGTCGATTTTTGAAAAAAATGACGGTGTACAGGCGGAAATAAAAATCTTAATTCGGTGAAATGCCAAGAAAAGACAATAAAAAGCAGGTATAGTTATTCAAAATATCCAAGAAAAGCATATAATAAAGATGTAATCAATCAGGAAGGAAAAACCATTAAGGAGGTAAGATCGTATGAAAAAAGCATTAGCAGTTGTATTAACAGGAATTTGTGCAGCATCCGTACCCATGGGAGCCATGGCAGATGGAGTGACTCTGAATGTGACAACCACCTTTGCCGGAACGGAATCCAACGTGGAAAATTATCAGAACGTGATCAAGGATTGGGAGGCATCCACCGGAAATACCGTCAGCGATTCCTCCGCCACAGCGGATGAGACCATGAAGGCCAGAGTAATTACTGATTTTGAGACCGGTTCCGAGCCGGATGTGCTGTTCTACTTCAACGGCAACGACTCCAATCCCTTTGTGGAGGCCGGAAAAGTAGTCTCCATCGACACGATCCGCGAGCAGTATCCGGACTATGCGGCAAACATGAAGGACGATATGATTCCCGCATCCCCGGCAGACGGTGTGAAATATGCCGTTCCCTTCTATGGCTACTGGGAAGGCCTTTTCGTAAATAAGGCAGTCTGCGAAGCAGCAGGCATCGAGATCCCCGGAGCAGATACTACATGGGATCAGTTCCTTGAGGACTGCCAGAAGATCAAAGATGCAGGTTATACACCGATTGCCGCATCCCTGGCAGGTGAGCCCCACTACTGGTTCGAGTTCAGCATTTACAATCACACCACACCGGCAACCCACGCCACCGTTCCCGAAGCTGTGGACGATGAGGCAGGAAAAGCCTGGGTGGCAGGCCTGAACGACATCAAAGACCTTTATGAGAAAGGTTATTTCTCAGAAAATACCAACACCGCTACCGCAGACGAGGTATTCCAGAGCTTCATCGACGGAAAGGCAGCCTTCTATGTAGACGGTTCCTGGAAGATGGGCGGTATCGCAGAAGCAACCGACGATATTGACAATTTCACCGTAACCTATATCCCGGGCGAAAATGACCGGAAATCCACAGATATCATCGGAGGCCTGTCCTCTGGCTGGTACATCACCACCAAAGCCTGGGAAGACGAGGAGAAGAGAGACGCAGCAGTGAGTCTCGTGGAAGCTTTCATCAACGATGAGACCACTTCTGAGTTCGCAGGAACGGCAACCACCGCTCTGAAAAACGGTGTAACTCTGGATGAGTCCACTCTGAACAGCCTGCAGAAAGATTCTCTCACCATGACCGGCGGAGCTACAGGTATCACCGGCGCTGTACAGGACCTCGTTACTCAGGATCAGAGAGCACCGATCTTTGACCATATGGCAGACATCGTCACCGGTTCCGTTACTCCGGAGGACGCAGTTCAGGCAGTCATCGACAACATCGCAGAAGATTGATTTAAGGAAAGTAAGGAGAGCTTATGGGTTCAGCAAATATTTATAAAAACAGGAAACCCGTGATATTCTTCCTTATGCCGGCACTTGTTATGATGGGGCTGTTCCTGTATTACCCGTTTCTTCAGAACATTTTAAACAGTTTTATGAAGATCAAGTCTCTGGGAGCAGCCGCCAAAGGGTTCAACGAACCTTTTTATAAGAACTATGTAAAACTGGTTCAGGATCCGGCGATCCGTACCTCTCTGAAAAACACCTGTATCATGATCGTGGTGACACTGGTCTTTCAGGTAGGGATCGCCATTGTATTGGCGCTGATGGTGGATAATATCCGCCGCGGCGCCAAATTCTTCCGAATCGTATATTTCTTCCCCATCGTGGTCTCTGCCACAGCTCTGGGACTTCTGTTCAACCTGATTTTCCTGTATGACAAAGGAATGCTCAATCAGCTGCTGGAGTTCCTGGGCTACCGGGGAGATCTCATCGACTGGAAGGCTGGAGGAAGAGCGCTGGTGACGATGATGATACCGGTCACCTGGCAGTATGTGGGCTTCTACTTTGTGATCCTGGTGACAGGACTCAACAACATTTCGGAAGAACTTTATGAGTCGGCGGCCATCGATGGAGCCACGAAGCTTCAGAGGGTGCGTTACATTTCACTGCCGCTGCTCCATAACGTGATCTGCACCTGTGCGGTGCTGGGTGTCACGGGAGCTTTGAAGGTTTTCGACCTTCCCTGGGTTATGTTTCCGAACGGAATGCCTGTGGGAAAGACCTGGCTCACCGGAACCTATATGTATTACAATACCATGCAGTCCCCGGATGTGGACTACAGCTCTGCCATCGCCCTTGTGATCGTGGTGCTGGGTGTGCTCCTCTCCAAGGTGGTCAATGCGGTATTTAAAGAGAAAGATATGTAAAGGAGGCGCAGGAAATGAAGGAAAAAAGATTTTCAGCAGGAAAATTCATCGTCTATCTCATCATGATCTTCTGGGCGCTGACTACCATTTATCCTCTGGCCTGGGTGTTCTTAAATTCCTTCAAGGATAAAAAGCAGATCATGAGCAATTCCTTTGCCCTGCCTATGAGAGACCTTTTTACCACGGATAACTACGGCAATGCGTTTCAGAAGCTGAACATTTTCGGCGCTTACCGGAACAGCCTGATCATCTCCTGCAGCGTGGCGGCTCTCGTGATCCTTTTTGCGGGAATGGCTTCCTACGCGCTGGTGCGTTACAGCTTCCGGGGCAGAAAGCTTCTGAATAACCTGGTCATTGCGGCCATGATGTTCCCGGTTTTCGCCACCATCATTCCGGTCTACCGGATGGAATTTTCCTGGGGGATCGTCAATACCCAGAATCTCTGGCTTTCCCTTCTTTCCTGTGCCCTGCCGCAGATCGCGGGCAATATGGCTTTTGCGATTGTGGTCCTCACAGGATATATTCAGGGACTTCCCATTGACCTGGAGGAGGCGGCCTATATGGAAGGCTGCACGGCCATCAAGATCTTTTTCAAGGTCATCATGCCGCTGACCAAGCCCTCCTTCGCAACCGTTGGAATTTTCAGTTTTATCTGGAGTTACAACGATCTGTTTACCCAGCAGTTTTTCCTGAGAAATAAGGAACAGTACGCCATCACCCGTCTTTTGCTGGAGATTTCCAGCCGGGAAGGAACGAACTATGGCCTGATGGCAGCTGTAGTGTCCCTTATCGTGGTGCCCATGCTGATCGTTTACGCCTGCCTCCAGAAATACATCATCAAAGGAATGACCGCCGGAGCACTGAAAGGCTGAGAAGGCTTTACAGAAAGTCTGTAAAATGGTATGATGCAGAAAAAGCAGTGTGGGGAAGAGAACTTATGTATAAGGTAATGATCATTGATGATGAACCCATCATCGCCGAAGGACTTTCAAAAATCATACCATGGAGCCAGTGGAATGCGGAGGTTGTGGCTGTGGCGCCGGACGGTCTGACCGGGCAGACACTCATACGGGAGAAAAAGCCGGATCTGATTATCAGTGATATCTGTATGCCGGGTCAGGACGGCCTGAACATGATCGCAGCTCTGAAATCGGAATTTCCGGATATGGAAGTGACGATTCTCACCGGATATCGGGATTTTGACTACGCCCAGCGGGCTATCCGCCTGGGCGTAAGCCGCTTTCTCTTAAAACCTTCCAATCTGGGAGAACTCAACGAGGCCGTGGAGACCATGGTACACAATCTGAAGAAGAAGGGGATCCAGCCGGACCGGCAGGAACCTTCCGGAAAAGAGGAGAGCGAAGAGCAGAAAAACGCCGCCGGAAGCTTCATCGTCAGCAATGCGGTCCAGTACATGCAGGAGCATTTCCAGGAAAAGATCACCCTTCCGGAGGTGGCCGAGAAGATCTATGTGAGCCAGTGGCATTTAAGCAAGCTTTTAAACCGCCACATGGGGAAAAATTTTTCCGAAGTTTTAAACAGCATCCGCATTGAGAAAGCCAAGGAACTCATGAAAGATCCTTCCCTTCGCCTGGCGGACATCGCGGAGATGGTGGGCTTTCTGGATGTGGCCCACTTTTCCAGAGTTTTCAAGAAGCTCACCGGAGTCTCCGCCGGCGAGTACCGGAACCATCTATAACGACAGAAAAACCGAATGTATTTTTATAAAAACCCTCTTTACGATAGAGGGTTTTTGTTATATGATATAGAAGACTGTTCAAGAATTAGTGTGAAACGCACTGGAAATACACAACATATAGTATAATTGAAGGAGATTGCATATGTACGTTATCAAGAAGGACGGCACCAAGGAAGAATTTAATGTGGACAAGATCATTGCCGCAGTCAATAAATCCGCGAGCCGTATTATGTACCGTTTTACAGAAAATGAGATTGCCTTTATCTGTGAATATGCCAAGGAGAAAGCGAAGGAGAGAAGCAAAGACGGCATCACGATTCCGGAGATGCACAACATTGTGGAGGGAGCCCTAGACAAGGTCAATCCCGCTGTGGCCAAGAGCTACCGCGATTACCGGAACTACAAGCAGGACTTTATCCACATGATGGATGAGGTCTACACCAAGAGCCAGTCCATCCGTTACATCGGCGATAAGAGCAACGCCAATACCGACAGCGCTCTGGTGGCCACCAAGCGAAGCCTGATCTTCAACGAGCTGAACAAGGAGCTCTACCGGAAATTCTTCATGAACCGGGACGAACTTCAGGCCTGCAAGGACGGTTACATCTACATCCACGACCAGTCCGCCCGCCTGGATACGATGAACTGCTGTCTCTTTGATATCGGAAGTGTGTTGAGCGGCGGTTTCGAGATGGGAAATGTCTGGTACAATGAGCCGAAAACCCTGGATACGGCTTTCGACGTCATGGGTGATATCATTCTGAGCACCGCGGCCCAGCAGTACGGCGGTTTTACCGTACCGGAGGCGGATAAGGTTCTGGCGCCCTACGCAGAGAAGAGCTACCGGAAATATAAGGAAGAGTTCTTGAAATATGCAGATCCCTCCTGGCAGGGAGCCGAGGAAAAAGCCGAGCAGTACGCCATGAACAAGGTAAAACGTGACTTTGACCAGGGCTGGCAGGGCATTGAGTATAAACTCAACACGGTCGGTTCCTCCAGAGGAGATTATCCCTTCGTCACCGTGACCATCGGCCTGGGTACGGAACGCTTTGAAAAAATGGCTTCTGTCACTCTTCTGAACGTGCATATGGGCGGTCAGGGCAAGCCGGGAAATAAAAAACCCGTGCTTTTCCCGAAGATCGTCTTCCTCTACGATGAGAACATTCACGGACCGGGAAAATGCTGTGAGGATGTTTTCGAGGCGGGCGTGGCCTGTTCCTCCAAGACCATGTATCCTGACTGGCTCTCCATGAGCGGAAAGGGCTATATTTCCAGCATGTACAAGAGATACAAGAAAGTCATCAGTCCCATGGGCTGCCGGGCCTTCTTAAGCCCCTGGTATGAGCGGGGCGGCATGCATCCGGCAGACGATAAGGATGAACCCGTATTTGTGGGGCGCTTCAATATCGGCGCCGTGAGCCTGCATCTTCCGATGATTCTGGCAAAATCCCGTTCCGAGAGCAGAGATTTTTATGAGGTGCTGGACTACTATCTGGAGATGATCCGGAATCTTCACAAACGGACCTACGATTATCTGGGCAATATGAAGGCCTCCACCAATCCGCTGGCTTACTGCGAGGGCGGTTTCTACGGCGGCCATCTGAAGCCCTCCGAGCGCATCAAACCGTTACTGAAGCCTATGACTGCTTCCTTCGGTATCACGGCTTTAAATGAGCTTCAGGAGCTTTACAATGGCAAGTCCATCGCCGAGGACGGCGCTTTCGCCCTCGAAGTTCTGGAATATATCAACAAAAAGGTCAATGAGTTCAAGGAAGCAGACGGCTGGCTTTACGCCATCTACGGAACCCCGGCAGAGAGTCTCTGCGGTCTCCAGGTGGAGCAGTTCCGGAAAATGTACGGCATCGTCGAGAATGTTTCCGACCGTCCCTATGTGAGCAACAGCTTCCACTGCCATGTGACCGAGGATCTGACTCCCATCGAGAAACAGGACCTGGAAGGCCGTTTCTGGGAGCTTTGCAACGGCGGAAAGATCCAGTATGTCCGTTATCCCATCGATTACAACATCGAGGCCATCAAGAGCCTGATCCGAAGAGCCATGGATCTGGGATACTATGAGGGTGTGAACCTGTCTTTGGCCTACTGTGACGACTGCGGTCACCAGGAGCTGGAGATGGATGTGTGCCCGATCTGCGGTTCCAGAAACCTGACCAAGATCGACCGGATGAACGGCTATCTATCCTACAGCCGTGTCCATGGAGACACCCGTCTGAACGAAGCCAAGATGGCGGAGATCGCCGAGCGGAAATCTATGTAAAGAAGGCAAAACAATGTTTGGAGAAGCGCATGCTCACCTGTTTATGAACGGCTATGATTACCGGAAGGCCGTGGAGACGCATAAAGGGCATATCGAGGAGACAGTCCTCCGGGGCTATCTGGAGGAGTACCGGAAACGGGGCGTGACCTTTATCCGGGACGGCGGCGATGATCTGGGAGTTTCTTCCTTTGTGAAGACCATCGCCCCGGAATACGGGATCGATTACCGGACACCGGCCTTTGCGATCCATAAGAATGGCTGTTATGGCTCCATTGTGGGAAAAGGCTTTGATACGGTGAAAGAGTACGAGAGTCTGGTGCTGGAAGCGAAAAAGCGGGGAGCCGATTTTATCAAGCTTATGGTTTCCGGCATTGTGGATTTTTCAAGATATGGAGTCATCACATCGACGCCGCTTACCCGGGAAGAGATGCGGGAGTTCTTTCATATCGCCCACGAGAAAGGTATGGCTGTTATGGTTCATGCCAACGGGGCAGAGACTGTGCGAAACGCCGCGGAATGTGGAGCGGACAGCATCGAACACGGAAGATATGTGGATGAGGAAGCCATAGAAGCCATGGCGGAATATCATACGATCTGGGTTCCCACGGTGGTGACGGTGCGGAATCTCCTGGGCTGCGGCCGTTTCCCGGATGAAATTGTGAAACGTCTCTATGAGGAAGACTGCCGGAATCTACGGTTGGGAAAAGAAAAAGGTGCGATCTTAGGTCTTGGAAGTGACGCGGGAGCCTATCTGGTGCCCCACGGAAAAGGAATTGAAGATGAATACAGAACCTTTCAAGAGATATTCGGGGCATCCGAAGAACTGGATAACTTCTTAAGAAAGGGAGAAGAGGAACTCAGAGAACGCTTTCAGCGTTCCTGAGCTTTTTCTCTACCGTCACATGGTCGAACTCAAACTGGCTGCTGAAATGGCCGTCATCACCGATGAAATCGGCGGTTTCTTCCGGCTTCATATTGAAGACTTCTCCGATGGTCAGTGCTTCATGGGGCTTGAAGGCAGCGTTTTTCATCTCTTCCAGGAAGACGCCGATGCCTTTGGCTTCGTTCAGCATGTTAGCAATGGAAGAGAGTCCGTCGGGATGATCCACCGGATAATCCCGGAAGGGAAGGGCTTTCTTGATGTGGATGATGGCATCAATCCGGAAACCGGCGATGCCCTTGTCCAGCCACCAGTTGATCATTTTATAGAGCTCCTGGCGAAGCTCCGGATTCTCCCAGTTGAGATCCGGCTGACCTTTGTGGAACACATGGAGATAATAGAGCTCATCGTAACCAGGAACCGGTTCCCATACGGGGCCGCCGAAATAGGAGCGCCAGTTGGTCGGAAGCTTTCCGTCGTGGCCTTTCTCGAAGTAGAAATATTTTCCATATTTTCCGTAGGGATCCCTGAGAGCTTTCTGGAACCACTCATGCTGGTCGGAACAGTGGTTGATAACCAGGTCCATGAGGATATACATGTTCCGTTTTTTTGTCTCAGCTAAGAGTTCGTCCATATCCTCCATAGTGCCGAACCGGGGATCGATGCCATAGTAATCGGAGATGTCGTAGCCCTGATCCTTCAGAGGAGAAGGATAGACCGGGGAAATCCAGATGATATCGATTCCCAGATCCTTTAAATAGTCCAGTTTTTCAATAATTCCGCGAATATCGCCGATACCGTCCCCATTGCTGTCATAGAAGCTCTTGGGGTAAATCTGATAAGCTACTTTATTGTGCCACCATTGTTTTTTCATAGTCAAAATGCTCTTTTTCTGAATGAAAGTATCCTTATCTTATCACGCCTGTCTTCATTTTTCTTCCATAATTTTTTCTGTCAGTTACGGAATATTGACTTCTCTTGAAATTTTAAACTTTCCCGATAGTTGGAAGGAGTCTTTCGTGTGAGGCGCTTAAAGCAGGAAATAAAGTGGCCCATGTTCTGAAAACCGCAGTCATAGCAGATATCCAGGATTTTATCATCCGTGTCACGAAGAGACTGACAGGCCTTTTCGATACGAAGGGAGTTGATGTATTCGGTCAGGGTTTTGCCCAGAGATCTTTTGAAAAAACGACAGAGATACTGGGGATCCATACCGGCCAGATCGGCAAGCTCATGAAGATAGATCCGGTGCGTGTAATTTTCATGGATGTAGCTTAAGAGCCTTTTGATTGTGAGAATCCGCTGAGAATCTCTTCCACTGCCTGATTCGGAAGAAAGGAAAAGCTCATGGGAGCTGAGAATGGCAATGGTTTCCAGGAGAACTGCCTTTGCATGCAGAAGGGAGACTGCAGAGGGAGCAGGAGCACTTTTTAAAAGTAGCAGCAGAGAGGTTTTCAACTCCTGACCGGCAGGGGAAGCCAGGGGAATTCTGGAGGGAAAGAGAAGCTTCTGACCGAGAAGGGGGAGAAGCAGCTGTTGCTGGGTCAGGTCATAGGAGGAGAAAGAGAGCATATCCGGGCGGAAAAGCATAGCGTATTCCAGGCAGTCAGCGGAAAGCTCCACGGAATGAAGCTGCTCCTGGTTGAGAAAATAAAAGGAGGGTTCTTCGGTGGTGACATCATAAGTATCTACTTCAACCGAATAACCGCTGCCCTCAATGTAGAGGATCTCCATCTCCTCATGCCAGTGATGCGAGACGCTGGTAATAGTGCGGATGGAATTATAAAAGGCACAGGGAAATTCCATATTGCCGTGTTTTCGTGGTTCTTTCAGAGTCTCTGGAGGTTGTTTCATAAAATAAGATTCTCCTTTTGCAAGTATAAATAACGAAAGTCCCTGCCCAGTAAAATACAAAAGGCAGGGACTTGAATCTTAGATGGGTTTGAGATTTTGATATGAAGCTTTAGGACTGGCCGTGGGCAACTACCGGGGTAGGACGACGCTGATCGAAGACTTCGGAAGCCTTGAACATGTTGTCGAGGACCGTGGTCTGACCAAGGCTGGATTTGTAGAGCTGATAGCCATCCAGATCGATACGGCCCTGGCGGACGTAATGATCGCGGATCTGTACCCAGTAGGGCTGAGAGGCATCCACATTGCAGAAGAAATTATAGCCGGCACTCTTGAAATACTGGTACTTTTCGTTGCTGTCACTGTAGTCATGCCAGTCACCGATGTCGTTTCCGTGGGCAAAGATGATAGTGTCCACAGCGCCGACGATGTTTTGAACATTGGCAACCCATTTCTCGTTGTCAGCTTTCAGCTCGTCCACCGTTTTATCTGTGACGCTTAAGTGGCCCCAGGTATGGCTTGCAAATTCCCAGCCTTCCTCTTTGAGGGCATTGGCAATGACAGTAGCTTCCTGGATCTCTGTCTGACGGTTGAAATCCGGATGCTCTTCCAGCCATTTTGCCTGATCTTCCTGGAGATGTTCTTTTGTCTCATAATCGGAGTCGGTACGATAACCGAAGACTCCGTTGTAACCGGTGAGAGCGATAAGACCTCTGGCACCTTTGTAAGCGCCGTCGGGATGTTCCTTTAAGAAGGTATTGAGCCGGGGAACCACGTCGAAATCGCCGACTTCCTCGGTGCCGTCTGCAGTGACATAATGGCATTTCACATCGCCGTTCTCATCGAGGATCAGCTTGTCCGGATAACCGGCTTTCTGGTAGGAATGGTAGTAGCTTAAGTCATCCACGGAGAGAACGACCGCTTTTTTGTCCGGCGGAAGCATGAGGTTCTGGTTCGGTGCAAAGGTGACATTGCCGTTTTCATCGGTAGTCTCTGTCACGAGATCCCGGAGCCGTACGAAAACATAGCCGTTATCGTACATGGTCTGGGTGATCTTGTCAAACTCTTCTACAGTGGTCATCCAGGCGTTCATGCCATCTACCTGGCTCTGGCCGAGGACTGAGACATCGAAAGCCCGAGTTGTATCGTTGATCAGTGAATGGTAAAAAATATGAGGTACTGTGGTGACATCCACTGCCACGCAGGAAGCCTTTGTCGTCTCAAATTCCTGGATGGCTGCCATGATCTCGGTGTTTGATTCGTAGGAATCCACGCTCTTTAAAAGATCAATAGCTCCGTCATAGTCGTAACCGGCGGCCAGAAGCCGGGCTTCGGCAATCGGATCGGAAGTGCCTTCCGTCTCCGTTTCAGAACTGGTTTCGCTTTCTGTCTCGCCGGCAGAAGTGTTTTCTGTGTTTTTGGTGTCGGAGCTGGCTGTCAGGTTGTTGTCTTTCGGATTCTTTTTGGCATCACCGGAAGGTGACAGAAAATGCCACGCTGCGGAACTGGCGATAACCAGTACTACGACCAGGACTGCCAGGATGATGCCCTTCATCATCAGTACCTGATGCCGCCTTTTCTTCTGGCGCGCCCGTCGGCGCTCAGCCATACGTTCGTAATCGGATTCATTCATGATTTATATCCCCCTTTAAGATGAATGTGGTCTGCCGGAGCTTTCATACTCCGACAGAAAATCCCATTACTTTCAGTATACTGACATTTCATAATCTTGTCCAGAAAATACAGCACAATAATTTTCGAAAAGAAGAGGGTTAAAGTTGCATTTTGCCGGAATATTCATGGTGAATCCGTCTGAGGGGCTGCAAAGCGCGACTTTTACAGTCAAAGGACATAGGTCGTGGTGTTGATGATACAGGGGGCCGGGGCGTTGGTTTCGGGCATTTCGTCATTTTTGCCGAAGATGTTTCCCAGAATGGAACCGGCCAGGTTTTCGGCCTTGGAGGCCAGGGAAGGTCCGATGGAGACATAGTCTTCCGCTACGGAGATAACGGCACTTTTCTGCTCTTCTGTGCAGTTGATGTTGACACAGTCGGAGAAGTGCAGGAGAGAGTGAATCTCTTCCGGGGTGATCGACGGATCCAGCTTGACGCTGACGCAGTCCGTACAGGAGATTCCATCCGGGGAGAGGGATAGAAGATTCCGGTCAATGGTGACGGAGATGCGGTCAGTGAGGATCTGGCCCCGTAGGACTTTCAGCTCTTTGTAGACCGGATCAGTGGCCAGAAAAGCAGCCTCCTGGTCGGCGGAAAGCAGCACAGTGCCGTCGATATGGGGATTTTTCAATCGGGAAATCAGCGGTGTGGAAGCCTGATTCAGCGAAAGGTTTCCGTTGATATAAAAGCTGGGGCCGTATTTCTGAAGGAAGGCATCGTTCAGCACGGCATCGTCCTCCACATAAGTACCATTGTCCGGAAGAATTGCCAGATCGGCAGTGTCCGGGTTTTCCAGAAGCTCCAGAACAGTCTCCAGATCCTTGTCATGGAGTACAACCTTCTGGCAGGAAAAGTGCACCTGTTTCGCTGCGAGAGCGGCAAGGTCCAGCTGGGGATCCAAAAGGACCAGAAGCTTCGGCGTGTAGTAGAGACTTCTTTCTTTTGCGGTGCGATGGAAATACCGGTTGGGAAGAAAGACCGATTTTGTCAGGATGGCCTTATCCGGATAAGCAATGAGTTTTCCGTTGATCTCCACATTTCCCAGGGAGGAAGAGAGACTTTCCGGGCAGTAGATCGTGCCATTTACCACGATCTTCACATAGGAGGAAAGGGAAGAGGACGCATCAGGAGAGATGGAGAGCTTTCCGTTCACGATAAGGATCGTGGGTCTGGCGGGCAGAGTACCTGCTTTGATCTCATAGGAACCGTTATGAGTGGAAAAGGCAGGCGCTTCCTCCTGCTCCCAGTCAATGACGGTGGCAGAGTTTATGTTGACGGAATAGCGCCCGAGAAGCAGCCGACTCCTGGCGTTGCTCAGAAGGACTCCGGTATTGATGG
>ENA-OROU01001153-OROU01001153.1-human-gut-metagenome-genome-assembly--contig:-NODE-1153-length-23838-cov-3.137451_pt1 | contig 23838 bp, 17 predicted proteins | sample MGYA00242131_ERZ509054 | MGnify/ENA primary metagenome ERZ509054 (study PRJEB26280, sample SAMEA2338749) | human gut metagenome | biome: human gut; feature: human-associated habitat; material: faeces... | reverse complement strand
GAGTAATGTTCACAGCATCCTTTCCACTTTTGCTGCAATGGAATATTTAAGGCAGGATGAAGAAACCGGAAAGTACAAGCTTGGTATGGCGATCTACACATTATGTCATGCGTTGGGCGATGAACTTATTGTTGGAAATATCGCTCTTCCTTATATGCAGGAGCTTTCCAACTGGAGTGGCGAGCGTGTTTATCTGGGAGTGCCCCATGAGGATGAAGTGATCTATGTGAATTCCACTTATCCGGAAGAGGCTTTCAGCCTGATGCGGACGATCATGGGAGAACGGGCACGGATGTACTGCACCGGTCTTGGAAAAGCCATGATGGCTTATCTGCCGGAAAAGGAGGTCGAAGAATATCTCAGGAGAGAACTTCCGGCCTGTACCGATTATACGATCACAGATGCAGAGAAACTAAAAGAAGAACTGATACTTACCCGGAAACGCGGGTATGCCATTGATAATATGGAGCACGAATTTGGAGTCAAATGCGTGGCAATGCCGATCTTCAATCAGCAGCATCAGGTAGAAGCAGCGATCAGTGTCAGCGGACCGTCCCTTCGATTTGAAGAGGAGAAGATTCAGAAGATTGCTGAGAAGCTGAAAGATACCGTGCGAAAAATTGAACGGAGACTTTAAGAAAAAAATACCGCTTTTTGCGGTATTTTAAAGGCTAATAAAACAGAACAATGTTCTCTAATAGAGAACAAAGAGGAGGAAAAATGGAAGAGAAAAGATTTCCCGGGGGAGTCTGGCCGGTAATGCTTACCCCTTTCACGGAAGAAAATCAGGTTGATTATCCGGCACTGAAGGAACTGGTTGAATGGTACATCGAAAATGGTGTTGACGGTTTGTTTGCAGTATGCCAGTCCAGTGAGATGTTTAAGCTGACGCTGGAAGAGCGGGTAGGGATTGCGGCAAAAGTGAAAGAATTTGCAGCCGGCCGGGTACCGGTCATCGCGTCCGGACACATTTCTGATTCTCTGGAGGAACAGATCCATGAACTGAAGCTGATTGCGGAAACCGGAGTAGATGCGGTGATCATGATCACCAACCGGATGGCGGCAGAGGACGAATCCGATGAGGTCTGGATCAGCAATACAGAGAAAATTCTGGAAGCCCTTCCGTCTGATATCCGGTTCGGACTTTATGAATGCCCCTATCCATATAAAAGAGTGATGAGTCCGAAGGTGACAGAGTGGTGTGCATCCACCGGAAGATTCTATTTTCTGAAGGATACCTGCTGTGATGCAGATCAGATTCGTGAAAAGCTTGCAATTTGTAAGGATACGCATCTTAAACTTTACAATGCCAATACAGCGACGCTTCTGGAATCCTTAAAGGACGGAGCCTATGGTTATTGCGGAGTGATGGCGAATATGCATCCCCGCCTTTACCGGATTCTGTATGACCGTTATCAAACGGAGGATATGACAGAACTTTCCGAATTCCTTACTATGGCGGCTCTGATCGAGCGCCAGTGTTACCCAGTCAATGCGAAGTATTATCTGAATCTGGAAGGTCTGCATATGGGACTTCATTCCAGAGTAAAAAATGCAGAAGAACTTTCGGAAACCTTTAAAAAGGAAGTAAAGATGCTTCGGAGTCTGTCCGAGCGGATGGAAAAAAGCCTGAAACGATAAATCAGTGAGGAGGGGTCACTCATGAAAAAGCCTGTAAAAGGGAAAAGTCAAGTTTGGAAAAACATATACAGAAGCCGTTATCTGTATCTTTTGTTTGCCCTACCGCTTCTGTACTTCATTGTTTTCAAATATGGTGCTATGGCCTGGCTGAGCATCGCATTCTTTGATTACAATGCATTTCTTGGATTTGCGGGCAGCAAATTTGTAGGAATCAAGTATTTCAAACAATTTATCATGGATCCGTATTTCTGGAACATCCTGAAAAATACGGTTGTCCTGAATCTCTGGATGCTGGTGCTGTATTTCCCGACACCGATCATCCTGGCGCTTCTGATCAATGAAGTGAAAAACAAGCATTTCAAAAAAATGGCACAGACCATTTCTTACATGCCGTATTTCCTTTCCACTGTGGTTGTGTGTGGTTTTATCACCACGATCCTTTCCAATGACGGTCTGATCAACCATGTGATCTCTTCTCTGGGACTGGAAAAAGTACAGTTCCTTATGGAGCCGGGCTGGTTCCGTCCGGTTTATGTCATTTCGGAAATCTGGCAGCAGTGTGGATGGGGTTCCATCATTTATCTGGCAGCTCTGGCAGGCGTGGATTCACAGCTTTATGAGGCAGCAGCCATTGACGGAGCCGGAAAATGGAAACAGCTGATCCATGTAAGTATTCCCGGGATCGCACCTGTGATTTCCATTCAGCTTCTTCTGACAGTTGGAAAGCTTCTGACAGTCGGATATGAAAAGATCCTGCTTCTGTATACGGGAGCAACGTACTCCACAGCAGATGTGATTTCTACTTATGTATACAGATGTGGATTGATGGAAGCCAACTACAGCTATGGATCTGCAGTAAGTATTTTCCAGGCTGTGATGGCATTGATACTTGTAGTTCTGGCAAATAAAGCAGCCCGCAAAGTAGGGCAGACAAGTCTTTGGTAAGGAGGTGCCGGAAACATGGTAAAGAAGAAAAAAATATCAGCCGGTGACAGAACCTTTCATATCGCTGTACTTGTGATCGTCCTTCTTATGTGTGTGATCACCCTGTATCCGATCTACTATATGTTGATCGTATCGATCAGTGATGGAAATGCAGTACTTCGAGGAGATATTACGATCCTGCCGAAGGGAATCAATTTCGGTGCATATAAAGCAGTGCTGAGTAATGAGTATGTTCCGAAAGCATATCTCAACACCCTGATCTACACGGTGGCCGGAACGCTGGTCAGTGTCGGTATGACGGCACTGTGTGCATACCCGCTTTCCAGAAAAGAGTTTTACGGAAGAGGGATTTTTACAGGGATCGTCGTATTCACAATGTTCTTTGATGCCGGTATCATTTCCAATTATATGGTAGTACAGTCTGCCGGTCTGATGAACAGCATCTGGGCGATCATTCTTCCCGGAGCCATCAATGTGTGGTACATGATCATTATGAGAACCTTTTTCTCAGATATTCCGGAGGAATTGTTTGAATCTGCAAGACTGGACGGCGCCAACGATCTGACGATCTTTGTGAAAATGGTGCTTCCACTGTCCAAAGCAGTACTTGCAACCATGGTTCTCTTCTATGCAGTTGGTTTCTGGAACCAGTGGCTGCAGCCTCTGATCTACTTAAATGACAGAAGCCGTTTCCCGATGCAGCTGATCCTGAGAAATATCGTTCTTGGAACGGATGCGGCACTTTCCAAATCCATGTCTGCTTCTGCGGATATGGCAACCATGAGTCTGAATATTAAATATGCAGTTATTTTTATCACGATACTTCCGATCCTGATGGTATATCCCTTCGTTCAGAAGTACTTTGTAAAAGGTGTGATGGTCGGCTCAGTCAAGGGCTGATTATATAGAAAGGAGAATTCACAATGAAAAAAGAACACTTGAAAAAAGCAGCGGCACTTTCCATGGCAGTCATGATGGCAGCCGGCAGCCTGGTAATCCCGGGCACAACAGCGAAAGCTGCTTCCGAAGTTGATCATTCGGAAGAAATCACGATCACGATGATGACCACTGAGGCAGGAACACAGAAATTCCCGACAGAAGGTTATGTTTACGATGTGATCAAGGAGAAATTCAACATCAACCTGGAGGTTCAGCCGATCCCGGCCAGCGACTACGACACTAAGATTTCTACCGTGCTGGCTTCCGGACAGATGCCGGACATCATCGGCGGTCTTCAGTCTGAGAAACTGCTGAAATATGCACCTACCGGTATGTTCCTGAATCTGACGGAGTATAAAGACTATGCACCGGACTATTTTGATCTGATGTATGGCGATGATCGTGCGGCAGAGACAAAGAAGGTAGAGAGTGACGGCAGCCTCTTCGGCTTCCAGAAATGTGAGTATAACCGTATTGCGGTTGCTCAGATGGTAGCCATCCGTACCGACCTTCTGGAGGAGATCGGTGTGGAAGAACCGACCACTTTTGAAGAATATTATGATGATCTCTTAAAAATCAAAGAGAAACATCCGGATATGTATGGCTTCGGAACCAGAAACGGTACCAATTACCTGGTTGGCTCCTTTGCTTATGCACTGGGCACCGGCGGTTTCCCGACCTTTGCAACGACCAGAGGTATGTATTATGAGCCGGAAAGCGATTCCTATGTATACGGACCGACTTCCGAAAAATTCACTCGTGTGGTAGAATTCTTACAGAATGCGTACAAAGACGGACTGCTTGACCCGGATTATGCGACGATGACCAAGGATGATCTCTTTGAGAAAGCATCCAGCGGAAAACTCATGAGCGTATATGACAACAACTCCTTCGTAGGTCGTGTATATAATCCGGCACTTCAGGAAATCGATGCAAATGCAAAATTTGATATCCTGAAACCTATGGCGAACGAGGATGGCAATACCAGAAGCTATCGTTATGAGAAAGACTGGCCAAACAATAACAGTGTGATCAGTGTCAGAACCAAATATCCGGAGCGTGTAGTAGAGCTTCTGAACTGGATGTATACCGAAGAGGGAAGAATGATCACTAACTTTGGTGAAGAAGGTGTAGACTATACCGTAGATGAGGATGGAACCATCGTAACCAGCCAGGATATGATCGATGCACAGGCAGGTGCAAGTGATGTGGCAGCAGCAGTCAGAGGTGAACTCGGACTTGGCCTTCAGGGTCTTGCACAGTATGTTGATGAGAGTCTGGATGCCCAGATCACTGATCCGATCATGGTTGAAAATGCGGAGAAGATCGCAGAGTGGACCGAAGAAGATCTCATCGACTACTATCCGCTGTGGCCGTCCTTCACAGAAGAAGAGACTTCCCGTATCACCGAGCTGGAATCTAATATCAACAACGTATTCAACCAGGAGATCGATGGCTTTATTACCGGAAAATCCACCATGGATGACTGGGCAGGCTTTGTAGAGACTCTGAAATCTCAGGGAACAGAAGAGCTGGAGCAGATCTTTAACGACGCATACGCAAGAACAAAATAATACTCGGCGGAAAGCCAGACAAGAAAGAAACTGCCGTATTCGGAATGGACGGCAGTTTCTTTGGTATAAGGAGAGGAGAACTTATGGGATACATATTTCCGAAAGAACTTAAGATTGTGACGGAACAAGGAGAAAATGCCCGTTTTGCTGCAGATTTTCTGAAGGATGAGATCTTTTTCAGCAGTGGTGCGGTCATTCCTGTGGAAAATGCAGCAGATGCAGACCGGGAAGCAGAGGCTGGAGAAGGTGAGATCCTTCTTCAGACAGACAGTGAACTGGAAGAAGAAACCTTCACATTGACACGAAAGGGTGATGGAATCAAAATCCAGGCAGCGGATAAAAGAGGTTTCCTGTACGGAGTATCCTGGGTTCTACGGAAAATGTACTTGAAAGACAGAAAAACCGGTTTTTCAGAGGAACTGACAGATATTAAGATTCAGCCATCCTACCGGATGCGTGGACATCAGCTGGGGTACCGGGACAAACAGAATACCTGCCCTGCCTGGACAGAGATCGAATACGAGCGTTATATCCGGGATCTTCTGATCTTTGGTTCCAACTCGATCGAACTTCTGCCGCCCCGGACGGATGATAATCTTTTTTCCGGTCATTTTAAAAGAGATCCGTTTGAACTGATGATCGAGCTTTCCGGGATTATTCATTCCTATGGGATGGATGTACATGTCTGGTATCCGTATCTCAGCCTTTCTATTGAAGGAGATACCTTCAAAAAGGAGATGGCAGAGAGGGAAAAAATCTTCAAAGCGGTTCCGTATATTGACGGTCTTCTGATTCCTGCAGGAGATCCTGGAGATCTGCCTCCGAAGGAAATGTTTCAGGCGGCAAAAGCAACCGCAGATGTTCTGCACCGCTACCATCCGAACGCAAAAGTATGGCTGGCTCCGCAGGCCTTTTCTCCGGAAGAACACTGGTATGAGGATTTTTATGAAGAGGTCTCCAAAGAACCGGACTGGCTCTATGGTGTCTGCTTTGCTCCTTGGGAAAAGGATCCGATCCAGGATATGTATGCCCAGCTTCCCGAACGCTACCAGAAAACAATCCGGAACTATCCAGATATCACCCACAACGTTAGCAGCCAGTTTGAGGTGCCGGGCTGGGATGAGGCTTTCGCTTATACGTTAGGAAGAGAGTCCTACAACGCCCGCCCCTGCGCGTTCCGTCAGATCCACGATTACCATAAGGGTTATGTGATGGGTTCCATCACCTATTCCGAGGGAATCCACGACGATGTGAACAAGATGATCTGGGGAAATCTTGATTACCGGGAGGAGGCTCCGGTGGAGGAAGCCGTTCGCGATTACGTCCGTTTCTTCATCGATCCGGATCTCACCGATGAGCTCAGCGGCCTGATCTTCAAGCTGGAAGAGAGCTGGACCGGCAGAATTCTGGAAAACGCCAACATTGATGCTCTCTATGAGAAAATGATGAGCATTGACAAGACAGTTTCCAGAGAGACCGGGAAAAATTTCCGCTATCAGATGCTCCTTCTGCGGATCCTCGGTGATTACCAGACGAAACTCCGCTATGCCCATGACCAGCAGCTGGAGAAGGAAGCCTATGAGGCACTTCAAGCAAAAGAGCCTGTGGATGAGCGGATCGAAAAGGCATTGAACACGTTGAGGAAAACCTGGCTGGAGCCGGTGGGCGTGAAGGAGCGTTTCCAGATGCAGCGCCTGGCAGACGAGCTCTACCGGAGCTGCAAAATCCAGCTCACCACTACCCGCCACAAAGGCCAGTATCTGGACCGGGGAGCCTGGCTGGATACGTTAATTTCCAGTATCTTCATCAGATGCTGAACCGGGCAAAGGCACTTACTACGGAAGAGGAGAAAGCCCAGGCAGTGGAAGAGGTTGTAAACCGCTGCAACCCGGGAGAGGGCGGACAGTATTTCCGGATGGGAAGCTTCGAGGGCTTCTCTCATGTGAAACCGACACTGACTTTTGCGGAGGATCCCTGCTTCGTCAGAAGTCCGCTGATGGCCCATAGCACCTACCTCATCATGAAAACTTACCAGTCCATCGGCTGGGACGATGAGGTTCCATTCCCCTTAGCCTGGACCCACGGAGCCAGAAGCCTCTATGGAACGCCGCTGGTGGCAGAATTTGACGGCCTGGATCCGGAGGCAGACTATGAGCTTTCGGTTACTTATCAGAACATGCTGCTTTTTGACGACCATTTCAATCTGAAGTTATGGGCCGGCGGGGAGCTGATCCATACGGAACTGGAGCGGAAATATAAGAACGGCGCTGATCCCGACCCGACCTACACCTGGGCGCTGCCGAAGTCTTCTTACCAGGATGGAAAACTCAAGCTTACCTGGCAGACCTATCAGCCGGAAGGCGGCTGCACTATATCCGAAATCTGGATCCGAAAGAAAAACTGACGACCTGTGACGAAGTCCTGTTTCTTCCATTATATATAGGGAAGAAACAGGGCTTTTTTTCTTTGTCAAGGTAAAGTATTACAAAGCAATCGTAAATAACACCTTAAATCAGGCAAAATAGTAAAGAACTTGACACCAAACAGAATCAATGTTATGGTAAATTCACCTATAATAAGAAAGACAGGACAAAAAAATGAAAGATTTTGTATTGGAAGCCTGTGTGGATTCAGTGGAATCTGCCCTGGCAGCAGTGAAGGGAGGAGCCAATCGGCTGGAGCTCTGCAGCAACCTGGTTATTGGGGGAACGACGCCTAGTCAGTGGCTCTATGAGGAGATCCGGAAGGAGTCTGATATCCGGATCCATGCGCTGATCCGGCCGCGTTTTGGCGATTTCTGCTACACGGATCATGAATTTGAGATCATCCGCAATGAGGTACGGATGTTCCGGAAACTGGGAGCTGAGGGCGTTGTCATTGGCATTCTCTGCCCGGACGGCACTTTAAATATGGAAGAGATGGAGAAACTGATGGAGGACGCAGGGGATATGTCTGTGACCCTGCACCGGGCCTTCGACGTCTGCCGGAACCCTTACGAGACCTTCGAGCAGGCGAAGCGCCTGGGAATTTCCACAATCCTGACCTCCGGCCAGAAGAACAGCTGTGTGGCAGGAAAAGAGCTGCTCCGTGAGCTGGTAGCCATGGAAAAAGGCGAGATCACGGTCCAGATCGGAAGCGGTGTGGATGCTGCCGCCATCCGGGAACTGCAGCCCTATACGGGAGCCCATGCCTTCCATATGACCGGAAAAGTCGTGCTGGAGAGCAGCATGCAGTACCGCAAGGAAGGCGTCAATATGGGACTGCCGTCCTTAAGCGAGTTTGAGATCTTCCGCACTGATGCGGAGAAGATCCGTGAAGCAAGAAAAGTACTGGAAGAATTGTAGGAGAAGAAAACATGTTTTTAGAGAAAAGTAAAAGCCGTATTGAGGCTGAGTTTGCAAAAAGAGCAGCGGAAGTTCCTGCTGTAAAAGAAGCGGAAAAAGAGATCGAAACTTACCGCCCGGAGGTGGCTCTGGCACTGAAATTCCTTTACACCACCATGCCGTTGAGCGATGTGGGAAACTATGGCGTTTCTTCTTTCCTGGATTATGCCGAGCACGGCGTTTTCCTCTGGGAGAACAGCCCCTATGTGAAAAAAATGCCCGAGGAAATTTTCCTCAACTATATCCTTTATCACCGGATCAACACCGAGGAGATTCTGGACTGCCGGAGCATTTTCTATGAAGATCTGAAAGACAGAATCCAGGGAAAATCCATGGCAGAGGCAGCGATAGAAATCAACTACTGGTGCGCGGAGAAGGCCACCTATCACACGTACCATCGCGCCCATCAACGTTTACCGCTGTGGAAACGGCCGCTGCGGAGAGGAATCCACTTTCACCATCAGCGCTCTGAGAAGCGCCGGCATCCCGGCCCGTCAGGTTTACGCGCCCTTCTGGTCCCACTGTGATGACAACCACGCCTGGGTAGAACTCTGGTGCGACGGAAAATGGTACTTCACCGGAGCCTGCGAACCGGAACCGATCCTGAACAAGGGCTGGTTCACGAACGCTTCCTCCCGTGCCATGATGGTACATTCCCGCTGGTTCGACAAGATCGTTCCGGAAAATGAGGATGTGAACGGAATCGAGGGCAACGCCATGGTGCTGAACCAGCTTCGCCGCTATGCTGATGTGAAAGAGGTTTCCATCCGGGTGAAAAAGCCCGACGGAACTCCCGCAGCCGGAACCAGACTTTCCCTCGAAGTTTTCAACTATTCCCAGTTCCTGCCCATCGCCCATATGGTTACTGACGAGAAGGGCGAGATCCATGTGACCACCGGAAAAGGAAGTCTTCATATCACCATTATGCAGGACGGTCTCTGGGCAGAGGGTGCCATCGATACGAGAAAAGAGGATACTCTGGAGCTGACGCTGAAAGAGCTTGCCATCCCGGAAGACTGGCAGAATTTTGATTCCATCGCCCCGATCGACACGCCAGTGAACACCGATCAGCCCACCGAGGAGCAGAAGGAAGAACGTGACCGTCGTCTTGCCGAGGCTCTGAAGATCCGCACCGCCAAAGTGGAAGCATTTATCCCCGACTGGAAAGTGGATTTTGTGGATAAAGTAGGCGAAAATAAAGAAGTTTGTGAAAAACTCATGAGCGTTCTCACGGACAAAGACAGGATCGACGCCAAACCTGCCGTTTTAAAGAGCCATGTGGACGCAGCCCTTCATCTGAAGGATGCTTACCCGGAGAACATTTACTATTCCTATGTGCTGAATCCGAGAGTCTTCAACGAAGTTATGACCGATTACCGCGGAGCCATTGAGGCCGCTTTCACAGAGGAAGAGAAAGCTGCTTTCCGTGAGGATCCGAAGGCAATCTGGAGCTGGATCGAGGAGAATATCAAGGTTTGCCCGGAGGCCGAGCAGGAGAGCGTTTACTTTGTTCCCACAGCTTCCCTGAAAATCAGAAAATCCAGCGAACTTTCCCGCCATATTCTGTTTGTGGCGATCGCCAGAACCCTCGGCGTTCCCGCAAGACTCAATCCGATGGACGGAGCTATGGAATATTTGATGCCGGATCCTGCAAAACAGGGAGCAGCGGCTTACGAGAACAGTAAATTCCAGGCCGTTATCGCCGGAAAAGCAAAAGAGGCCCGTCTGGTCTTCACCGACGGCGGTCTGACCTGGACCTATAATCAGAACTGGTCCATCGCCCGCCTTGAGAAGGACGGTTATCTCTCCCTTGAGCTGGAAGACCTTTCCTGGGAAAATGGAAAGCTTGCCATCGAGGCAGATCCGGGCATTTACCGCATCCTTACCGGAAACCGCCTGCCGAACGGTAACGTCTTCGGCAAGAGCCTGACCTTCTCCGTGGAAAAAGGAGAGGAGAAGACCGTGGAACTGAGCTTCCGGGAAGCAAAACTGAACGATATGCTGGAAGATATCGCCATCCTGCCCTTCAACCTGCTGGAAAAAGACGGAACCAAAGTTCCTGCAGCCGATGTGACCAGAGGCGGCCGGAAGATCCTCTTCTGGCTGGAAGTCAGCAAAGAACCCACCGAGCACATCCTCAATGAGCTCATGGAGAAAAAAGAAGCTTTTGAAAAATACAAAGAGAATCTGCTCTTTATTATAAAAAAGGAAGAGGACCTGAACGACCCGACCTTAAGCCGCTGCCGCGCCGCTCTGCCGGGCATCCCCGTGCTTTACGATACCTTCACTGAGAACGTAAACACCCTGGGACGCCGGATGTATGTGGATCCGGAGAAACTGCCGCTGATCCTTGTTACCAGTGGAGAACTCAACGGCATCTATGCGACCAGCGGATACAATGTAGGAACCGCCGATATGCTTCTTCGTATTTTGGAGATGTAAACACGATAATGTTTCAGAATACCTGTAAAAAGGTATTCTGAACTGTTATAGAGAAAATTCTTGCGAAAGAGAGGACAGAAAAATGTATCAGTTCAACCGCGAAGAGTATGAAAAAAGAATGCAGTGGTTTGTGAACGCTCGTTTCGGTATGTTCATCCATTGGGGACTCTATGCCATCCCCGCCAGAGGCGAATGGGTGAGAAGCTTTGAGGAGATCCCGAAAGAAGACTACATGAAGTATTTCGATGAGTTCGATCCCGTGGATTACGACCCGAAGAAATGGGCGAAAGCCGCAAAAGAGGCCGGTATGCAGTATGTGGTTCTGACTGCAAAACACCACGACGGTTTCTGCCTGTTTGACAGCAAATACACCGATTTCAAATCCACCAACACCAAATGCGGCCGTGACCTGGTGGCAGAGTTTGTGGAGGCAGTGAGAGGCGAGGGCCTGAAGGTTGGCCTTTACTTTACCCTGCTTGACTGGTATCATGATGATTATCCCCATTATGGTGACCGCAACCATCCGATGAGAAATAATCCGGCTTACAAGAATGATAACCGTGATTTCAGCCGCTATGTGGATTACATGCACAATCAGATCCGTGAGATATGCACCAACTACGGCAAACTGGATCTTCTGTGGTTTGACTTCTCCTACGACGATCTGAATGGAGAGGCCTGGAGAGCTACCGATCTGGTCAATATGGTGAGAGAGCTACAGCCGGGCGTCATCATCGACAACCGTCTGGAGGCCAGCGGCGTGGGCTACGGTTCCATGGCTACGGGCAATCCGAAACCCTACCACGGCGATTTCGTAACTCCGGAGCAGATCATCCCGCCCGAAGGCATCAAGGATGTGAACGGAAACGACCTTTACTGGGAGTCCTGCGTGACCATGAATGGAAACTGGGGTTATCACGCAACCGATAACTTCTGGAAACCTTCACCGATGCTGATCAAAAAGCTGGTAGAGTGCGTATCCAAGGGCGGAAACCTGATTCTGAACGTGGGACCGGACGCCAAAGGAAACATTCCCGACGCTTCCCAGAAGATCTTGAGCGAGATCGGCGCCTGGATGAAGAAAAACAAAAACAGCATTTACGCCTGCGGCAAGGCAGGTATTCCAAAACCGGACAACGGCCGTCTGACCCGCAACGGCAACAAGCTGTACTATCATCTCTACGAGAACACGATCGGACCGATGCCACTTATAGGTATCAAGAAAGATCAGGTGAAATCCATCCGCTATCTGGCAACAGGAGCAGAGGTGCCCATCTCCACCAGCTGGGTACATACGGACTATCCGGACATCGTTTTTGCTGATCTGGGCCCGAACCCGATCCTGCCGGACGGCGTGGATACCGTTCTTGAAGTAACCTTAAAAGACTGACTCTGAAAAGAGAGATACATGGAAAAGTAAAAATCCGTGACCTGAGCGAGAAGGTTCAGGTCACGGATGATTGTATTTAGAAAAGGAAGAGGCTTCCAATGGAAAAATATAAGAAAAAGGAGAGGCTTTTCGCACTCCTGCTGGTCATCATTCTGGTTTTGACTGGTTTTTTCGCAGGGAGCCCTGTGAAGGCAGAGGAAAAAACGCACACGATCTGGTTTTTCTTTGAGAATGTGTGTGCCTCCTGCCATGAAGAGGACGATTTCTATGACCTGTTCAACCGCTGCGTGACAGCAGAGGAGAAAGCTTCCATTTCCTATGATATCCGTACTTATAATGTATTCAAAAGTGCGGATGAAGCGGTGTTTGAAGAGACTTTAAAGGAAAATGGCAAGGTAAAAACGGACGTCACTTTGCCGGTTTTGTATATTGACGGACAGTGGCTGAGCGGTTATGATAAGATAGAGAAGGAACTTCACGGAGTGTTGTTTGAAGAAAAAACAGCTTCGGAAAGTTCTGAGAATAATACAGAAAACAGTGAAATCTCCACGGAGGAAACTTCGGGATGGGCGCTTCCCGAGATCGACGCGGAAGGGGACGAACCGGCGGTTCTTCTTTTTACCACCTATTCCTGCAGTGCCTGCGAGGAGATCAAGGAATATTTAAAAGATCTTCTGGAAGAAAAAGACTTTGTCTTGACGGAGGTCAATGTGGCAGAGGGAGAGAATATCCAGCTTTTCAAAGAGCTTGTCGGAGCTTTTGGCAGGGATGCAGACGATGGAAAGGTGCCGGCCGTCTTTGCCGGTGAGACCGCTCTTCTCGGAAAAGATGAGATCGAGGAAAAACTTCCGGAGCTTCTGGAAAAAGGCGAAGCGCCTTATGCAAAACTGGAAGAAAAATTAGAAAATCTGGGCGAAGGCGAGGCTGTTACTGCGGCAAGCCTTGCAACTCTTTTTGGAGCAGGTCTTCTGGCAGGCTTTAATCCCTGTTCGATCTCGATGCTCCTGATGCTTTTTTCCATTCTGATCACGACACGGGCCTCCGTTTTGAAAAACGGAATCCTCTATCTGGTCGGAAAATATGTGACTTATTTAGGTCTGGGCCTGGGAATCTGCTTTGCAGCCTCAAAGATCGACCAGAATCTTCTGGGCCGGTTTGGTGCAGTCGTCAATGGAATTCTGATCGTCCTGTTCCTTTTTGTGGCAGTGATGAATTTCCTGGATTTTCTCAGTGTGAGAAAGTCCGAATATGGCAAGGTGCGGATGCAGCTTCCGAAGAAGCTCCGCCATCTGAACCATCAGATGTTAAAAAAAGCCTCTCACATGGAGGGGGCTTTTCTTGGAATTCTGATTCTGGGACTGGGCATTGCCGTCTCTCTGGGTGAATTTTTCTGCACCGGACAGATTTACATGGCTTCGATCCTCTATCTTCTCCGGACGGCCAGAGAACAGTGGCTTTCCCTCCTTGGAATCCTGATAGTCTATGTGACGGCCATGAGTATTCCGGCGGTCGTGATCCTGGTGGTCATCGCGAAGACGAAGGGAACGGGAAGGGTTTCCGACTTTATGCTGAAACATATGGGAGCCATTAAGCTCTTAAACTGCCTGCTCTTTCTTTTCTACGCCGCCTATTTCCTGCTGAGATAAGTGCTTTCAGAGAAGGACGCAGGAGGTAATATCCGGAAGATCCGCGTAGGTAAGCAGAAGCCCCCCGGGTTTTCCGGAAGTTTCACCAAGGAGCTCCTGGTGCAGTTCCTCGGTGAGGCGCACGCGGACCGCATCCCGGTGAATAAAACAGGGTTCCGGGTCGTCAAAAAAGTAGATACTTTTTTCAATCAGCACCTTTTCTTTGATGGGAATATCTTTTAAAAGGCCCTCGTAGATCACTTTTTTTCCCGACCGGATACGGACGGAGGGGAGAGCGGGGGCAGCAGCTTTTTTCTTAAAGAACATGGTCGGCACTCCTTTGTGAAAGATAACTTTATGGTACTATAAAACTGGTCCTTTCGTCAACCAGCGCTTATGAGAAAGACAGGATGAGTGAGCAGATGAAAAAGAGGAAAATTCGTAAAAAGAAACAGTGGAATGAGAACAGGAAAAGATGGATCTCCCTGAATTTTCTGGGATCCTATCTTTTGATCCTTCTGGCGCCGGCCATCGCGGTGGTAGCTGTGTACTGCACTGCCCAGAATGCCATGGTGGAAACCCAGAAGGAGCGGATCCAAAGCGCGGTCAACGAGGTGGGCGTCAGCTTTAACCGGGAGATCAAGGAAGCCCAGAATGCCGGCTATTATGTGGGCAAAGAGAAGCGGCTTTCCAGTTATCTGATGAAGGCCCGGCCGACGGAGAAAGAGCAGGAATTTTATTCCCTCTATACGATTTCGACCACTTATCCCAACTATGCCCTGACGAATCAGGCCATCAAGAACGTCTTCGTTCTGGTTTCGAACAGCCGGTATCTTATGAAGATTCCCCAGGTCATCCCGCAGACGGAGATCGGGCGTGTGACTCTGGAGGGCTTTCCCTTTGGCAGTTATGAGGACTTTATCGATTATTACAGTACGCAGAACCAGAGCCAGTCTGTCTTCTATTATGAGGATGAGAAAGGCCAGGCTTCGCTTCTTATGCCCTGCAAGGTGACTTATCCTTACTGTCCCTCCGGCGAGTGCGCGGTAGTGGTGCAGCTGGACTGGGGGCAGATCACGAAAATGCTCCGACCGGTTCTTGCCGGAAAAGAGGGTGTGGCAGCTCTTGTGGACGCGGACGGCCAGATCCTGGTCTGTGCGGAAAACTCCGGCAGAGGCAATCGCCTGATTTATGGAAGCAAAGAGGGCAGCATGGAAGACTTCATCGGGAATGTGGGCTGGAAAACAGGCAGCCTTGTGACCTGCAGCACCAGACTTTCCTGTAATGGCTGGCAGATCGTCGCGGCAGTTCCCCGAAGCGTCCTCACAGCCCAGATCGGCACCACCCGCTATGTGACGGTGGTACTCTGTTTTGTGTCTGTTTTCATCGGAATGATCGTCTGCCTTTCCTACTGGTACCAGCGAAAAGGCATGGTGCAGGAATTTTTTGCCCTGAAAGAACGAATCGTTCAGGGAAAAACGATCCAGAAGGAAAAACTCCGGTTCTGGGGAAGCTTTAACAGCTTCCTGACAGAGGTGGATCAGCTCCAGAATACTGTCGAGCAGCAGGAAAATATGCTCCGGGAAGATTTCGTGAGAAAAACGCTTTACGGAGGCTTTGACTCGGAGAAGCAGCTGGAGGCGGAGGCGAAAAAAGCAGGCTTTCCGCTGAAAAAAGGCTTCTATTATGTGGTGGATATGCAGTTTGAGGATCCCTTGAGAAGCGGCGTGAACATAAGCCGCGAGGAGTTCAGCTCGATGCTCGATCAGCTGCTGGTCCAGTATATCGCCTGGAAATACTGGCGTTACTCGGTCAGTGAGCTTTCAGTGGTGCTGCTGATCTGGAGCCAGGAGGAGCTTCCGGCAGTGGAACTTAAGAAAGCGCTGGAAGAGATGAACTATGAGTTTTACAGCTGTCTGGAGGTCCAGAGCTATACAGGTATCAGCACGGCGGTGAGAGAGCCTCTGGAGATTGCGAGACAGTATGAGATCGCATCTCGGATCAGAGAGTTCGCCAGATACCGGGGAATCCGTGTTCCGGTGCTCCCGGGAGAGCTTCCGAGGGAGCAGGCGCTGGATCAGCCCCTCTTTATGACCATCGATATGGAGCTCAAACTGGTGAAACAGATCCAGAGCGGCAGTGCAGAGCAGCTGGAAGAGCTCATCGAGCAGATCAAAAGCGTCTATTTCCGGCCCGGAAACAGCCAGTACACCTATCGCCATACCATAGAAATTCTGCGGGGCTGCCTGTTCCGCAGTATTCCGGCGGAGGCAGAAGACCCCGAGGCCAGAAGGATCCGGGAAGCGGCCCAGAAGGTTTACCTCGAGGAGCCGTTGTTTGACCTTCTCCGGGAGACCAGAGCCCTCTGCGCGAGTCTTCAGGAGAAAAAAGAAGAGGCGGCGGTGGATCTCGACCGAGAAAAAATTTCCGCCTACATCGAGGAGAACCTCGGAAATGCCTGGCTGAACTTAAGCGTTCTGGCAGAATGGCTGGAAGAACCGGAGAGAAAATTATATAATGACTTCAAGTTATGCTTTGGCATGTCTTTCAGCAGCTATCTGGAGCAGCGAAGGATGGCCAGAGCCTGCGAACTTTTAAAGGACGGCGTCGCCGTCAAGGAGACCGCGGAGAAGGTTGGCTACTGCAGCGATTATTCGTTCCGAAGAGCCTTCAAACGCGTGGTGGGAATCCCGCCCAGCGATTTCCGTAAAATGCAGACTGTATGAAAATTTGGCAGCCCTCTGTGATCAGTGGGCTGTCTTTTTGTCTAAAAGAACGGAAAACACCGGACAAAACCCTTAAAAACCGGGCGATTTGTAAAAATGTATGCCCTTTTGGAAATGTGTATGTTGTAAAATTGCTGGGAAAAGTGCTAAACTTGGAGTGTAGTTAAGGCGTGCTGGATGAAAGCACACCGAAATTGGAGAAGAGAATCTATATGAAAAGGAGGAAGATTTTATGAAGAAAAATCTTGCCAAAGCAACAGCCCTTCTGCTCACAGCCGGAATGCTCGGTGGCACTGGTATCACTGCAGCAGCTTCTGATGTAGAGCTGAATCCGGGTGGAACCTATCCGGTAGTGAAAGACGGAACCCTTGAGTTCGACTGCTTTACCATGTCCATGCCGAACGTTGAGGACCTCCAGACCAATGATTTCACCAAATATATGGAAGAGAAGACCGGTATCAAAATGAACTTCCTGACCGGTGGCCGTGACGACTGGAGCGACAAACTGAACCTGATGCTGCAGTCCAACGATTACCCGGATGTGATTCTGGGCGTATCTCCGGACCTTGCAAAATATGGTGTAAAAGAGGGTATGATCATTCCTCTGGATGATTATCTGACCGAGGAGAACGTTCCGAATTACTTAAAGATGATGGAGCCCTACGGTCTGGATATGACAAAAGAGGCTGACGGAAAGATCTATTCCCTGGCTGATATCAATGTCTGCTACCACTGCCAGTATGGTAGAAAAATGTGGGTAAATAAACGTTACCTGGATGAGATGGGTATCGATGTTCCCACCACAACCGATGAGTTTTATGATGCCTGCAAGAAATTCCTGGAGTACAAACCCAATGGCGTAGCTATCGGCGGCGCTGCTCAGGGATGGTACAGCCGTATGCAGGACTGGCTGATCGATGCATTCGTTCTGATGCCGAATACTTCTTATACCACCAGCCAGAAAGATACCATCGCACTGAATACCGACACCAACGAGATCGAGTGCGTAGCAACGGATGACCGTTACAAAGAAGCAATGAAATGGATCAAGAGCCTCTACGATCTGGGCGCTATCTATGATGGTGACTTCACTCAGACCGGTGAGCAGCTGAAGACTCTGGTTAACCAGGCTGATGAGCCGGTTCTGTTCTTCACCGCTGGTACCATTTCTGATATGATCGATGCAACCAGCAACCCGGATTTCTACAAAGACTATGAGTGCATGGCTCCGATCGCAGGACCGGATGGAACCAGAATTGCATTCCAGACTCCGAACCCGGGCGTAAACAGCGGCGCATTCTGCATCACTGACAAATGTGAGAATCCGGAAGCAGCTCTTCGCTGGATCGATTTCTTCTACAGTGAGATCGGTGACCTTTGCTCTCAGTATGGTGCTGATGAGGGAACTGACTGGGTACTGAATCCGGAGGGAAAAGTTGGCCTGAACGGCGAGCCTGCTAAATATGAAGTTCTGAACCTTTACAGCGCAGAGACCCAGAATCACGACTGGCAGGATATCGGTATCCGTGTAGCTCCGGCTGACTATCGTCTTGGCCAGGCTGTAGATCCGGATGTAGATGTTCACAGTACAGCAGGACTTGAGAAACTCCTCTATGATGCAAGTGCTGAGCTCTATGCTCCGTATGCAGGAACCAGCAACATCAAACTTTTCGATGAGATGAAACTTACCGATGAAGAGTCCACCAACATCTCTGTTATCGCAGTAGAAGTTGCTGACATCATCGAGAGTGATTCCGTAGCATTCATGACCGGTGCAAAAGACATCGATTCTGAGTGGGACAGCTTCAAAGATTCTCTTGACAAAGCAGGTCTGCAGGATCTGATCGCTGTATACCAGGAAGCTTACGCTCGTTCCAGCGAGGGTGGCGAGACTGAAGCAACCACTGAGGCAGCAGCAGAGACTGAGGCAGCAACAGAGGCAGCTGAAACCACAGCAGAGACCGAGACTGAGACCGCAGCATAATCGGAAGAACGTCTGAAAGATATAAGAAAAAGGAGAGGAGCTGCCGTTTTCAGCGGCGGCTCCTTTCTTACATAAGAAGGCCAGCCACAACAGTCCCGTCAAGTGGCTGAGCGACGGACAAGATTCTGGCTGGCCGGGATCAATCATGTGGGGATTTGTCCCTTGCTCAGACATTTGACGGGGAGCAGGCGGAGGCTGTGCAGAAGAAAAAACGCACAGGAACCGCGTACTTCGGAAGAATGATTTATCAGAGTAAGAATAGGAGGATGCTCGGATGGGTAAACAGAAACAGAAAATTTACAATCCTGATCCAAAAAATAGAATTAAAAGCAATAACTGGCAGTTCTGGGCAATTATCGCTCTGCCGGTGATTTATGCAGTGGTATTTGCATACATTCCCATGGCTGGAATTCTCATCGCTTTTGAAGACTACAGCCCCCGTGGAGGAATCTTCGGAAGCGACTGGGTGGGCCTGAAATGGTTCCACCAGTTCCTGACTTCCACCTCAAGTGTCAGAGTCATCAAGAATACCTTAATCCTTGGTGTATATTCCCTGATCGTAAACTTTCCCCTTCCGATTCTTCTGGCCATCGGCCTGAATGAGCTGAGAAGTGTGAAATATCGGAAATTTATCCAGATGGTAACCTATGCACCCTACTTCATTTCTGTTGTTGTCATGGTTGGTATGATGATGCAGATGATGGATCTTCGTACCGGTATTATCAACGTTCTTCTCCAGAAGATCGGCTGCGATCCGGTGAACTTCTTTGGTAATGTCAAGCTGTTCCGTCACGTCTATGTATGGAGCGGCCTGTGGCAGACAGCCGGTTATTCCTCTGTTATCTACATTGCAGCCCTGTCCGGTGTAAGCCCGGAGCTTCAGGAGGCAGCAATTGTGGACGGCGCTTCCCGTGTTCAGAGAATCTGGCATGTGGATATCCCGGCCATCCTTCCCACCGTTATCACCATGCTGATCTTCAACTGTGCAAGCGTTGTAAGCATTGGTTTTGATAAGGTTTACCTGATGCAGAACAGCCAGAACAGCAATGTTTCCGAGGTTATTTCCACCTTTGTTTATAAGATCGGTATGGTAAACTCCAACTTCGGATTTTCCACCGCTGCCGGCCTGTTCCAGTCCATCGTATCATTCGTCCTGCTGGTTGCTGTAAATAAGATCTGTAAAAAAGTAACAGAGACCAGTTTGTGGTAAGGAGGGGTAAGAATGAATCATCAGCTTAAATTCAAAAACATGCGCACAGGCGATAAAGTCTTTGATATCGTGAACTATACCCTGTTAACCCTTATCATGGTTATCGTCCTTTACCCGGTGCTTTATATCGTAGCGGCATCCTTCTCAGATCCCCAGGCCGTTGTCAGTGGCGAGGTTTTCATCCTTCCGGTGCGTCCGACCCTTCGCGGATATGAGGCCGTATTTAAAAACAAAAAGATTCTCACCGGTTTTGCAAACTCTGTATATTATCTGGTAGTGGGCACTCTGCTGAATCTGGTAATGACCATGCTCTGTGCTTATCCGCTTTCCAGAAAAGAGTTTCGTGCCAGAGGCGGAATTGCCATGTTCTTCGTATTTACCATGTATTTCAGCGGCGGACTGGTACCGTCCTATATCCTGGTAAACAGCCTGCACCTGACCAACACCCGCTGGGCCATGATCATCCCGTCAGCAATGTCCACCTATAATATGATCATCTGCCGTACCTACATGACTAACAGTATTCCGGATGAAATGTATGAGGCAGCCCAGATCGACGGCTGTACTCCCTGGAAATATTTCCTGAGTATTGTGACCCCGCTGTGCAAACCGATTCTTGCGGTTCTGACCCTGTATTACGGTGTTGCAAAATGGAACGACTACTATACAGCTATGATCTATTTAAGAGACGATACCCTGATGCCTCTGACCATCGTCATGAAAGAGATCCTGATCCAGAACAAGATCGATATGACTCAGATCGGAAACGCCTCCAACCTGGCGAAACTGCAGGGTATGTCCGAACTTCTGAAATACTCCACGATTGTTGTGGCCTCCGTTCCGGTTATGCTCCTGTATCCGCTGGTACAGAAGCACCTCGTAAAAGGTGTTATGATCGGAGCTGTCAAGGGTTAAAAAACACCTTGACAGACAGCTTTTCCCGTGTCTATAATGAGCTTATCAGTGAAAGGGAGTAGCTGCCATTACGAATGGATTTCCCCGCGTCAGTACGATCGCCCTCCGGCGGTCCGCAGGAAATTGAAATAGCGAGACTTTTACCGTAGCGTTTTTATGCGCTGCGGTAAAAGTCTTTTTTTATGGCAGCTCCCGAAAAGGAGGAAAACATATGGAATTTCTGGTGGAAGGCCTGCGGGCCGTGACCTGGCAGCAGGTCGTTATGTATCTGGTGGGTTTTGTTCTCATTTATCTGGCGATCAAAAAGGAATACGAGCCCTCGCTGCTCCTGCCGATGGGTTTTGGAGCGATCCTCGTAAACTTACCCTTCTCAGGGGTACTGGATCAGACCCTGCAGGGTGGTATTCAGTCCAAGGGCATCATCGAATGGCTCTTTCAGGTGGGCATCGACGCCTCGGAGGCTCTGCCCATCCTTCTTTTTATCGGTATCGGCGCCATGATCGATTTCGGGCCGCTGCTGACCAATCCTTTGATGTTTCTTTTTGGAGCGGGAGCCCAGTTCGGTATCTTCGCGGCGATCCTTCTGGCGGCGGCTCTGGGCTTTGATCTGAAAGATGCGGTTTCCATCGGCATCATCGGAGCGGCAGATGGCCCGACCTCCCTTCTGGTGTCCCAGGTTCTGGGTTCCAGGTATATCGGAGCCATCGCGGTGGCGGCCTACTCTTACATGGCCCTCGTACCGATCGTCCAGCCCTTCGCGATCCGCCTTGTCACGACGAAAAAAGAGCGGCAGATTCATATGGAGTACCATCCCGGCTCTGTCACGAAAACCATGCGGATTCTTTTTCCGATCATTGTGACCATGGTGGTGGGCTTCGTGTCTCCCCAGTCGGTGGCCCTCATAGGTTTCCTGATGTTTGGAAATCTGATCCGGGAATGCGGCGTCCTTCACACGATGTCGGAGACGGCCCAGAACACGCTGGCAAACCTGATCACAGTCCTTCTTGGCATCACGGTTTCCTTCAGCATGCGGGCGGAAGCTTTTGTCACCGTTGATACGCTGATGATCCTGGCCATCGGCCTCTTTGCCTTTGTCATGGACACGATCGGCGGCGTGCTTCTGGCGAAATTCATGAATCTTTTCCTGAAAAAGAAGATCAACCCCATGATTGGTGGAGCCGGAATTTCCGCGTTCCCGATGTCCTCCCGGGTCATCCAGAAGATGGCGATGGAGGAGGACCCGACCAATGTCATTCTGATGCATGCGGCAGGAGCCAACGTTTCCGGGCAGATCGCTTCCGTCATCGCGGGCGGTCTGGTCATCAATCTGGTAAGTCGTTTCTTATAAAAAAGGAGGTTTTCATATGAATACAGCAAATATTCTCGCGGCCCTGGAGATCATGGGAAAAGGGATGGAAGGTATTTTTGTCACGATTCTGATCATTATGGTCTGTGTCTGGCTGATGGGTAAGATTGGAAAAAACAAGTAAGATAGGAAATTTGCATGAAATCCCGGGTCATGTAAAAATGATCCGGGATTTTTTTATATTTGGTTGACTTTTTTTAAAAAAGTTTTATAATGTTTGGTGACGAACAATCTAACAGGAGAGGAGAAACTATGTTAAAGACATTAGGAGCTCAGGTAAAAGAGTACAAAAAGGCTTCCATTGTGACTCCTGTCTTCATGATTCTGGAAGTCATCATGGAAATGATTATACCCCTGATGATGGCTTCAATCATTGACGATGGAGTGGAAGCCGGAAATCTTCATCACATCTATGTGATGGGCGCCTGGATGATCGTAGCCGCACTGATCGGTCTTTTCGCCGGTGTGATGGGCGGAAAATACGGCGCGAAAGCATCAACTGGCTTTGCGAAAAACTTGCGGCAGGCCATGTTTGAAAACATCCAGACCTATTCTTTTTCAAACATTGACAAATTCAGTACGGCGGGTCTTGTGACGCGTCTGACCACCGACGTGACGAACCTGCAGAACGCATATCAGATGCTTCTTCGTATGTGTATGCGTGCCCCGGCCAGCATGATTGTAGCCATGGCCATGGCTTTCATGATCAATGCCCGTCTGGCCAGCATTTATCTTGTTGCTGTCATCCTTCTGGGATGCTGCCTGTTCTTTATTATGAGCAGAGCCAGCAAATATTTCCAGCAGGCCTTCCCGAAATACGATGATCTGAATGCCAGCGTGCAGGAGAACGTTTCTGCCATCCGTGTGGTAAAAGCTTATGTGCGTGAAGGTCATGAGACCAGCAAATTTCAGAAAGCCAGCGGAAACATCTACAACATTTTCTGTAAAGCAGAGAAAAATATTTCTTATAACGCACCGCTGATGCAGTTTACCGTCTACAGCTGTATTCTTCTGATCAGCTGGCTGGGCGCAAAGATGATCGTTGGCAGCAGCCTGACAACCGGCGAGCTGATGAGCCTTCTTACCTATTGCATGAATATCCTTATGAGCCTCATGATGCTCTCCATGGTATTTGTTATGGTGACGATGAGTATGGCCAGTGCAGAGCGTATCGCCGAGGTTCTCAATGAGAAGAGCGATCTGGACAATCCGAAGCATCCGGACTTCGACGTTCCCAACGGAAGCATTGAATTTGACCATGTAAACTTCAGCTACCGCAAAGGCGAAGGAAAACCCGTTCTTTCTGATATCAATTTTTCCATAAAATCCGGAGAGACCATCGGTATCATCGGAGGTACCGGAAGCGCCAAGACCAGCCTGGTGAACTTGATCAGCCGTCTTTACGACGTCAGCAGCGGAAGTGTAAAGGTAGGCGGAAAAGACGTCCGTTCCTACGATATGGAGAAGCTTCGTGACGAGGTTTCCGTCGTTCTCCAGAAAAACGTCCTGTTTTCCGGAACGATTCTTGAGAACCTTCGCTGGGGCGATAAGAACGCTTCCGAGGAGGAGTGTATCCGTGCCTGCCGTCTGGCCTGCGCCGACGAGTTCATTGAGCGGATGCCGGACAAATACAATACTTACATCGAGCAGGGCGGTTCCAACGTATCCGGAGGTCAGAAACAGCGTCTCTGTATCGCC
>ENA-OROU01001151-OROU01001151.1-human-gut-metagenome-genome-assembly--contig:-NODE-1151-length-23876-cov-4.671928_pt1 | contig 23876 bp, 20 predicted proteins | sample MGYA00242131_ERZ509054 | MGnify/ENA primary metagenome ERZ509054 (study PRJEB26280, sample SAMEA2338749) | human gut metagenome | biome: human gut; feature: human-associated habitat; material: faeces... | reverse complement strand
TTTGATAAAAATACAGAAACCTCTATCACGCTTTCTTTTTATTGCATTGATAGAGGTTTCCAATTACATACTATTCATTTCACATTTTGTTACAAAATAAAGATTATTACTGTACCAATTCCGGATTGGACACACTGACTTTATGGTCATACCATTTACCCTTTGTTCCAATCAATGCCAGATCAAATTCATCGTTCAGTGTCGGTACCGGTACGTCAAAGGAATATACTTCCTTTGGCGTGGAACCATCAGAATAAGTAATCTCTGTTGTCTCTGACGGATCAATCAGATCTGCCCCGTCTTTCTGTGCATCTTCTGCTGAGCCTAAGAATAACTGTACGATATTTTTAGAATTCAATGTAATATGTACTGTCATCTTACCATCTTTAACAGTCAGCGTTGCTTTTCCGTCATTATAGTCCGGATTCTCGTGGAACATACCGCTGTCTGTATTAAAATCTACCTTATAAGTTCCATCTTCCAGCTCAGGCTCCTTCGCATCTTTGCTGTCAGCCTTTGCTTCTGACGCGTCATCTTTGGAAGCTTCTGTTTTTGTGTCATCTTTCTTATCCGTATTACTTCCGCATCCGGCAAGCATTGTCATTGCCATACTGGCGGAAAGTAATAAAACTAATAATTTCTTTTTTAACATGTCCATTCTCTCTTTTCTAATTATTTTTCTTTATAATTGTACTCTGAAAATCTGACCTGTCAACTATTTAGCTTCAATTGCAGCTTTTGTATGTGCTACATAAATCTGCTGAATTGCATCAATCTCTCCAAGGCCTGCAATCTGTGATTCTACACTGTCAAATGCTTTTGACGCTTCAAACTGGCTCTTCCATGAATCATCATCGTCTCCTGCCATATCATTGTTTGCATGATCTCCTGCAACAACCATCAGTGGACGAAGGATTACTTTCTTATATCCGGCCTCTTTGATTTTCTCAATGACTGCCTGACACTCTGTATCTTCCGGCTCACCTTCTACAGTTCCGATAAATACATTCTTATATCCAAGCTGCTCCATCTGTGTCTGCATCTGATCATAACTTACATTTGCAACGTGTGAAGTTCCATGTCCCATGAATACAAATGCGGTTCCATCTTCGGCTGCTGCATCAATGCTGTCATAGTTTGCTGTCTTAACTGCTTCGTCTGTGATTGCTTTTGCAACTGCTTCTTTGTCTGCATTGATAACTGTTGTATCTGCTCCAACTTCGCCGAGAAGCGGCTCAGCAATCTTTACAGATTCAAATTTATCTTTATATTTTTCCACTGTCTCTGATAACTCATCATACTCTGCACCATGCATCAGGTGTGTCGGCTGAACAACAAGGTTTTTAACTCCATTGTCTACTGCACGCTCCAGTGCCTGCTCCATGTTGTCGATCTTCTCATCATCACGGGCCTGTACGTGATTGATGATGATCTGAGCTGTAAATGCTCTTCTTACTGACCAGTCTGGATTAGCAGCCTGAAGTGCTTTCTCAATTCCACCGATGTCTTTTGCACGGCTGTCATTGAATGATGTACCAAAACTTACAACGAGAAGTTCATTTTCACCAATCTCGTCCTGATTTAACGGATCATCTTTCGAAGCGTCACCTGTATCTCTTCCGAAGTAATCAGGATCTGCGTTTTCACCTTCTACTAATTCTTTTTGGGCATCTGTTAATGCGTCCCAGGCTTCCTTAGCTTCTTTGCACTGTTCATCTGTCTTGTCAGTTCTCTCCTGAACATAGATATCATCAATCAGTTTTGCCACCTTGTCTGCTGCCACCTGATCGCTGTCCTCCTTCGTATCCTCTGTCTTTGCATCACTCTTTGCGTCAGAACTTCCTGAATTTCCTCCACATCCTGCAAGCAGAGACATACTCATAGCTGCAGTAAGTAATACGACTACCAATTTTTTCTTCATCTTTCCATCCTCCATTTTTTCTAAGATACAAAATAATTTTCCCGGAGGTTTCTTATTACATTCATATAATAAAAAATCCCTGCCATTAAAAAATGAACAGAGAGTACGCAAAACAAACTATTGACGAAATGATCTTCCTTCCGTCAAATAGCCTTTCTATGTATTTCGTACTGCCAGTTCCTCGTGGCCTGAACAAATATGTTCCTGTACTGTGAAAGGCAGGTATCCCGGCTTATTGCTCAGGCGCTCTAAAATCAGCCTTCCCGGTCTCCCAGTGGCATGTAGGATTCAAAGCTCGCAAAATACGGTGACGAGTTCGTACAGGATTCACACCTGTTTCCCTTTTCACCAGCCAGATAAATAACTTTTTATAATATTTTTCTCTGACTGACACCTCACACATTTTTTATTCTTTTGTATCTTTAACTATTACTTTTACAATCTAACACATCTGATAATTACTGTCAATACATCAGCCTGTCAGACTGTATTCCATATTGGTTTCTCACTTCCATTACGGTCGGGATAAAATCCGGTCGATTTCTCTGGAAGCCTCACTCTTTGTCAGTGTATGTATGTCCATTTCCATAGAAATATTCTTCTGTTGCATAAGCCTTGTGAGAAATGCGATCTGTTTTGCGGTTATCGGTTCTTTTTTCTTCACTTTATATGCCAAGGGCTGTGGTTTAAAAACCTTCGGTTCCTTTTCCTCATAAAAATGCGCCATAGACTGATACAGTTTTGCGGTTGCCAGAGCATCATGATATGCCCGGTGCGCCGCCGCATTTTCGATATGATAGTATTCGCAGAGTGCGCCAAGCTTTCTGGATGGAAGGTCTGCGTGAACAACTTTGGCAATCTTAAGTGTATCAATTCCCATATGATCATAGGTGTAACCAAGTTCTTTTGCTTTTGTCTTCACAAAGCTGAAGTCGAACTGCACATTATGTCCGATCAGCGTATCCTGTTCGCAGAATTCAAGGAACTCCGGCAATACTTCGCCGCAGTTCCCTGCTCCTTCTACCATATCATTTGTAATTCCGGTCAGTTGCGTAATCATCGGAGGTATCCCGGCCTCCGGTTCGATAAAACGAATAAAACGGTCAACAACTTTTCCTTCCCGTACTTTCAATGCACCAATCTCAATAATCTCATTGTGCTCCGGGCTAAGTCCAGTCGTCTCTATGTCAAATGCAACATATGATTTTAACATCTTACTTGTCCGTCTCTTTCTCGTCCATTGCTCTTACTTTGTCATTTGCATACAATACGCCGCGCATACAGCCATTGCCTTTCACATCTGGATACCCCTCCTCATTATAACAGACTGTGATCACACAGCCATTGCGACAACCAGTACAAGTAAATTTCAAATCTGACATTTTCTCTTCCTCCCTCGCGCCTTTGCGGACTGATGCATGATTCATTTTTTCGCTACCCACGGATTTTTGTGCTATGCACTTCTTCAATCCTTAATATTATTAGTATAACATTTTGTTCATTTCTTAACAATGTACATATCTACCCATTTTGTCCATATTTACAAATTATTTTTCGTATTTTTATCTAAAATAGACAATGATTTTTCTTATTTTTAATATTATACTGTACTTTAGATAAAAAGGTTAATTATTTTAAAAGGAGAGGTAATCATGAACGAAGTATTAAATAACATTTATACTCGAAGATCTATTCGTAAATTCAAAGAGCAGGACGTTCCAAAGGATCTCGTAGATGAGATTGTCAAAGCAGGAACTTACGCTCCAAGCGGCAAGAACTTACAGACATACCGATTCTATGTAATGCAGAATGCAGATTCTATCAAGAGCCTTCAGGATGTTGTAGCAAAGGGAATGGAGAATCCTGCTTACACATTATACGGAGCAAAGGCAATTGTACTTGTTGCATGTGAGAAAGAAGCTGTCAACGGAGTCAGCGACTGCTCATGCGCAATCGAGAACATGCTTCTTGCAGCACACTCACTTGGACTTGGTGCATGCTGGATCAACCAGTTAAAATACTGTGGAGACAAAGCAGAAGTTGCTGATTACCTGGAAGGTCTTGGAATTGACAAAGACATGCAGGTTGTCGGAATGGTAGGAATGGGATATCCTGATGAAGAGCGCGAGGCTGCTAAGAGACAGGACGATCTTGTTACATATTTGAATTAGTTTTTAGTTTCTTTGCATATAGAAATGGAGAGGGGTTTTGTTCCACTCTCCATTTTCTTATTCTCACACCAATGATATATTTTCATTTTCTAAAATTCATGAATGTCTCGACAATCTATAATTCCACAGATATATTCTGCTTTTCTATTCCATGCTTTTCGACATAACCGGTCAGGAATAATGTCAGTGCTCCGTCTCCTGTTACATTGCAGGCTGTTCCGAAGCTATCCTGAAGTGCGAAGATTGCAAGCATCAATGCTGTACCGTCATCGCCAAATCCAAGAACTCCTGTAATGAGTCCCAATGATGCCATTACCGTTCCTCCCGGAACTCCAGGGGCTCCAATGGCGAAAATCGCAAGCAGGACGCAGAACAGTACCAATGTCTGAATATCCGGTAATGTTCCATATAATACCTTGGACACGATCATACAGAAAAATACTTCTGTCAATACGGATCCGCACAGATGGATATTTGCAAACAACGGCACACCAAAATCCACCATATCTTCTCTTAAAACTTTAGATTTTCTCGCACACCGAAGCGCAACTGCAAGTGTTGCGGCAGAAGACATCGTTCCAACTGCTGTAATATAAGCCGGTCCATAATGCTTTACGACTTCCATTGGATTCTTTCCAGAATAGACTCCTGCTACAACATACAGCACTGTCAGCCAGATATAATGTCCGATCATAACGATTACGACCGCACTGACAAATACCGGAAGCTGCTTTGTAATAGTTCCATCATATGATAAACAAGTGAATGTAAATGCAATAAACACTGGAAGAATTGGAATAATAATCTTTGACACAATTGCAAGTACAATATTTTGGAACTCATCTAAAATAGTAATGATCGTCTTTGCTTTTGTCCAGATTGCCGCAAGTCCGATTAAAATGGAAAATGCAAGAGCACTCATGACATTCATAATCTGCGGAATAGTCAGACCAAAAACATCTTCCGGCAATTCTTTTAAGCCTTCAATCTCTGACACAACCGGAAGATTCGGAATAATTGCATATCCAGCTCCCATAGAAAGAAGTGCTGCCAGTACGGACGACGTATATGCAACCATAAGTGCAACTCCAAGCATACGTGACGCATTATTTCCAAGCTTTGTAATAGACGGTGCAATAAATCCGATGACAATTAACGGTACTACAAAGTTAATGACCTGTCCCAGAATATTCTTTAATGGGACAACAACACTCATTACATTTTCCGGGGAAATCTGTCCAAAGATAATTCCAATAACAATACCAATCAATAATTTCACCGGAAGACTGCTAAATATTTTTTTCATACCCTACCTCACTCATTCTTCATGCTTAATAAATTTCTTCTATGTATAAATCATTCTCCTTTTTTATCCCAATAAAGAAATTTATTAGTTGAAAATATTATGTTTATTATACAGTTATCAAATATGTTTTGTCTACTTTTATCTTAGAAAAAGCAATTTCTTATCATAGAAAAAAGGCATATCCTTTCGGATATGCCTTAAATTCAACGTGCGCGAGAAGATTCGAACTCCCGACCTTCTGGTCCGTAGCCAGACGCTCTATCCAGCTGAGCTACGCGCACATTACTGTGTTCCGTTTCTCTTGTGTCCCTCACAGCAAAATCTATTATATCGTAGGTCCCCCTTGTTGTCAACAAGTTTTTTCAACTTTTTCAAACTTTTTTCACTGGAATTTTTCCACTCTTTTTTCTCTCCAGCACATTTGCCACCATCGTGATTGCAAATGCACATCCCATTGCAGCAATCATAGCCACTGCAAATGCCGGGCCTTTTCCTTCATTTGCCATAAACGGAGCAAGCACTGCCGGCACATAAGCGGTTCCTTTTACATTGAACAGTCCTACGATTGCTCCACCTACAGTTGCACTTGCCAGCGCTCCGGCAAAGACAATCTTGTTTGAGAACATGAATGGATAAGACGCCTCCACAAATGTTCCAAAACAGATATTGATAATGCAGCCTGGAAGTGCTACAGCCGCCTCGCCTTTCTGCTTCGGCAGAATAATGTTAGCAAGTGTGATTCCTGCTGATACCATGACAAGTCCTGTCATATCAATAGCTCCAAGGAAACTAAATCCCATTTCTTCCATTTCCAATAGGACAATCGGAAGAATTGCCGCATGGTAAACACCTCCAATAATTGCCGGCCAGATCAAAAGTCCTGCTACCGCCCCTGCAAGGAGGGCATTGTAATCAATACACATGTTGATCAGAGAACAGATCCCATTTCCAATCCATAATGCTACAGGTGCAATAAGGAATTTTCCCACCAATCCAGCTGCCAGTCCACCAAGACCTCCCGAAGCAATATTAACTGTCGTACCCGGCACATTGTGACGGAAACAGAACACACTGATATAGTAAGCAAGCACACCTGCCAGGATTCCGATGATCAGTCCTCCCAGGATTCCTCCATCCACTGCCAGAATGCCGGCTACAATACCTGCAACAACTCCCACCTCATCAAGACCGGAAACCTGCTTAGCTGCAATTGCACAAATAACGATTGGAATTGAATTTACAAGTGTATCAAATACATCTGACAGACTTCCACATCCTGGAATCTTGCTACACGCCAGGCAAAGCGCCATGGCAATAAATGCCGGAAGGCTTGTCATCATAATTCCGCGGAAATTAATGCGCTTCCATATATTTCCTTCTGCTTTTGATGCTGCATTTTCTCCTGTATTACCAATAACTGGCATATATTTAATTTTCCAGTATTTTGCAAGTGCTGTCGTAAATGCAACGGCTCTTGTACGATTCGTTGTTCCTGTTGTTCCAGATGCTGACAGAACATTACATCCCATGTTCTGCGTGAGCGCGACACCACTTCCGCCCGTTCCGGCCATCGGAATCTTCGTTCTTGCGCAGGCTTCCATTGCCTGTCTGTTAGCCCCGTCCGGACTGGCACTGACAAACATTACACCGTCAATTTCACCGTCATCAATCTTCTTCGCAAGTTTTGCGTCCACCTTTTCCGCTTCTACATTAACCTCTGTTAAAGTCCCCTGAAATACTGCCTGTACTTCTGTTCCATTCCATGTATATAAAGTTGCCGGACTGTCCGGTCCCACATTATCCAGACTGCCAGATGCCAGTACATACTGTACAAATGTGATCTCCATGTCTGCAGCCGTTGTCTGTCCGCATATTTCTTTCATCATTGCCGGCAGATTGTTCCCACCTTGCTTATATAGATTTCCACCACTGCTTCCTATAAATGCAATCTTTTTTCCCATTCCTTTATGTCCTTTCAGATTAAATCATATCATCATGCTACCTTGCTAACATGGTAGCGTGCTAAAGTAATGAAATAAGCTTACCATTTTAGAATGCATTTGTAAAGAGGAAAATATTATGCTACTATAAATATCTGGATTATTAAAACTATTATTTTAACGCAACATGAAAAAGGAAGAAACACTATGACTAAAAAAATTGCTGTAATAAATGATTTATCCGGATTTGGCCGTTGCTCACTGACAGCCGCAATTTCCGTCATCTCAGCCATGGGAATTCAAGCCTGTCCGCTTCCAACCGCAATTTTAACCGCGCAGACCGGATATCCGCACTATTACCTCGATGACTATACAGATAAAATGGATATTTACCGCCAGGAATGGCAGAAAATGGGACAGCATTTCGACGGTATCTACACCGGATTCGTCGCAAGCGAAGCACAAATTGATCAGATATTCCATTTCATAGATACATTTTATACATCCGATACATTTCTTCTCGTGGACCCGGTCATGGGAGATGATGGTATAAAGTACGATATGTTTACACCGAAGTTACTGGAAAAAATGAATGCGCTGGTCGGGGAAGCGGATATTATCACTCCTAATCTGACAGAGCTCTGCCTTCTGACTAATGCAGATTACGATGCAATCATAGATATTGCAGATACTCGTGTTCTCATCGATGTGATTGGTGAATTAGCCTCCACACTTCTGCCACCGGATTCTAATAATTCAAATACATTGGATAGCAGGCAGACTTCTAAAAAAGAAAAAGAGATTATTGTAACCGGCATTCATTGTAAGAATGAACATGGACAGAAAATGATGGGAAATCTGTACGTTTCCAAAGACACTCGAAAATTATTCGCATTTCCACATGTCGGAGGCAGTTATTCCGGAACCGGAGACCTCTTCGCTTCCTGCATTGCAGCCGGAAAGTGTCGTGGCGATGGAATTCCAGAACTGATCCAGTTATCCGGAACATTTTTAGAACAGGCAATCAAAGATTCCGCCGAAGAAAATGTACCTTATCCAGACGGAACAAACTATGAAAAATATTTGTATATGTTGATAAAAAAATAGAGTCCTGACACTCTGAAAAAATTAGGCAAGTGTCGCCGTTAATCAAAGATGGATATGCATACTTTTATTTTCTCAAATGTATAAAAAATTTTGCAAATTGTTTTTCTCTATGTTATAATGGCGTCATGCAGCGATGGTCGAGTTGGCTGATGGCATCTGCCTCGAAAGCAGAAGAACCGCAAGGTTCCGGGGGTTCAAATCCCTCTCGCTGCGTTTTTAGCAGAAAGTATTATATTAGCTTTCTGCTTTTTATCCGTAAAAATCCTTCCGGCAAAACAACCGGAAGGCTCCTCTTTTTTGAATACGTTTTAAATCTTTCTGAAACTTACTGGTCGGCTTTAGTGTTTATTTCATGAAAGTAAATCCTCCATCATTTTATCCACATCTGTATAAGACTTCCCAAGAGATGGATTCTTCTTCATTTCTTCTACTTCTCTTAATGCTGAAAGCGTTTCACTGTTCGGCGTTTCTTTTGTAATTTCAAATGGTATTCCTTGTTCTCTGATTGCCTGTTTTACAAATATTGTAAATGCTGTTGTTAAATTCATTCCTAAATCATTAAATAACTCTTCTGCCTGCTTTTTTAAAGCATCGTCCATTCTGATTGATACATTTGCCATAAGTTTCACCCAACTTTCTATAATGGTATATTGCAACGCATTGTCAATACACCGTATTATATCTCCTTATTTTGAAAGATATGCAAAAGAATTAAGCTATTTCTATATTTTCATCAGATTTTCTTAAGAAATTTTAGAAACATTTCCATTTTCTGACACAAGGCATTCACAATTCTCCATTATAATGAACTTATCAATTGAAGAAGACGGTAGTCGTACTTGCAGAAAAGCCAGACATGGCAAATATACACTATGCCCTCCAAAATGTCGGCTTACTGCTCACAATCAGGTATGATTACCGGACTTCGCCTAACAACAATTAAAATTTACATAGATAAAATGTTCAAACCCTTTCAAAAAAGAACCAGCACTTTCAAAAGTGTTGGTTCTTTTTTATTCCTGTTTCTTACTGCTCTCTGAATGTAATCTCTCCTGTGGAGGCATCCATGCCATCCACAATTGCCAGTGACTCCAGACGGTATCCAAGATTACGGATTACCGTTCCGCCAGTCTGGAAGCCTTTCTCGATTGCGATTCCGATTCCTTCTACTGTTCCACCTGCAGACTTTACAATCTGGATCAGTCCCTGAAGTGCACAGCCATTTGCAAGGAAATCGTCAATGATCAGTACGTGATCTTCCCCACTTAAGAACTTCTTCGCAACGATTACCTGGTTCTTGCATTTGTGGGTAAATGACTCAACTTCTGCAGTGTACATCTCTCCCTCGATGTTGATACTTTTTGATTTTTTTGCAAATACGACCGGAACTCCGAAATGCTGTGCTACAACACAGGCGATTCCGATTCCAGATGCCTCAATTGTAAGAATCTTGTTAATTGGTCTGTCCGCAAATCTTTTTTTGAATTCAGCACCCATCTGATCAAATAATTCTATATCCATCTGATGATTCAGGAAACTGTCCACCTTTAAAACATTTCCCTCTTTTACGATTCCATCTTTTACAATTCTTTCCTCTAAAAAGTTCATCACAGATTACTCCTTTGTTCCATTTCAGTTCATTTGGAAATTATTATACTCCTTTTCTTCATGAAATGCATCAAAAATTTGTTTCTGTCGCTTATTTTATGAGTTTCAAAAATATTTTAGAATTTTATTCTACTTTCAATGCATTCGGGTAAATTTTCTCTGTCTTGTTGCTGCTGATACAGTCTCCAATAGCCAGCCCAAAAAACTGGTACAAAAAAAGAGCCAGATTAATTCATATCCTGAGTACATATACTTCTCCTTTTCTTTCGTTTTCGTATTTGTATGAAAATCCCCACTTCTACAAGTAGTAACTTCACATACGTCAAATCTGAACTTAAAAGAAATATTAGCATATTTCACTTTGGAAATCTATGTTCTGGCTCTCTCTTATTGTATATTCAGGGGTTTACATATATTTTTTCACGATTTCATGCATTTGGCCCCACTTTTTCTCCATATCGCTGACCAGCTTGAACTGTGTTCTGCACCGATCCAGATTATGTTCCTCTCGATGGATCTTGAAGTATGTATCTCCCTGCAGATAATCTGTCAGGAAACGCATACCACATTCAAATGTCATGACCTTTGCTCCCATCGGCAAAAGTTCCATCTCCCGTTTTGTCAGCTTGCCATTACAGCCTTCAATGAATCCTTTTGTAAACAGATCAAAAAGCTCCATACTGCATTCAACCTTAGACAGATCTTTTTCATCTTCTGCACCTGTACTTGCCCCGAAACGAATGGCGTCACCGAAATCATTCACAGCAAGTCCCGGCATAACAGTATCCAGATCTATCACGCAGATTGCCTTGCCTGTCTTATTGTCAATCATAATATTGTTAAGCTTTGTATCATTGTGTGTAACACGAAGCGGAATCTCTCCCTTTGCCTGAAGGTTTGAAAAACAGCATGCTACATCTTCATGGTCCAACACAAACTGAATTTCTTTCTTAACACCAGCCGCACGGCTCTTAATATTTGTTTCTGCCGCTCTTTTAAAAACCTCAAATCTTGCCTTCGTGTCGTGAAATCCTTCAATTGTCTCAAACAATGTATCGGCCGGATAGTCTGCCAAAAGATTCTGGAAATTTCCAAATGCCATTGCTGCCTGATAGAACTGATCCGGATTCTCTACCTGATCATAACTGCTCGCATCTGTAATAAAAATATAGGATCTCCAGTAATCTCCAAACGAATCCTGATAATATGGTTTTCCATCCAATGCCGGAATTACATTCAACGTTTCTCTGTCTGGATCTCCTCCTTTTTTTATAATTTTTTCGCGAAGATAGGAAGTCACTCCAAGAATATTCTCCATAAGCTCTACAGGGTTCTTGAATACATTTTTATTCATTTTTTGAAGAATGACCTTCAAAATCCCCATGCGTTTTACTTCAAATGTCAGCAAATATGTATCATTAATGTGTCCATTTCCAAATGGTACATCCTGGATCAGTCTTCCTTCATATTGAAAATGTGCAATTGCTTCTGCCTTCTGCGTTCTGACTACCTGTGTCATAATACTTCCTCCCGGTTTTATTCAAAAATCCTTCTACTTATTATTGACATCTTTTATCACTTGATTATTGTAGTATAAATTTGTACAAAAATCTTTATCATATTTCACTCATAATTTATATTATCTGCTTCTATTTCTTGCAATTTTTAATATATACGTTATAATTATTTATAACATTTGTACAAAAAATACAATTGCGCAAAGGAGACTTTAACATGGCATACAATGGATTTTTACCGGAGAATGTAATCAACATCGGTAAAATATACAGTATTCATTATTTTGAATACATGAGCGATTTTTCATTCGAAGGGGAAAGCCACGATTTTTGGGAATTTATCTGTGTAGATAAAGGAGAAGTTGAAGTGACCGGCGGTGATAAGAAGTTTATTCTTCACAAAGGTGAAATTGCTTTTCATGAACCTAATGAATTTCATAATGTTACAGCTACTGGAACGATCGCACCGAATCTGATTGTTATCTCCTTTCAATGTGATGATAATGCTATATATTATTTTCGCAAAAAAATTTTGAAGATGGATGACGTAGAACGCAATCTTCTGGCAAGCATTATTTTTGAAGCCAGACATACCTTCCAATGCCGGCTGGATGATCCATATCTTCAGAATATGCCGCTTAAACAGCCACCTGACATCTTCGGCTCACAGCAAATGATCCGTCTGCTAATAGAACAGTTTTTAATCCACCTTGCGAGACGTTACTCAGCCTCTTACACCAGCGTTGTCCGTCCAAAAGACACTATGCCTGCAGCCAAATCAACAAAATCCAAAAATGACATTGAAGTCTACAGTCTGGTCACCGAATACATGAAAGAACATATTCGTTCTCATGTCACTATTGAACAAATCTGCAAGGACAACCTGGTCGGCAGATCACGACTGCAGAAGATATTCAAAAATCAATGTGGACTTGGCATCATCGACTATTTTTCGAAGCTGAAGATCAACTCTGCAAAAGAACTGATCCGATCCAGACATATGAATTTTACACAGATTTCCGATTACCTTGGATATACCTCCATTCATTACTTCTCAAGACAGTTCAAAAAAGAAACTGGAATGACACCGTCTGAATATGCATCTTCAATCAAGGCAATGTCAGAAGGGAAGTTTGAGGAAAATTAGTGGAAAATAAAATATATATTGCTCAAAAAACTGCCTCAGATTCTGACTATTTCCTGTGTCTGAGGCACCTTCTTGAGCTTAACATATTATTTTCCCACTACTTTTTCTATAAGCGTAATAAGTAAAGGAATCTGTGTGCGAATCATCAGTTAATTTTTGATAGCTGGATTCGAAAACAGATTCCTTGCTTTATATAATATTCTTTTTATGTCTCTAACCTTTAATTCCTCCGGTAATTCCTCCGATCAATTTCTCTGACAGGAACAGATACAGGACAAATGTCGGTGCAAATACAATAATTACTGCTGCGAACATTCCAGCCCAGTTTCCGGTGTACTGCATGGACTGCAGCATTCCATAAAGTCCTACGGCTACCGGACGTAATGCATCGTTGTTTGCAAAAATCAGTGACAGGAAATACTCATTCCAGATATTAATGAAATTGAATATTGTCACTGTTACCAGTCCGGACTGAGCCATCGGGAACATAATCTTCCAGAAAGCTTTTGCCGGAGGACATCCATCAAGAGCTGCTGCCTCTTCATATGTGCTGGAAATATTTGCAAAGAAAGTAAGTAAGAAAATCGTTGTATATGGAATATTAATTCCTACATACAAGAAGATCAAAGTTACCTTACTTGCTGCAACATTATTCAGAATTCCCAGATTTGCTACAACTCCAAACAATGGAAGAACGATCATCGTGATTGGAATACCCATCGCAGACACTAAACTTGTCTGGATAATTTTATTCCCGATAAATGTATATCTCGCAAGGACATATGCTGCCGGCGCACAGATCAGGATCAGCAATACACAAGATACTACTGCATAAAGGAGGGAGTTTGTAAAGAATGTTGCAACTCCGCCACTTCCCCATGCCTGCACATAATTTTCAAAGTGTAGTCCCGACGGGAATTTCAATGCTTTTCCTGCAAAGATATCTGTTGTAGTAGAAAGACTGGCTGCTATGATCCATCCAAGTAACATGAATGTAAATGCCACCCATAAAATTACTATAATATATCCAGGAGCGAGCGCCATTTCATGTTTCCAGTCAATTTTCTTTTTCACTTTTATTTTTTTCTCTTTTGCCATCTTGCGTCTCCTCCTTTCTAAAATTCTAAGTCATCCTCTTTAATCAGTTTATTACAGATTGTAAAAATAACTACAATACAGATGCACAAGATAATACCGATCGCTGCTCCATATCCTGCATTTCTTTCTGTAACTGCATTTCCGGCTCCAAATGTCTGCATGTACATGTACTGTACCGGGACAATAGTTGCCTCATCTGCTGTTACGGTTGAGAACATCTGAGACCACACAAAGAATGCCGCTGTACTTACTGACCACATCGTAATGTTTGTCTTAAATACTCCTTTTAATAAAGGAAGTGTCATATGCTGGAATTGCTGTGGCCTGTTGGCACCATCAATGGTTGCCGCTTCATATAGCTCCGGACTGATTCTCTCAATTCCACTCATCCAGATCAGCATGTGATATCCAATCATTCCAAAGCAATATGCAAATAACAATGCTCCGAATTTGTGACCTGTATCCAGCCATGCTGTCTCTGCCAGTTTATGCATACCGACCGCATCAAGAATAGATTTTAGTAATCCGAACTTAGAACTATATACATACTGTAACCACATAGTTGCAAGGGCTACCGCACTTACAAGGTTCGGAAGATAGATTACCGCACGAAAGAATTTCTTACCGCGGATTCCACTTGTCAGGATAACTCCAAACAGCAGAGAAACAGAAAGTACAATTGCTCCACCGATTGCCCAGATTTTAAACAGATTCAGCATAGACTTTCTAAAAATTGCAGTTGCAAATAATTTCTCATAGTTCTGTATACCTACAAACGTCCACAAATTTGTTGTGTCTGTAACGGAATCAATTTTGAAAAAACTCATCATAATCGTCCGGACGATCGGGTATAAAAAAACAATGAGGAAGATGATAACTGCCGGCGCCAGGAAGCCTACGATCATTTTCTTATTATTTTTCATCTCATTTCCTCCTTCTCGCATAATCTCAGCCATCTGCCTCATTCTTTTTTCAGATGTCCTGCGACCGTTTTCTTAAAAGAAATATGGCGGCGATGCCATAACCGCCCCGCCACCATATTATAATATGCATCTTATTTGATTATCTCAAATGACTTATTTTCCTGCTGCTTTTTTCATTGCAGAAATGAATCCTGCTGCATCTAATTTACCAGCTGCGAGCTCAAGTGCGCTTGTCTTTAATGTACCAGTCAGGTCATTGTTGCTCTCTGCGCCTGCTGCCCAGTCATAGTATGTTGTTGTTGCATCAAATCCAGCTTTTACTTCTGCAAGCTCTGTTGGCCATGAATCAGAATTTGCTTTGTCAGTTGGGATACAAAGAGCTTCTTTTGTCATCTCTTTGTCATAATCACCTGTTGTGATATAAGTAATCAGCTCAAATGCTTCGTCAGCCATCTTGGAATCTTTATTAATTGCAAATACCTGATTAGCAATGTTGTTAGCTGTATTGTCATCTGTTCCGTTCGGAACTGATGGATAGTTGAAATATCCCCACTCAAGATCCTCAGCTACAGAAGCTTTTGCTTCATTTGGAAGCCATGATCCGCAGATAACAATTGCTGCATCTCCAGGAGCAAATTCCTGATTCTGTCCTGCCGGATATACATTTGTCGCAATGTTCTTTGAGAAGTAACCTTTTTTAGCGAAATCTGCAAAGCTCTGAGCTGCTGCAAGAACTCTCTCATCATCCCATGTTACGTTCTGACCATTTACTTCTTCTCCGGTTACAAGAGATTTTACTCCATCCTGTCCAATATATCTTGCAAGATGATATCCGATAAATGATGTCATATAAGCATCGTCTGCTGTGATTGGTGTAATACCAGCGTCTTTTAATTTAGCGCATACTGCATCTAACTCATCCCATGTTGTAGGAACTTCTTTGATACCAGCTTTATCAAATAATGTCTTATTGTAAAAGAATCCGAAGATTGATGGCTGATATGGGATTGAATGAAGTGTTCCATCCTCATATGCCGCACGTGCAATTTTGAATAATGTCTCGTTTCCGTGCTCTGACTCGTAATCTTTTGCCACATCCTCGAGATCTAACAGATATTTTCCCCAAGATCCGTTTACACGGTTTACATCTTCATCGAACAGGTCGATGGTCTGCTTTGCATCGAGTGCAGGCTGAAGACCTTCACGCTGTCCGGAACGTCCCTTGAACTGAACGTCTACTTCTACACCTGTATCTTCTGTATACTTTGCAATCGCATCCTGGATTACTTTCGCCTGTGGCTCATCTTTACTCCACATAGCCCAGTATACAAGTTTCTTGCCATCTCCTCCAGATGACTTGGAATCGTTGGAACTTCCGCCACATCCAACTAACATGGTCGCAACCATTGCCGCACATAAAAGTGCACTGATTACTTTCTTTTTCATTCTTTTTCCTCCTATACCATTTTGGTAAATCGTTTTTAGTAATTTTGCAATTACTCTTTTCTTGTTGGATTCATTATGTCACAATTTTGCACAATAATCTTTATCCTAAAGTTTCATTAATTTGCACAATCTGCTCTAAAATGCTGTTTTCAGCAAAATAACGGGCTGTTTTTTGTACACATTGTATAAATTAATATTTTCACAATCTTGTTATTTATTCTACATTACACAAATCATTAAGACCTATTATAGATTTTCATCTGATTATTTTATCCCTGATTCTTTATATCAGAGATAATGCTGCTTCATCTCCCACCAAAATAACATCATTATGCATCTGAAGGATTGATGCCGGCACACCTGGAATTACTGGTCCGAAAAATGCTTTCTTTACAATCTCTGCTTTGTCTTCCCCACTTACTACAACAAGAATCTTCTTTGCCTGCATAATTGTCTTTATCCCCATGGTATATGCCTGTCTTGGAACATCCGCCTCCGAAGCAAAAAATCTTTTATTTGCCTCAATAGTACTCTCCTGAAGGTCCACACAATGTGTCCCCGTCTCAAATGCCTGTTCTGGCTCATTAAATCCAATATGTCCATTATGTCCCATTCCAAGAAGCTGAAGATCTACGCCTCCAAGGCTTCTGATCAGTTCCTCATAACGTTCACATTCTTTTTTACTGTCTGGTTCCATTCCATTGGGCAAATGTGTGTGTCTCTCCTGAATATTCACCTGATCGAACAGATGCTGATGCATAAAGTAATAATAGCTCTGTTCATTGGTCCCCGGCAGTCCTTTATATTCGTCCAGATTGACACTTGTCACCTCTGAAAAATCCAAGTCTCCTTTTTTGTACCAGTCTACCAGCTGACTGTAAGTTCCTATTGGCGTAGAGCCAGTTGCCAGTCCAAGTACACTGTTTGGTTTCAAAATGATCTGCGCAGAAATTATATTGGCTGCTTTTCTGCTCATATCCTTGTAATCTTTTGCTCTGTACACTCTCATAACATTTACTCCATTTTTATAGACACTTTTTTTAATTCACTTTAAAATTATAGTAGTGTGGCAAATGCCCTTTTTCCCCGTACACTTTTTCGTGAAGGCTCTCCCAGATTGACTGGATATCGCTGTCTCCTTCCCGGATATCTGACACATCAATTCCATCGCCGTCATTCAGCAAATGATACGCCTCTTCATTTCTTTCTAATTTTTCAAGTGCTGCCACATAATAATATTGAATTCGTCCGTTCTTCTGATTTTCTGCGGTCTGTTTTTTATATTCTTCATCAATTTCCTTGTAAGCCCCACATTTTTCCAGAATCTTAAACCCTTCCTTCTGATAAGATAGTCTCTCTCTTTGAAGCGCCATTCCTTCCATAATAAACTGTTTTGCCTTCTCAGGATCCGATTTCAGATACAGACACGCCAGTCCATGATATGCCCATGCATTGGATGTAAGATCAACAGATCTTGCAAATTCGTCTCTTGCATCTTCATTTCTTCCTGCAATTAGATAGCTGATACCAAGCTGATAATGTGCATACCAGTTCGCGGCATTCGGTGCATCTTTTCTGACTGTTTTCTCTTCCAGATATGCCAGGAATTTCTCTCCATTCCAGAACTCGTCCGGCTCATCTTCTGGATTTGGCATGTGTAGAATGCCTGTCTCAAAGAAATGTTTCCACTTCTTTAATGTTTCTGACTGATTCACAAATTCCAGATGACCAGTTCTTTTTGTTTTTGGTGCAAATGTTCCATATCCGCTTCCTGCCTGGACTAGCTTTGCCTGCTTCTTTGCAAGTCCTTTTGTCTCTTCCAGACGTTTCTTAAGTTTCTCAATCTCCTGATTTGCCTTCAGTTCCTCTGTCACCTTCTCATAACGCCATTCATGGGACTGTTCACATGCACCTGCACCAAGATCCACTGCTCCGTAGCGTTCCATCCATTCCCATGCAGTGTGTGGTGCCATCGGAATACAGCCATACTGTGTCTTTCCAAGTCCTGCCTGGATCTCCACATAACGTCCTGCATCTTCCGTCAAAAATTCCTGCCAGCGGTCGGAAGCATCAATATTTCCCCATGAGAATAACTTTCTTCCCTGTAGTCTTGGTGTTGAAAATTGTAAAAGTCCATATCCATCTGGCGCAATATTGGCAATATATTTGGGTTCTTCTTTCGGAATATGGAAGAAATAATCTATACTGGTCGGAATCTTCTTATAATCTGTTACATCAATTCCATTAACAAACGGAATCTCTACTTTAAAACCATTCGTCCCTACCGCTGTAAATGCTTCCTTTGCCGGTACGACAAGGCGTCCCCCTTCATACTCCGGTACTGCCATGTTACTCCACCAGTACATCGGGATAACCTGATTGCTGTCATTAACAATTCTCATTCTGCAGTTCAGATACGGACAAGCCTCCTCCAGCCAGAAATCCATCTGCCAGATAACTCCCCGGATTCGTTCATATTCATACATACGAAGTACCGGATCACCTTCATCTGTCTGCGTCTTTGCTACATAAAGCGGCTCCGTTGTCAATGGATTATGACCGATAATTCCAAGATTCCACTCGACACCTCCGGAAAACCATGCATTTCTAATAGCAAGGTTGCTAAATCTGAGCACATCATTCGTGTAAAGAAGATTCTTTCCTGTTTTCTTATCCCACAGCTCCCACAATCTTCCACCATATTCCGTAAGAAATACTGCCTTCAAATACTCGTTTTCCAGAACCGCCGTCTTTACATCTTTCTCATGCAGCTCTCTTGTATATCCATTAAGCTGACGATATGGAAACGCACTATTTACTTTGCCATATCCTTCATAAATCTCATCATCCTCGTCCAGATCAAACACAAGCGAATTCTGAGTTGTCAGTTCCCCAAAAAGATCCGGTACCGAAGACTCCTCCCCCAGTTCTGCAACTTTCATACGCTTTGTCTCAAATACTAGCCTTGTCATAATATTACCTCCCACTCTTATAATTTTATCCCTCAACAGGCCTTCTAACATGCACTTTCAAGATGTCTTTAGCATCTCTTTCACTTTTCTCTATCATATCTTCCATCATGGCATAGAACGATTGTATAATCTTTACACAATCTACACCTTTTTTTGCCATATCTGCGTCAACATACACAAAATCATAGCAGTATGCAAAACAAATCCATATGGAGACAGAGATTTTCATAATTATCTGAGAATCTCTGTCTCCATCTAAATCTGTAATGTTGCTCACTACTATAATTTAACTAACTCTCAAGTTATTAAATAATATTTTTTACTTAGCATCACCTACAAAATCCGTCACTGACACTTCCTCCGAATCTTTGATAACTCAATTTTTTCAATTTACTTTCTGAATCTTGTTCTAAAGCGACGTAGCAGATATCGATATTTATACATATCTGAAATCCTGCCTCGGATAATTCACTATATTATAACAACAAATTTTATTACACAGCCTGGAACTGACTGTTATACAACTTATTATAAAATCCTCCTTGTGCCAGCAGTTCTTCGTGTGTTCCCTGCTCGATGATTTTTCCGTCTTTCATAACGAGAATAAGGGATGCATTCCGGATTGTAGAAAGCCGGTGTGCTACGATAAAGCTTGTACGTCCCTTCATTAATTTGTCAAATGCTTCCTGAATCTGCTGCTCTGTTCTTGTATCAATACTTGATGTGGCCTCATCAAGTATCAGCATTGGCGGCAGGCAGAGCATAACTCTTGTAATACATAGAAGTTGCTTCTGTCCCTGGCTGATACTGTCTTCATGAAGCACTGTATCCAATCCTTTTGGAAGACGCTCGATAAATTCCCAGCTATGTGCTTCTTTTGCCGCACGGATAATGTCTTCATCTGTGGCATCTGGTTTTCCAAATGCGATATTTTCCCGGACTGTTCCATCTTTGATCCAAGTCTCCTGTAGCACCATTCCATAGGAACTGCGAAGTGCATGGCGGCTGAGTCCGTCAATTGGCTTGCCGTCAATTTTAATGTTTCCTTGATCCACATCATAAAAGCGCATCAGCAGATTGATAAATGTCGTTTTTCCACAGCCGGTCGGTCCTACAATAGCAATTCGCATACCAGGCTCTACTTCCAGATTAAAATCTTCAATCAGGCGGTGATTCTTATCATAACTGAAGTCTACATGGCTGATGGACACATTTCCTTTCACTTCGTTGATTGTTCCTTCCACGTCTGGGGATTCTTCCTCTTCCTCCAGAAGGTCAAAAATACGGTTCGCACACGCCAGCGCATTTTGCATCTCTGTAATGACAGAACTAATGTCATTGAACGGTTTCATATACTGGTTCGCATAAGATAACAACACGGACAGACCTCCAACTGTCAGAGCTCCGCCTGGTATCATAAATGCTCCTACAAGAGCAACACCTGCATAGATAACATTATTTACGAAACGCGTAGACGGGTTTGTCAGACTGCTGTAGAAAACTGCTTTCTGACTGTATTTTTGTAAATCTGCATTGATCTGTGCAAATCGCTCTGACGCTTTTTCTTCATATCCGAATGCTTTGACTACTTTTTGGTTTCCAATCATTTCATCAATGAGTGCCGTCTGATTTCCTCGAGTCTCACTTTGCTTATGAAACATTTTAAATGATCTGGAAGAAATAAATCTGGCAATTAAGAAACTCATTGGTGTCAGCACAATGACCAGAAGTGTGATCCAGAAATTCTTGGAAAACATAAAAATCAAAGTTACAACAATCGTTACAATTCCGGAAAACAACTGGGTAAATCCAAGTAAGATTCCATCAGACAAAATATCTGTATCTGCAATGATCCGGCTTACAATATCTCCGGAACTGTGACGGTCCAGATAAGACAGGGGCAGCCGCTGAATATGGCGGATTGCCTGGGAACGGATATCCTGTACAATATGATAAGTCATATGATTATTGATCATGTTCATGATCCATGTTGCCAGCGCTGATATTGCAACTAATACAAGAATTTCTCTTAATAATATCCACATGGCATCAAATTGAACCTGATGCTCTGCAACAATCTGATCAATGGCATCTCCGAACAGGATCGGCACATATAATTGTAATATTACTGAAACGGTTGCAAGCAACACGCTCAGCAAAAGAAATATTTTATATTTTCCAATGAATTTTAAAATCTTCTTCATCTTCTATGCCTCTCCTTTCTCATCATAATTTATTTTTTCTCTTAATTTTTCTTCCGGGAATTGTGAATAATAAATTTCCTGGTAAACTTCACAATTTTTCATCAATTCTTCATGCGTTCCCTGTCCAGCCAATTCTCCATTTCCAAGAACAAGTATTTTATCTGCCTGCTTAATTCCAGCTACACGCTGAGATACAAGAAATGTTGTCATCTTGCCTTCCAGACCATGGATTGCTTTTCGAAGCGCTGCATCTGTTGCAAAATCAAGAGCGCTCGCACTATCATCTAAAATTAATATCTCCGGTTTCTTAACTAAGGCTCTTGCAATGGTAAGCCTCTGTTTCTGTCCACCAGACAGATTACGTCCATTCTGCTCCAACTGGAAATCCAGCTTTCCAGACTTTCCTTCAACCACTTCTTTTGCCTGGGCAATTTCAATTGCTTTCCAGATGTCCTCATCTGTGGCGTTCTCGTCACCCCATTTCAAATTGTCACGGATACTTCCCTGGAACAGTACACTTCTCTGTTGAACAATTCCGACTTTCTCACCGGTAGATTTTCTTGTGTATTCTGTAACATTTTCTCCGTCCATATAGACCTGTCCGTCCTGCGGATCGTAGAATCTTGGGATCAAAGATACCAGTGTTGATTTACCACTTCCGGTTCCTCCGATAATACCAATCGTTTCTCCCGGCATCGCCTGGAAACTGATATCCTTAAGACTCGGTGCTCCCGCGCCCGCATAAGTAAATGTGACATGATCAAATTTAACTGCAGGTGTATGATTCTGCTTTTTCTCTTTCTGACGCATCTCATCGTTTACATATGTCATACTGGACTTCACTGCCAAAATTCCTGCCACACGGTCTGCGCACGCCATTGATTTGTTCAATGTAATGATCAGTGATGCTAATTTGATCAATTCAACAATTATCTGAAGCATATAGTTGTAAAGAGCAACCACTTCACCTTGCTGCATATTTCCCATATTAACCTGAATACCAGCGCGGTCAATCAAAATGACTGTTGCAATATTAATCAGCACATAAGTCACTGGATTTAAAAGTGCTGAAATCCTTCCGACAAAAAGGTTCAATCTCGTCAGTTCCCGGCTGCTGTCTTCAAATTCTTCTACAGATTGCTCTTCCCTGCAAAATGCACGGATCACACGGACACCTGTTAAATTTTCTCTTGTCAGTCCTGTCACCTGGTCCAGTCCATTTTGCACTTTCTTAAATAATGGAATGCTGACCAGCATAATGGAAAATACAACTACGAACAATACCGGAATCGCAATCACAAATATCCATGCACATTTTACATTGATTGTAAATGCCATGACCATGGAGCCAAGTACGACAAATGGACTTCGAAGCAGAAGTCTCAGACCCAGATTCAATCCATTCTGAACCTGATTCACATCATCTGTCAAACGTGTGATCAAGGTATCAGTTCCCATGGTATCTAATTCTGTAAATGACAATGACTGAATATGATCAAACATTGCCTGTCTTAATTTTGCCGCAAATCCACAGCTTGCCTTCGCCGCAAAAAACTGAGCAGTAAAACTGCAGGCAAGTCCGACCCCTGCCATTAAGATCAATACAAAAAACATCTGAACCACATAACTTCGGTTATCCTGTGCGACACCGACATCAATAATCTGTGCCACAACTACCGGAACTAAAAGGTCAAAAACAACCTCCAGAAGCTTAAAAAGCGGTGCCAGAATACTTTCTTTTTTGTACTCTTTGAGATAAACTGCCAAACTTTTCATGTCTCTATTTTCCTCTCTCTTCCTGTTTCACGAATCTATGCCTATTATAACGCACATTCAGTAATATGTATAATATTCCCTTTATTGCTTTGTAATATATTTTTTATATTGCATTTGTAATACCTTCATTATAATATAGTGTTACATACGTTTTGGAAGCTTTCAAGAAATGGAGATGGATTATGGAACTTAGACAATTAGAATACTTTAGACAAATTGCAGATACACATAGCTTTAATGAAGCAGCCAGACATTTAAATATGTCACAGCCTCCTCTCAGCTATCAGATTCACCAATTAGAAGAAGAACTGGGCGTACAACTTTTTGAGCGGACAAGCAAAGGAGTTATTCTGACAAATGCCGGCGAAGTCTTATACGAGCGCGCCGGAAATTTGCTTGATTATGCAGATTCTGCAAAGCTTGAAGTTACAAAAGCCGGAAAAAAGCGAGTTCTTCGTATCGGAATGACCTCAACAACAACTGCTGTAATGATGCCATTTATCTCTACATTTGCAAAAAAATATCCTGACGTAAACTTCGAAGTAAGGGACGGAAGTACCTATACATTATATAGTTATCTTATGGATGGAATTATCGATATCTCCGTTGCACGTACCCCGCTTCAGTTAAACAAAGTAAACTCTTTTACTTTATGTTCTGAGCCAATGATTGCTGTGTCAAACTTTTCAGCAAATCACCAATCTTCTAATGCTGTCCCTGTCACAAATAATACTGCTACA
>ENA-OROU01001149-OROU01001149.1-human-gut-metagenome-genome-assembly--contig:-NODE-1149-length-23881-cov-10.171955_pt1 | contig 23881 bp, 25 predicted proteins | sample MGYA00242131_ERZ509054 | MGnify/ENA primary metagenome ERZ509054 (study PRJEB26280, sample SAMEA2338749) | human gut metagenome | biome: human gut; feature: human-associated habitat; material: faeces... | reverse complement strand
TGATGAAGTCTATCAAATGACGAAGCGCGGGCTGGATGCTGCTCAGATTGCCGCTACTAAGGGAATCCACCTCAATCTGGTGTTGGTAAAGCTTCTTGAACTGCATCATCTGGGGTATGATCTTCGGCACTACCACGCCCAGCATCATGCATTTATCAAGCAGCTCAACCTGCCGGAATATTATCGATTTGATGCTGCCGGATGAATCCGTATTCCTGTAATCCTAAAACCCGTAATGAACAAGCCACAACGAGCGTTCATTACGGGTTTTCTGTTATTTCAGTTTAGCGAGGATTTCATCGGCACTCATGCCCTCAGCAAGCAGTTTCTTCAGAACAGATTCCGCTTCTGCTTTCTTTGCTTCTTCTGCAGCCTTAGCATCTGCCTTTTCCTTCTTTGCTTCTAGAGATGCCACTTCTTTTTCGACCTTCTTCAAAGCAGCCTTTTTTGCTTTCAGATCAGCCTTCAAAGTATCAATGTTTGCGGTGATGGATGCAATCTCAGCAGAGATGGCTTCCTTTGCAGACTGCTTTTCTGCAAGCTGCGTTGCAAAATCAGCAGTTACAGTCTTGGGCTTATTCTTGCTACCTTTGGTTCTGGGCATAGGATCAAACCTCTTTCTAAAACTATAATCGTTTAAATTAAGTATTGTGTAGATACGAAAACAACATAGAAGTCTCTCTTTTTAGTATATCACAAAACTATATTCTTTTACAGATGTTTTCTTATCTTCATCGCCACATAGTACACCAAACCACCGACTACTCCACCAACTGTGTTATAGAACAAGTCAGACAATTGTAACGTACCGAGCCGCAAGAATAATTGTAGTAGCTCAATGCCTACCGAAAAGATGAATGCTATCTTCCCGCTTTGCCATAGGATCTTCTTCCAGCTGTTTCCAATCTTCTCTCCGAACGTCCACATCACTATTGCTGAAAACGGCACCATCATGATCACATTCTCAATACATTCGGTTGTCAGCTTTTGCTCGCCGTTCACGGTCTCCCAGATGCCCCAACCACCCATGACATTGGACAACGGGTTCATCCAAAGATTACGGTTCAATAATGTTCGGAACAAAATCATTGATGTCACGAACGCCAATAAGAACAGCTTCCGAAAGAAAACACTCTCCTTGAATTTCTGATACCATGTCATCATGGCAATCTTCCAGCCTTTTCCTGCACCAATAGATTCATACGCATACAGATAGAAAAACATGGCGAGGGAGGAAAGAAGGAGCGAAAAGCCAAACGGCTCATACAGAGTGGTCAGGATGTTTGTGAGGATTTTGGCTAATACTTTTATTACTTCCATTACAGATCACTGAACAGGTCAGCCTTATACGCACCGTTCTCCAGCATTTTCTTGAAGCTGCCCTTTACGGCCGCGACATCTTCATGGTAGGTCATACCATACCAGGTATCGTTGGTTTTCAGAACCTTCACAGACATTTTTCCCTGTCCCAACAGTTCACCGATGAAGATAGGGATCAGATACTCTGCTTTCAGAGGATTGACCGGGACTTCTTTCTCAAAGAACTCTTTGAAGCCTTCTTCCAGTGTAGTTAGGAAATCAGGAGTCAAGCCCCACATGTTCATGGATACCAGAGAATTCACATCCTCAGCCATGCCGTCTGCTTCTGCCCCAGTTGCAGTTTTTACAATATTCTTGGTCTCCACAACCTCAGTCAGATTACTCTGCTCGTCCATCTTGCAAATGCCACGAGTCACGCCACCGTTATCAGACAGCGTATTCTTCAGTACAAAACCAGCCATGCAGGACTTTCCGCCGTTCACCAGATACTCATGAACCGCCTTGAAGCCTTCCTTGCCGTAGTAATCGTCTGCATTGATGACGATAAACGGAGTCTTGATGACCTTCTTCGCTGCAAGCACAGCCTGACCGGTTCCCCACGGCTTGGTCCGGCCTTCTGGCAGAGTTCCCGGAATATCATTAATATCTTGGAAAGCATAATCAACAGTTACATTATGAGAAGAGCAAATAGAGGCAATGCGATTACCGATGGCCTCTTTGAACTCCTTCTCGATATCCTTGCGGATGATAAATACTACATGATTGAAGCCAGCCTCAATTGCATCATGAATTGAGTAGTCCATGATGATATGGTTAGCGTCATCGACCGGCTCCAACTGCTTAATTCCCGTTCCGAAGCGGCTACCAATTCCGGCGGCCATAATAAGTAATGTTGTGTTCATTGTTTTTTCTCACTTTTTCTATCAAATTGATTTTATCATAGTTTTCATTCTTCACATCTTTGCCGATCATAGATCGTTGCCTGCTGCTCACCTCGTAGCGGTGTGTGATTATCTGAGCAGCTACCGTGTGGATTTCCACACGGCTTTTTAATCAAAACTTAAAAGTATCCTTCAGACCAAGCCACTTCTGGTCTTTATCACTCAGGTTCAGTGCCGTACCGTCTTCCAGCGTATAGCCATCTGCGCTTGCACTGCCCTTGTATTCGCCCTTCAGTTCCGGCCACTCAATGCCGATTTCCGGGTCATTCCAAGCCATACCGCCCTCGTCATTCGGATGCCAGAAGTCATTCACCTTGTAGCAGAACTCTGCCTCATCACTCAAAACCAGGAAACCGTGCGCAAAGCCTTCTGGAATGAGGAACTGCTTTTTGTTCTCAGCAGAAAGGGTCACACCATACCACTTTCCATAGGTTTCGGAATTGCTTCTGAGATCAACAGCAACATCAAACACAGTGCCGCGCACGGCGCGCACCAGCTTGCATTGCGGATACTGTTTCTGGAAGTGCAGGCCACGCAGCACGCCCTTCGTGGACATGGACTGGTTATCCTGCACGAAGTGAATTTCGATACCAGCTTCCTTCATATCTTTTTCGTTGTAGGTTTCCATAAAATAACCACGGGCATCACCATGAACAGCAGGCTCAATAACACAAAGGCCCTCGATGCCGCCTACATTTTTCTCAACTTTAATCTGTCCCATTTTTCCTCCTAGTTTGTTTTAATTTAATTATTGTGTTATCGTATATTATTTTTCTTACCGTATCTATTTTAGCACATACAATCATTAGTAGCGTCGAGTACATTATAATTGAAATTAGCACAAAACCACTACTATACTTTTCAGACAAAAAAAGTATAGGTTTAAAAATCGTACTTCGCACCAATGGATAATCTGTTAGCAAATACACGGCTAACGAATGACTACTTATTTTGTATAAAGAACAATCAATGTTTTTTGTACTAACAATCAAATTGCATAGTATAATTGCTGCGGCAATAATAATTGGATTGTTATATGAAAACATTCGCCATGCAGCATTTCCATTCCCCCATATGTAAAGGAAATAAGAAATAATACCATTTATGAATAACGCAAATATCAAAAAAACATCGTAAGCTTATTTCTATTTTTCCCCTTACATAAAAATTCGACATCAACTACTGCCCCAAGTATATACATATATATTCCTTGCCATACTGTATATGCATTGCTCAATCCTTCTATCTTCAAAAAAAAGCCAAAAAATGAAAAGATTAAAAATAGCTCACACGCCAATTTCTTTTTTCCTGAGCTATCCAAATTATCTACTACCATGTTCAGATATGGAGCTGCAAATGAAACAAGTATATACGCTACTAAAAACCAGTATCCCGCACTAAAAAAGCAAACGCACCTCTTAATTATTTTAAAAACAAACGCTATCTGAAATTTAGATCCATCAAAAATAAATAATAGTACATTTAATATAAAAATATATATTATTGTCTCTACTATCAACTCGACAACTCTCTTCCAGCGAAGTTTGATCCTAAAATAACCCGAAATCCAGAAAAAACAATTTACTGAAATTGCAAGAAAAGAATTCGCAACGAACCACACTAAGCTATAATTATGAGCGATGTTATTCTCCACGATATCTTCTAAACCCATTCCATGTACAATGGCATGATGTGCCACTATCATTATCATCAGAATACATTTGAATAAATCGATTGTATTGTTTCTCGTCCCCCCCCTCGATTTTTTTGTTTTTATTTTCCACCATTACTTCTCTCCTTCGCAAAAATCTTTATTTCTGCAACTTATCTTCTAAAAATTCAAATTTATACCCATTCTTATTAGCCCAGTTACATAGCTTTCTAATTTTATATTTGTTATAATTACTAATTGCCCATTCATGTGAAAATACCTCAAAAATATCTAGCTGATTATTCCATGCATCGGTTTGAAATTCACGTATTTTATTTCGAGTTCCAATAATATATTCAGTTCGTAAATCTGTTGACACAAACAACAATCCAGTTTCATTGTCATAATAGATATCGTGGCAGTACAAATAGTCACTTTCATCTGTATCTAAATAGTAGCTCTTACGTCCATCATCAGGCCCATACAACCCAACTATTGGCTCTATACTATTTTCCCCAAGCATTTTCATTCCTTGACAGGTTCCTTGAAAGCCCTCAAGTCTAACCATATTATCGATACTATTATGTCCTACAATTTCAAGTAAGCAATTTATCACTCTATTGTAGTCTTCTATAATGTCATTTTCATTTCCTTCATTATATTTTTTTTCGGGGAATTCAGAATGAAATCCAAAACGCAACCAATCACAATTACTTTCGAATTCGCTCTTAAACTTCGTAGTGCACTGTGAAAGTGAAAAAGCTCCATCTGAGAAAAACACATAACAACTTACCTTAACACCTGTTTCCTGATGTAAAGATTTAAGCCATCCTAACATGGGATTTTCAAAGATACTTAAATATTTATTTTCATTATCCGTTATGTCTTTAAATATATTGATTGTATCATCAAATGATAAATGGAAAACTTTTAAGTCAGTATATAATTGCGTATTATCATTTACAAAAGATTGACTACGCGGCAGACTTTTATTACTCTCTGGTATACTGCTTTTCCATTTTATGTACTTTTCCCCCCCCCACACAGTACATAAAATAAGTAGCAATATACCAAGAAGGAATATAAAACTTCTGATCTCATCCTTCTTCTTTTCAGCCATATTAATTTCTCACTTTTTTCATTTTATCTTTAAATTTATCTTTAAATTCTAGTGCAAATGGTTCTTTAAGAATCAGCAACATTAAAGCATACAATAAAATGGAACCGGGTACTATCACGATAAATCTAAGTATAGAATTTAATATCAAAAGTTTAATGCCGACAATATAGCCCGCCATGACAATTGATGCTAAAACGGCATTCCTTATAGAGCTTTTGATTCGAGCAAAATCAAAGTACTTTTCCTTATTGGGAACACGTACTACGCAAACAACAACAACAAACATTTCAGCTAACAGTGTTGTTACCGCCGCACCGTTATGTTTCCACAAAGGAATAAATATAAAATTCAACGTGCAATTTAGGACTGCGCTACAAATTGTCACAGTCAAGTTATTTTTTTCTCTTCCAAGTGTCACATTTAAGCAAGATGTTACCAAGCCACCAAATACTGCAAATAGTAACGCTACAGAAAGTATTTGAAGTGTCAATACGGCCGGAAGATATTCTTCCCCGCCCATATATAGCATTACTTCCCTTGCAATTCCTATAAGACCTATAACTGCTGGAATCAACAACAAAGCCAATCCCTCCCACAGTTTTGAATATAATTTTCGATATTCTTGCATGTCTCCTTTTCCAACTAGATAGGCCAGTCTAGGTATTGTAACTGCATAAATTGCAACAAGTATATTCTTGACAATAGTGTAGACCCTGACAGCCACTGCATATAATCCAACATAGTAATCTCCCTGCATCCATCCAAGCATTGTAGTATCAAAGTTAACGTAAATCGATACCGCTACCGCATTCGCAAACAAAATTAATATTGGCTTTGCATGTTTTGAGAAATTTGGCTTGAGTGTAACTCGCACTTTTGCATATTTTCTGCAATAAAACCAGTTGCTAATACACGTTATTCCGTTCGTTGTAATTGCCAACAAAGCATACATATAATAATCCGATGATTTTTTAACCAAAACAAATAACATTACTAATGTAATTATATGTGCTATAATACTTCGTATTGTTATAAAGAGGAAATCTTCATAAACGGTATTGATCCAGTCCAATCCAAAAGTTGAAAATGCAATAACTAGACTTTGAATCATTATCAGTTTTGTATATGCATGTAACTTCTCAGTAAATATCAACGTAATTGCCAAAAGAAAATAAGCAACTATCATTGAAACAACATTAATTGTAAAGATTTCATTTGCAAACTTATTAAATTCTTCCTTGTTTTTTTTTCTTTTAGCTCCTTCTCTCACAGCATATGTCGTAATTCCAAGCATTGCAATAAGTGAAAAATAGCTGACAATTGATTCTCCGTATGTTACTTTTCCGATTCCCTCTGCTCCCAAAACTCGAAGTGCATACGGATATGTTATTAATGGAAAAACCACAGATAGGCAAGACTTAATCACGTTAAGAATCGCATTTATACCTATATTTTTTTCTTTCATCTTTCCAATCCTTTAATAGCTTTCCTTGCATGGCGAATCGCAAAATTCCTAAACCGTTGTGCTCGGATGGTCTGCTGATACAATTTGTATGTGACAAGGATTTTGGGAATTGCATTATAGAAATTATTTTTCTTCCATATTGTCCAACGAATCTTTTCAAGTGTATCATTCGTCAGATACTGCTGTATACTTTCCCACAATGCTTCTAAATTCATTTCTGCACTCTTCATAGCAGTTGAATTCCAATTGGTTTTAGTATTCACTTCATTAATAATACCTTCTCCTATCAATCGGATCACATACTCTACATTATATCTTTGTATCTCATCTTCTGTCCAATTAATATATTCAATCTGTGAGAATACAAAATCCCTTAGTTTTTTTCTTTTTTCCGAATACTCTTTAATATATTTTGGATTTTGAGTTGTTTGACTTTTATGGATTCTCCATGTGTACAACTCCTTTTCTTCGAGAAAAACCCTCTTTGCTAGTTTAATATTTTCCAAAAGAAACAACCAATCATCTTCATATGCAACAAAGCGCTTGAAGTTCACATTATTTGCTTTTATTATTGCATTATCAAACATGCAATTCCAAACCGTCTTGCTAACAGTATTCATTGGAATATTGTTAGCGCTCTCATCAAAGACAAGCCACTTCAGTAATTGCTCTCTATTATCTCCTTCAATAACACAAGATTTTTTTATAGTTCTATGGTCTTGTGGAACGCCGTCAACCATATATAAAACATTCGAAATTGCTACCTGGCAATTATTTTCCATAATATCTCTTACCATCGTAGCATAAAAGTCAGAAGATACTATATCATCTTGATCCGCAAAACACACATAATTTCCTCTGCAGATTTGTAATCCAGTATTTCTTGCCTCTGCAACACCTCCATTTTCAGTTCTAGTATACACTCTAACCCGTGCGTCTTTTCTTGCAAATTCCCTGCAAATCTTCACACTATTGTCCTTAGAGCAATCGTCTATGCATAAAATCTCAATATTTTTATATTGAGACTCACATATAGAACTGATTGTTTTTTCAAGATATCTCTCCCCGTTGTACACAGGCATTATAATACTTACAAGTGGTTCTTTTAATTCTTCCATAGTCACTCTTTCTGATTTTCAATTTTCTTTTCAATTTTTTCAAAATAATAAAGCGATTCCACCCTCATTGCTTTAGCCGCATTAATCCATTTTTCTTTGGTTGTGAACGGCTTATTATCATCTTCGAGTCGTCCACTCAAGAAAGCTCGCATTTCATCAGTTAGCCAATGCGTTCCATCATTCCTATTAATTCGATCTCTTTCCGCACTATATCTGCACCAATTAATACTAGGTATAACACCAAGAGCTAAAAGAGAATGCCCATTATAGCAATGTTCTAGTGTACAGCCCTTTCCTACGGCTATAAAATCGATAGGTTTGGTCGGATCATCAAAAATGTTTTGAACGATTTTACTTCCGTAGCATGCTGTTAATTGTCCATTTCCAATATTTAACAACCCACTCCATGCACCCGCATAGCAATATTCATGACGTTTTTGTTCCCATGTTGACATTTTGAAATCAAACATGTCAGATTCAAATGTTCCCCATATTTTTTTAAATTCTTCCATTGAATGTTTTGACTGTAACTTGAAGCCGGGTTGTGTCACATCCCTCGGAATTGTAACATGACAATATGCACCAAAGTGTTTTAAACACTCTTCCTTTATTTCATCAATATACGGTTCCAACTCATCATCAGGAGTCATTTCTACTGAGATTGAACAGCCAGACTTTCTAGCCAATTCAACATTATGGTAAAAGGTTTCTAGTAATTTTTTCTTTTTAAACTCCAAGTAATGAAAAGAGAACTTAAAACCCAATCGCTTTTTATAATCATCCGGAAATTCGGAAAATTCTTCAAAGCGCTTTGTCAGCGTACCATTTGTTACTATAAAAATATAATGTCCATTTGATAGAAGTTCTCTAGTAATATCCACTACCTGCGGCGGAATCAATGTTTCTCCTAGTCCGCACATATTAATATGACATATACCACCCAGACGTTCTGCCGTAAGTGCTTGTCCAATTTCTTTGGCTGAATACTTGAAAGGAGTTGGTTTTGTATTCCGCATATGATCATGTGCAACATAACAATAAGAACATTCCAAATTACATGCTGTAACCGGGATATGTATATCTATAAATTTTTTAATCTTAGTTTTATCCATTTACAATTTCTCCTACCTGCTGTTTTAACATTAGATAACTTGATTCGTTACATTCATAACTGCATTTTGTAGTCATTAATTCCTGAACATATTTTTCTATTTCATACGGATCATCACAGTACCGAACCCCCGGATACGACTCAAGCCATTTACAAATTCCCTGAACTTTCTTATTATTGTTTGCCAAAGCAATACAAGGTGTATTTGTAATAACTGCGAAAATGACTCCATGTAGACGATCGGTAATTATAAGTTTTTTCTGTGAAAATTCACGCCATACATTCTCTAATTGAGATTCCCGATTCTCAATATGAATATTTTCCTTTGCTATTGTATCAATCGTACAAACTTCTTTGAAAATTTTCTCCACTTTGGAAATAATATATTCAAATTCCGACGAGTTCAGTGCACCTTCTTTATCATTTCGAATACAAAGTCCCACTCCATTTCTTTTTTCTTTATATCTCTTACTGGGCAGTGAAAGAACTATATCTGGAACCATATACACTTTATTTTGAAAAGCATTTTTCATTTTTTCATATGAAAATTGTTCTCTAGCGAACATAATCAGATTTGGTGATTTTTTGAACAATTCAGCCGTTTCTGTTAATGCTTTTCTTCCCTCTGCGTTTTCGCTAAAATACATTGTTTGCGGCATCAAAATTAATTTATTGTGAAGAAATGTTGATACAATTTTCTTTCTTATCCGTTGCTGATCGAAATACACATCTCCTAGGTTTCCACCTCCCTGCAATAGCAGAACATCATCATTTCTTATATATTTCTTTACTTCATCTAATTTATAATCAATCTCACGTTCCGTAACTTCAATAAACGGTATGTCAAAATTATTTTCAACATATTTTTTTGTTGCATACGCAATCGCGAGATCACCTAAATTGTTATACTCTGGCGTTCCCATCAAAATAATGCTACGCGCCATTGGGCGACATTTTAAAGTGTTAGAAATCGGTTCGCATTTATTTTTTATTTGTTCTAATTTTTTTCTAATTTTTCTATATACACACTTACAACCTTTCATTGGTGACCAGTTTGAAGCATACTTAATACGCCGCATTAGTTTTCTATACGAGAAATAAATTTGAGGAACTTGTTTTGCGATTAAATAATCCACCCTAAAAGCTCTTGTCATGTATGGAATTTCAAATCGTTTACATTTGCACTTCCTCAAAACCTTAATTAATTTCTCTGTTTCGCTTACATATTGATTCGGTTCTAAAACCGCAATTGTACGCAAAACATCTAAAGCTACCCATACTATACTCTCTTCTGTAAGTTCTCCAAACCTGTCTTCACCTACACCTATAAAATCGACTTGCCTTCTTTGGAAGCCATCCATCAAATCCAATCCCGAACGTACTGTTCTCTGACCAACAATTGAAGTATTTCTTTGAAGATAAAAGTATAACGGCTCATCAATGAACAAAACGCTATTAGCCTTCATAAAAATCCGATGCATAATATAAACATCTTCATAATATTTCCCTACAGGGAAAAAAACATCTTCAAAAAGCTCCTTTTTATAGACTTTGTCCCAAACGTGACTTTCAATTCTGTCATTTTTACACAATGCAGTTAACGCTTCGTCTCTTGTCCATTCAAACTCTTTATGGGTAGTAAAACATGTCGTTTTATTTCTTCCATCCGTTTTATATGAACCAAAACATACGATGTCTACCGAGTTCCTTTCAAAAGCATCTATAACCTTTTCAAAAAGCCTCAAATCAACCCAATCATCTGAATCTACAAATGCCAGAAAATCGCCATTTGCAACTTTTAAGCCTTCATTTCTCGCATCAGATAAACCGCCATTCTTTTTATGAATAACTTTTATCCGTTTATCTTTTTTTGCAAACTCATCACAAATATCTCCACAATTATCGGGAGAGCCATCATCAACTAATATTATTTCCAAATTTGGATATGTTTGATGAATAATACTGTTAATACAGTGCTCAAGATACTTCTCAACATTATAAACAGGAACAATGATAGAAACCATACTATTCATTATTTCACCTCCATTCGTCTTAACTGTTCGGCTATGCATAATATAATCACTAGCAAGAATGTGCCATCAGCTTTCCAATACCAAAACGTTACATTATACGATGAAACAATCTGCATCATAATGAACATCAACACAATAACATTTATAGAATTATTCTTAATCTCTGGAAGCACTATTTTTAGGGCCTTAATAACAATCAAAATGACTGCTATAACACCTATCAATCCATATATATACGCAAAGCCAAATATTCCATTATCATTTAAATATATATGATCGTAGAATCCCGCTTTAGATGCTGCTGGAGAGAACAACTCGTTTGGGTATCCACAACCAAATAGCATTGTCCTTACAGATTGACTCAGCTGATTAAAATATAATTCTCTTCCAACATACCTAATCGCCATTGTATTGCCTTGCTCAACACTTGCCGTGCCTGCGGTTTGAATAGCATTCCACAAGCTATCAGCATAAGGAGTACTCAAAAAAATAATTCCTGCAATCATTCCCACCATCAATAATATCAATTTTTTTACGTCTAAATTGCGTGAAATCGCCACACCAATAGCTGATGCAAATAAAAATGCCATCAATTCCATTCTACCCTGCGATATCCAAAAGATATAAACCAAGTCGAGTACATATGCAACAATGTACTTCGGTTTGAAATAAATACAAAAATAATATAAAGCGACTATTCCTGCTACATGGATCAATGAGCTGTCAATATACATTCTCAGTGATCCATTTCTTGTGTTCATCATTACATTAAGAAACGCAACTTGATTATATATTATTTTTTGAAAAATATACAAAGAGGCCGATAACGTTCCCACTATCATAAGCGACTTTAATAATTTATCAATATCAATTTTATTCTTTGCAAATAATTTTCTGATTGGAAAATAACTTAATAAAATTATAAGATAATTGCGTTGCGGCCGTAGTCCAAGATTAAAATTCTGCCCAGTTAACCACATTTCTTGAATCGATGCAACAAGTGTCATTGCACATAATATCAATATCGGCCATTTAAATTCATATGTGCATTCAATTCTACAATATTTAATAAACTGCAAAAAAAAGTATGACAGGTATATTACCAGCCATATATCTGAATACGCAAACTTTCCAGATATATTGATTTTCCCAGTATTAACTAAATAGAAGCAGTTCTCCATAAGAAACAAAAAGACAAGGATAATCGCTTCTATATTATTTCTGATTCTGATTTTCAATGACATACTTGTGCCTTTCTAGCCCTCAAGATTCATGAAGGTACATACTTTATCTTAGCACCCTATTAAGGACACCTTTAATTTTATTTTTTATTTTTCTCATCGGACTTAGCCACGATGCTCCAAAATGATGGACGCAACAAGTATCCTTTGTAATTTCAGTTCTTCCTGTCACCCCATTATAGGCCGTAAAATATCTTGACGGATATACTACCACATCATTAAACTTTTGAATTTTCTCCAGTGGTTCAATACTATAATTCTCTCGTAATAGCTGTGCCAAAATCTGTGTGTTTGACATTGTACTGCTCTGCTCCGCAAAGCGGTTGTTCTTATAATACTCTAACATTTTGAAACATATTTCATGCTTTGGCACGAAAGCCATGAATCCGGTTCCGATGGTTTTCTTTTCATCTTCGGTTCCAAGAACCGCACCTTGTTCTTCCAGAATTCCTGAAAAGTTTTTCAGCACTTCAACATCCGTATCAAAGTAGATACCACCATATTCATATAAAGCATGAATTCGAGCAACATCGCTTACAAAAGCCATCTTCCCTGCTTGCATAGCTTCTTTTGCGTAACTGTACTGATCAATCGGGAAGTTACTTTCATCCCATTTCATCACTTTATAATCCGGAAAGTTTTTCTTCCATGTCTCTACATACTTTTTGTACTGTTCTGGCAGAGGTTTTCCACCAAACCAACAGTAATGAATAATGTGTGGTATCTCCTTCATTGCTTTTCCTCACTTTACTTTGTTTTCTCTATATTCTTTATCACCCTCGCCGGACTCCCAACCGCTACGCAATAGTCCGGCACATCTTTAGTAACCACCGAATTAGCTCCAATCACGCAATGCATTCCAATCCTCACATTGCCTACAATCACAGCGTTGATTCCTATGTAAGACCCGTCTCCAATGGAAACCCTCTGTCCCCTTTGTACAATTCCTTGATCAATCACGGGAACATTCACATTACGGTACTCATGATCGCAATCGGTTATGTACACGTTTGGCGAAAGGAGTACTTTTTCTCCAATTTCCAAAGAATTAGCAATAGAGATTCGGCATCGTTCACCAATTTCTGAGCCTTTGCCAATTCTTACTGTACCCCCCCCCGACCAGATTTGGGCATAAGGACGCACCGTCACACAATCTTCCAAGGTAATATGGTGTTTCCCTTTTAGGCTGCAATGCTTAGCAATATAAACACTTTGCCCCGCGGTTATGCCAAAGATTTTTGCTCGCATCAATCCAAGGATTTCCTTGGCCTTACCTTTAAGTCCCATCCTTACAATACCTTTCCAATCAATTTATTCGGATATAAGAAGAACTCCAACCACTTCGTTTTCTTCATAATCCACGCAGCAATAATCGGACCAGCAAAGCTAATTCCAAGTCCCAGTACTACATGAATCACAGCATTTTCGATGCCAACCTTTAGCAAAACAGATCTCATCGGTGCTGCAAACAACGTGTGCATCAGGAAAATTGGCATTGTGTATTTTGCAAGAAAGTCCATACCTCTACCGAACTTTTCCTCAAAACCCGCCACCATCAGAATAACAGCTACGCAAGCCAATAGTCCCATTGCGAAAGAGATCACACTGCCGCTGATTTCCGCTGTATATACTACAATGCTCAGAATTATAAACAGCAACCCGAATATCGTTCCTTGTACTCTTTTACCCTTCAGCTGTACATTAAACGCACAAATGCTCATACCGAACACAAACCAGATTTCGTTTGAGAGAACCGTCGATACAGCGTAAACGCTGTACCCCCCCCCAGTTAAAATCAGGGCTTTTGCAGCCAATGTAACTATTAGTCCTACCACAGCCGCTTTCACACTGCTAAAAGTCGGTGTAACCAGAAAGATGAAAAACAGTGCGTACAGATACCAATACGGAGCTGTCGGGTGAAGAAATAATGTATCGCCTAAGCCACCAATCTGGTCATTAACACTACTTGAAAACACCTTTTTCAGCACCCATGTAGCAGTCGTAAAAGTCGCATAGGGTACACCGAGTGCTAACGCCTTTTTTGCCACATTTCTGCACCAACTGCCCGCACCGTCTACTTTGCTGTACTTCTGATACAGGTATCCGCTACAAATGAAGAACAGCGGCACATGGAAGTAATAGATTGTCGTGTTAAACCATCCATACAAATCATTTTCAGGCAGAATGCTCGCCTTCGTCATGCTTTGGAAGAAATGACCCAGTACAACCAATATACAGGCAATGACTTTTACATCATCAACCCATTTTTCTCTTGTTCTTACCGCTGTCTTCCCAATCATTACTTCGTCTCCATCTGCTGTGCGATATCAGCATCCACGATTTCCTCGCCGGTCTTATGCTTCAGCTGTTCTTTGGATGCCTCACTCAGACCGTTGTTGATCACACAGTTCATATCGCAGGTGCTGCACTTATCCAGATCCTCTTTGGTAACTTTGCCATCACGGTAGTCACGGCAGATCTTTAACTCGTACATGCTGTACGGATGTTTAGTGAACAGAGCCTTGAATTTATGAACCAGAACCCAAGTAGCAGGCTTCCAGATATACTTGTGCATAGCCGGGCTGACAGAACCAATCATCCAGCAGTCACGGTCGCAGCAGCGAACCTTTGCACGAACCTTCTCTGCTTCCGGGCTGTTCCACAACTCGTCCCAAGTCTGATTGTTCAGGTTGCCCATGACCTCTTTGTCCTTGGTACCGTTGCAAGGCATGACATCGCCATACGGGTCGATGAAGAAGGTATCAAAGCTCATATCGCAAGGCAGTAGACGCTTTTGACCGTAGATGTAGTTGATCAGGCCGTGGTTAAAGTACGCACGGAACCACTTCTTCGGGCTATTGCTGCGGAGCAGTTCATTGACCAGATTCTCGAAATTCTTAGCAACCATAGGACGGTCGTGGATGATGTTCTTGGCCTCAACGAAGTAGAAGCTGTTGTGCAGAGAAGCGGTTGCAAACTCCATGCCCATCTCGTCAGAGATTTTGTACAGAGGAACCAGGTCAGGAGCGTTCTTGTCCTGAACGGTCATACCGAAGCCAACGTCCTTCATGCCCATTTCACGCAGCTTTTTCAGTGTGCCGTAACCACGCTGGTAGCCGTTCTGCAGACCACGGATCTCGTTATTGGTCTGCTCCAAACCTTCGATAGAGATACGGATACCGATCTGCGGGAACTCCTTGCACAGATCAACGATACGATCAGTGAAGAAACCGTTGGTCGAAATAACGATACGGTCAGACTTCTTGTACAGTTCACGCACGATATCCTTCAGGTCAGTGCGGATGAACGGCTCGCCGCCAGTGATGTTTGTGAAGTACATCTTAGGCAACTTCTTGATAGTTTCGATGCTGATTTCCTCCTCCGGCTTGGAAGGTGCTTTATAACGGTTGCACATAGAACAACGAGCGTTGCAGCGGTAAGTGACGATGACAGTACCATTTAATTTCTTTTCTTCAGACATGATTAACTCTCCTATTGTTTACTTTCTCTTTTAAGAATGTTTCGATTTTATTTAAGAACCACTTTGCACATACCGAGAACACAACCGAACCACAGATGACTACAACAGCTGTGAAGATATATGCCAGCAGACCGTTTCCAAACAGATGAACAAGGTGCAGCTTTTCAAACACACGATAAATCACCATGTGGCATAGGTAAATCTCGAAGCAGATACCACCGAGGAACTTGGCGACTGGATTGACCAGTACCCCCCCGCTTGCATCCGAGGGTATAGACCAGTGCCGCCACACAGAAGAACAGCATCGTGAGCGTATTGCCGCCTAATGCAAAATAAGCAACCGCGGCAATCAACAAAGTCGCTCCGGCGATAACTTTATATTTTGCTGCAAACTCAGCCAACTCTTTCCGATATAGAAAAATCAAGCCTCCAGCGATAAAATATACTGCACAGTACAGAATGTTTGTCCTTGCACTGAAATTTACGGCTGCTCTATCTGCAATGTGGCTTTCATCAAAGAAATATGTACTGCATACGAAGTTGTAGATTACGGCGCAGATAAATGCCAACCATGCACGTTTCTTGTTTTCCAGCAGAAAGCAGAAAAAAGGAAACAGCAGATAAAACACAAAAATCACTGCCAAAGTCCAACTCACACCGATAACCGATATGTTCATATTCGGCAAAAGTCCCTGGCAGAGTGTCAGGTTTGCAAAGACCTCATACAACGCACTTTTACTAGGTGACATTACGAAGTCCAGCACGCAGAGCAACGCGAAATATGGCCAGATCTTGCTGTACCTTTTGTTGTAGAACTCTCCCACACCAATTTTCTGATCCTTGAATTTCTGGTAGTAGCCGCAACACATGCCAAAACCGCTGACCATCATAAAAAGGAAAACAAGATTCGTAAGGGATGGGATCAGCTTCTGGAACATAAACCCATTCAATCCGAACTTGCCATTTGCTAAAATGTGCATCAGTGCAATTCCCAATATGGCATAGGCCTTCAAGCCATCTATTCCTTCATATCTTTCTTTCATCCCGCAAGCATCCCCCACAGTGTCTTTGCATATTTTTCCTCTGAACATTCACTCTCAAGGAAACTCTTGAACTTTGCTGCACAAACATTAGCTTCTTCTCTATGCTGTAAGTAGTACTGAATTTTATTTTTCCAGTCTTCTATATCCTTACCACATAAAGCACCTCTGCCATCGGCGAAATACTCCTGTGTAGTTACCGTATCCGACGTAATTGCCATCTTCCCATTGGCGGCTGTCTGGTAAAAAGCAATCAATCCAGCCGGTGCCTCCGTATCCAACGGCGTAACTACCAGCTGTGACTGACACATAAACTCAAGGAATTCCTGTTCAGGAATATCCGACTTCACCACCATATTTTTGCCGAAGTTCTCTTTGTACTCTTCAAACTTATCCTCCGGCATAACACAGTTGAATGTAACTTCCGGCATCGTCTGTGCAATTCTAATCAGAAACTCCCAGTCGCGACCGTTCCGTCCGCCGCAGAATACACTATTCGGCACTACTTCGCCTTCATATTCGATACTGTAACCACCATGATAGGTATCGTGCAGCAGTGTGTATCTCTTATGGATTCCGAGCATTTCGTTCAAGTGTTCACCGTACTTCTTAGAGGTCACAGTCGCTTGAACCTTTTTTGATTTCAGAACTGGCTTGTATAAGAGCTTCGCCACTTTGTTCTTAGTAGTTGCTTTATCTTTGAGTAATATATTCAGTGCAATAATTTTTCTATTTTTGAACTGTACCTTACACAGCCACCAGCACAGAACAGCCATGAAATCATACCAGCAGATGATAGTGTCACCATCGGCCGACTGCTTGATTATATTCTTGCAGGCTGCCAGCATTTCTTTAGTGGAATTACATTTCTGGTGAGGATAAACCTGCCGAATCTTGGCTGTTTCATAGCTGTTCAGAAATGTCATATTCTGTTTATCTGCCGGGTTATCAAACAGCATATAAACCATCGGCCTGTCCCCCTCCCTTACTGATACACCTTCATAATTTTCTCGTAATACTCATCGATAGTATCGAAGCTGATGTCCTTGCAGTTTTTGCTATATGCTTCACACAGCTTCTTATCGCCCCAGAGCTTCTCGATCTTCTTCTTCAGATCTTCGGCATTACCGCTCTCAAACAGCTCGCCGGTCTTTCCGACCTGAATCAGTTCAGGGATGCCACCAATGTTCGCTCCCAGCACCGGTGTGCCATACATCTGGGATTCCATCACAGAGAACGGGCAGTTCTCATACCACTCAGACGGGTAGATAGAGAAGCATGCCTCACGGATGAGCTTTTCCAGTGCCTCGCCTTTCTGGAAGCCTACGTTCTTGATGTTCTTAATACCATTTACCGTCTCTTCCAGAGGACCGGTGCCGGCGAAGATGAACTGTACATCCGGCAGTTCCTTACAGACCTTGATGAGTGTGCCGATGCCCTTTTCTTCAGAGAAGCGGCCGAAGTAGAGGACGTAATTCTTCTTCTCCGTCTCTTTCCACTCCACCTTGTCAATGAAGTTGTGCATTGCAACGGTCTTGGTCGCAAACAGCGGGTTGCTGTCCATCTTGGTCTTCATGAACTCCGAGCAGCAGATCATGGTGTCAATGTACTTGTAGGTGCCCTTCCACTTCCAGAACTCCGCTTCCATCATGCCGATGGCAGATTTTGCCGTGGAGCCGTGGATGCACTTGCCTTTCATGCAGTTCACGAAATGGCCGCCGAGGCACTTCTCGCAGTTCTGGTGGGTGTTCGGATTGTTCAGCATGTGGTTCGGGCAGACCAGCTGGTAGTCATGTGCCGTGAAGATGATCTTACAATCTCTTCCGGTCTCCTTGCGCCACTTCACGATTTCCAGAATGATGGAAGGTGTCAGCTGGTAGTTGAAGTTGTTCAGGTGACAGACATCCGGCTTGAAGTCGTCCAGAACTTTTCTCAGCTGCACCCGTGCTTCCTTGCTGTAGATGGTCTTGATCGGGTAGGTCAGCTTGCTCAGTTTGCTGCCGCCGTGGAAGTCCATATCAGATGTATAAGCATTGACCCGGTTACCCACGCAGCGGCCTTCGTGCTCCATACCGAAGTACTGAACCTCGTGTCCGTGCTGCTCCAGCGCCTCACCTAATTTAAATATGTACGTCTCAGATCCGCCGTTTGGATATAAAAATTTATTTATTATCAATACTCTCATCTATTATTTTCTCCTGTACAGTTTCATCGTTTCCTTTACGACATCATCCCAGTTATATTTCTCGCAGATAAAGTCAGCTGCCTGTTTTTTCATTTTCATAACCATTTCAGGATGGTCACAGGCATCTTGCAATTTTTCTTGCAAGTCCTTTACGTCCGATTTTTTGAAAATCAATGCCTTATCTTCCACAACCTCTGCACACTCTGGAATGTCGGAAACCAAGCAGCAATTTCCATAGCTCATTGCTTCCAGCAGACTTAAGGGCATTCCTTCCAGATCAGACGGCAGCGTATAGATATAAGCGTTGCTGTACAGTTCCTCCAACATCGCTCCCTGTACAAACCCGGTAAAGAGAATCCGATCATCACCCTTCGCCAGTTCTTTCAATTCCCCCATAAAGGAATCCGTATCACTGGAACCGCCCGCAATGACCAGCTTTTTATCTGTCTTGACATTCTTGAAGGCCTCAACCAGATATCGAATCCCCTTCTCCGGCACCAGACGACCGAGGAACAGTATGTAGGAATCCTTTTCCAGTCCAAAATGATCCGTAATCAGCTTTGCCTCCCGAACCTCTGGCCGATTGACACCATTAGGGATAAAATGTGTCTCCCTTCCGTAGGTCTCCATGAAATATTTCTGAACGCCTTTGCTTAGTACAATGATTTCATCTGCATATTTCACGGCATTTTTTTCACCCTGCCGAATAAATTTTGATCCAACGCCAAATTTCCATTTTTCGCGGGCCCAGTCCAAACCGTGAATAGTGCTGATTACACGCTTGCCAAAAAGTTTTGGTATCCAACAGAAAAAGGCAGGACCTTCCGCATGGATATGCACCACATCGTATCTTCCAAATGCACTACAAAGTGCTGCGAAAAAGGAAGAGCTTACCGCTGCAAGTCCCTTTTTCTCAATGGTCGGAACAACCTTTTGACGGATACCATCATATTCAATTGTTTTGTCATACTCTGCACCGCTCACATGATGACCTGCTCTATTGTAGCAAGTCACCTCACAACCATTCTGTGCCATCCTGGTGCATAATTCTTTTACGACAATCTCTATCCCGCCTTCACGCGAAAGACGTTTCTGTCCGAAAACCGCAAGTCTGATTTTTCCTTCCATTACTTCTCTCCAACCGTTATTTCATGCTTTATCTTTGCCTTATGCACAATCCCAGTAGTTCTTATCCTCAAATTGTCATGCTCGTTCTTTCACTATTCACCTTGCATCCTTTATTGCACGACAACAAGCCTGTATACAGATCACCGTAGCAATCTATACGCAGGCTCGCCTTCGTACCTCCTTATTCTGTTTTCTGCTCTATCAGCTTTCGCTGTGGTGGGTTAAGTATAGAGCGCAACCAGAAGCCATTAACCCCTGAAAACACGCTGGCCGTAACGCACCATGACAGGCAGAAACAGGTTGAGGTGAAAAGGTCAAGCCGCGTAAACCCGCATGAAATCAGGCTTTTCTCTGGTTGCCCATATTATTTCACACTCCCCGTCTGGATTCAGGTACACCGTACCACCCAGCTTATGGATTTCTTTATAGAAATGGCCAGCAAAAGGTCCGATACGGCAGGCCATGATGTAAACGATCGGATGCTTAATCCGATGTTCCTTTATGTACTTGCAGCAAGCCTTCAATGCCGCAACATCATAGTAAATTGCCTGTGCAGGTCCAATCTGAGGAATATCTATTTTGAAACAATGTGCATTGTGGAATTCAAACTCATGATCATTGATTCTGGTCACACCATCCACTTTTGTTTCATCCATGCAGCCGTCACCGTTAGCCTTACACGCCACATGATATTTAATATTTTTCTTGTTCTGGTGATACTCTGTGAGCTTATAAACAAAAGTCTCGTATCCGCCATAAGCGCCTAAGCTCTTAGCTCCTACCAGAAATACGTGTTGTACTTCGTTTTCCCGCTGCATTCTTCCTACCCCTGTGTTCTTAAAATTTAAAAGTATCTTTCAGTCCCAGCCACTTCTGGTCCTTATCGCTCAGATTTAATGCTGTACCGTCTTCCAGCGTGTAGCCCTCTGCGCTGGCACTGCCCTTGTATTCGCCTTTCATCTCCGGCCACTCAATGCCGATTTCCGGGTCGTTCCAAGCCATACCGCCCTCATCATTCGGATGCCAGAAGTCATTAACCTTGTAGCAGAACTCTGCCTCATCACTCAGAACCAAGAAGCCATGAGCAAAGCCCTCTGGAATGAGGAACTGCTTCTTGTTCTCGGCCGACAGGGTAACACCATACCATTTGCCGTAGGTCGTAGAATCACTTCTCAGATCAACAGCAACATCAAACACAGTGCCACGTACAGCGCGCACCAGTTTGCACTGCGGATACTGCTTCTGGAAGTGTAGACCGCGCAGCACGCCCTTTGTAGACATAGACTGATTGTCCTGCACGAAGTGGATGTCAATGCCAGCCTCTTTCATATCTTTTTCGTTGTAGGTTTCCATGAAATAGCCACGTGCGTCACCGTGAACCGCAGGCTCAATCACGCAAAGACCTTCGATGCCACCCACATTTTTCTCAACTTTAATCTGTCCCATTTATTCCATCTCCTCTATTACTGCTCGATTTCTTTCAGATAACGACTCAGTGCATCCTGCCAAGTCGGAAGCGGAGTAAATCCAGCCTCCACCAGCTTGCTCTTATCCAAACGACTGTTGAACGGACGAGCGGCCTTGCTCAGACCATACTCCTCGGTACTTACCGGAAGCACCTCCGTCTTATATCCAGCCTGACGATAGATTTCTTTCGTGAAATCATACCAGCTGATATAGCCGCCCTCGTTGGTGGCGTGATAATAGCCGTACTTCTCAGTTTCATTCATATCAACGAGCAGTCGAGCCAAATCATATGTATAGGTCGGTGTGCCAATCTGATCCTTGACCACACGGACAGTGTCGTGTGTCTTACCAACATTCAGCATGGTCTTAATAAAGTTCTTACCATTCAAGCCAAACACCCATGCAATGCGGACAATGAAATACTTCTCCAGTGTCTGGCTGACTGCCAGCTCACCTTCCAGTTTCGTCTGTCCGTATACATTCAGCGGTTTGTAATCCTTGCAGTCCGGCTGCCAAGGCTCGGTACCCTGACCATCGAACACATAGTCTGTGCTGATGTAGGTCATTTTGCAATCCAGCTTCTTGCAGACATCTGCAATGTTCTGAGTGCCACCTGCATTGATGGCACGGACTTTCGCCACTTTATCATCGTCCTCTGCCATATCCACAGCAGTCCATGCTGCACAGTGGATCACGGCATCCGGATTTACTTCTGTAATTACTTTTTCAACTGCTTCTTTATCAGTAATATCCAGTGCTACATACGGAGCCTTCGTAACCGCAGAACCATCTGCCACACCGCTGTAGGTTTCCTGAATATCAGAACCGACACCCTCATGACCGCGCTTCAGCAGCTCGTTCATCACATCATGGCCCAACTGACCGCCAACGCCTGTTACAAAAAAATTCATGTTCTTTCCTCCTCTGGCTTCTTAGCGGTTGCTATACAAAGGTTTCATAACCTCCGTAAGCCCCCAATGACTTCGCGCCCACAAGATATATGTGCTGTATTTCTTTCCTTAAATTCATTTCTCTATTCCATCCTCACATTTTATCGCTAATGTTACATCTATTCCCTTATGGACAAAAATAAACAGACCCACGGCGGGTCGCACAAAGGCAATCCACCGTAGGCCTGAACTCTCCTTCAATCTTTATTTGCTGCTCCTTTTGTGGGTCAAAACAGAGCTTCCAAAAGCCTCCTACATATAACCCCCAGGATTTTCCGCTTCTTGCAGTTTTTCAACAAATAAAACATTTGAAGGACAACTCAAGCCGTCAAAACCCTTTAGTTATCGTAGGTTTTCTTGGTTGACCCTATTATATCTCTAGCCCCACGCCGTTCAATGGTCGGAACAGACTTCTGACGGATTCCCTCGTACTCCGTTTTACCAGCATCGTCATATTCTGCACCACTCACATGATGGCCTGCTCTATTGTAACAGGTCACGTCACAACCATTCTGTGCCATTCGAGTGCAGAGCTCTTTGACAACGATCTCTACTCCGCCTTCTCTTGATAATCGCTTCTGTCCGAACATCGCAATCGCAAGTTTCTTACTCATAAATCTTTCCTACAATCCCACTCAATTTCTTCATCAATATCTCAGCCAACACAAAGAGCGGATAGGCTCACTTGCCTGTCCGCTGGCTGTCACCCCACCCTCATGGTCGAGATTTCTTTCTGGATGGCATTGCTGCCACCCAAAAAGATCAGTCGTTCATTCTTCGGGTAAGAAAATATGAACTTCAGGTTGCGGAGCCTTTCATTCTCTGCCGTACCCTTGTCCCTATTATGACAGCCGCGTATTATATCTCTAGCCCCACGCCGTTCAATGGTCGGAACAGACTTCTGACGGATTCCCTCGTACTCCGTTTTACCAGCATCGTCATATTCCGCACCGCTCACATGATGGCCTGCTCTGTTGTAGCATGTCACCTGACAGCCCTGCTGCGCCATCCGTGTGCACAGCTCTTTTACCACGATCTCCACGCCGCCCTCTCTCGACCACCTTTTGTGGCCAAAAACAGCAAGCCTCAATTTCTCCTTCATTTTCCCTTTCCCGTCGCTTTCCCCATTTAGGGATCTCATCCCCATACCGTGCCAAACTCCGGCCCGGTTTCCTTTACATCAGAAAAAGCCCGGACGCATCTACGCCCAGGTTTTTGACAGATTTACGCCGCAATTCATTGACATTTTATTTCCAGAATCATCAATATCAATTTCGTAAATGTATTTATTGACACTAAAAATATTTTACCATTTTTTCCTCTGGGGTACAATACTTTGCAGCTGTATCATTGCCTGCATCATGGCTAAGATTTCCGTACTTTATTCCGTCTTTTTGTTGCAACCTATTCATTTTAGAAAGGAACTCGTTCCATTGCTTTTTTGCAGCAAAAAAAAACACCCTTCCTCTCACGGAGACCCGCAAAAGGAAGGGTGTTGAACTCAATATCCTGTTGTCGTACCAATCACAGCATGTTCGTATCAGCAAAGCCAATACTAGTTGTCATTCAGCACGGCACCTCAAGCACTTTTGAGCGTAGAGCTGTGATTAGCAGTTCTCAGCGAAGTACT
>ENA-OROU01001139-OROU01001139.1-human-gut-metagenome-genome-assembly--contig:-NODE-1139-length-23978-cov-4.427162_pt1 | contig 23978 bp, 17 predicted proteins | sample MGYA00242131_ERZ509054 | MGnify/ENA primary metagenome ERZ509054 (study PRJEB26280, sample SAMEA2338749) | human gut metagenome | biome: human gut; feature: human-associated habitat; material: faeces... | reverse complement strand
TGGCTTATGAAGTTCACTGGCTTCGTCTGTAGTTCGCTTAATGAATTAAATAGTACTATATCATTTTGGGGAACCGTAGGCAAGGAAGAAAAGTGAATTTACCATAAGATACAAATTGCGAAAAGTAAGGATTTGCGTTATAATAAAAACAATATGCTGGGCAGTCTTATTTTATTTTTGGAAGTAAAAAAGACATGGAACGGCAAATATAGGAGGATGAAAATGGGAGTTTTGAATAATTTAGTACCAGAAAAAGTTTTTTATTATTTTGAGGAGTTATGTAATATTCCACATGGTTCAAAGAACACAAAGGCAATCAGTGATTATTGTGTTAATTTTGCAAAGGAAAGGGGATTAGCTTATCATCAGGATGCCAGTAACAATATTATTATTTTAAAGAATGGCTCTAAAGGATATGAAGATTCTAAGCCAGTGATTATTCAGGGACATCTTGATATGGTCTGTGAAAAAGAAAAAGACTGTACAATTGATTTTGAGAAAGATGGACTTGATTTAGCAATTGACGGTGATTATATTTATGCCAAAGGAACTACTTTGGGAGGTGATGATGGAATTGCGGTAGCAATGGCACTTGCGATTCTTGATGATGATACATTAGAGCACCCGCCGATTGAGGCAGTATTTACTGTAGATGAAGAAATCGGTATGCTTGGTGCGGTAGCAATGGACTGTTCTTCTTTAAAGTCACGTCTGATGCTGAATCTCGACTCTGAGAACGAGGGGCATTTCCTTGTAGGCTGTGCTGGCGGAATGATGGTAGAGTGTGTATTTCCAGCAGAGAGAAGGCGCTGGAGCGGCAAAGTTGTTTCTGTTCATGTGAACGGGGCTACTGGCGGGCATTCTGGTGTGGAGATTCAGAAACAGGGAGCGAATGCGAATGTAATTCTTGGAAGAGTATTATATGCCTTAAAGAAAAAGGTTGCTTTTAACGTAATCTGTGTGGATGGCGGATTAAAGGATAATGCGATTACAAGAAGTTCCAGAGCAATTCTTATGCTCGCTCCAGGAGAAGAAGAGATTTTTATGGATATCATAAAAGAGCAGCAGGAGATTATTACAAAGGAATATCATAAGACAGATGCTAATATGTCTATTGAAGGTTTCTTAGAAGTTTCTAAAGAAGATGAAGCAAGCGCGGCAGGTAAGATGCCGCTGACAGAAGCTTGTGGTAATGCAGTGATCGTAGCATTGCGTACATTCCCATGGGGTATTCAGAAGATGAGTCAGGATATGGAAGGTCTTGTGCAGACTTCTTTAAATCCAGGTATTTTAGCAACAAAGGAAGATGAGGTTTCTCTTACTTTTTCTGTACGAAGCAGTGTGGCAAGTGAGAAAGAAGAACTTTATGAAAGACTGCTATGTCTGACACAGAATCTTGGAGGAAAGGTGAATCGTTCCAGTGATTATCCTGCATGGGAGTATGTAGAAGATTCTAAACTTCGCACTCTTATGGGAGATACTTACCGTGAAATGTACAAGAAAGAGCCTGTAATGGAAGTGATTCATGCGGGTGTTGAGTGTGGATTATTCTCTGAGAAGATGCCTGGCCTTGACTGCGTGTCTTACGGACCAGATATTTTTGATATCCATACTCCGCAGGAACGTCTTTCCATTTCCAGTACCAAGAGAATTTACGAATATACAGTAGAAGTATTAAAGAGGCTTAAATAGTGGAAAAGCAACATAAGGTGCAGTGTTACGCTGCACCTCTTGAAGGAATTACCGGCTATATTTACAGAAATGCTCATCAGCATATTTTTCAGGGTGTTGATAAATATTTTACACCGTTTGTTACACCAAAGCCGAAAAAAGGGTTAAATACAAGAGAGAAGAACGATATTGCGCCGGAACATAATAAAAATATTCCTGTTGTACCACAGATTCTTACCAATAAGGCCGCAGATTTTATCAAGGTAGCAGGGATGATGGAAGAGCTTGGATATAAAGAGGTTAATCTCAATCTTGGCTGTCCATCCGGGACAGTAGTTTCTAAGAAAAAAGGAAGTGGATTCCTTGCAGATTTAGAGGGAATGAAGTATTTTTTTGATGAAGTGTTCTCTCAGGTAAATATAGAAGTATCCGTTAAGACGAGACTGGGTGTGGAGAATCCAGATGAGGTTATAGATTTGATGAACGTTTATAATGCATTCCCGATTTCGGAGGTAATCGTTCATGCAAGGGTCAGAGAAGATTACTACAAAAGGCCGGTCAATCAGGAAGCATTTGCTCAGTGCCTTGCTATAAGCAAACATCCAGTATGTTATAATGGCGATTTATTTACCGCACAGGATATTGAGAACTTGACAGCAAAATTCCCAGATATTAAAGCAGTTATGCTTGGACGCGGAATGATTGCAGATCCACAGCTTACGGAAGTATTTTGTGAAAAAGAAGCATATGGAGACAGCATCAGTGTTGAAAACAGGCAGGAACTTGATTATGTGCGCTGGAAAGCGTTCCTTGATGAATTGTGTTATGGATATGAACATATCATGTCCGGCGGAAGGAATGTCCTGTTTAAGTTAAAAGAAGTATGGTCTTATATGATTACATTTTTCCCTGAAAGTGAGAAATATGGGAAAAAGATAAAGAAGGCAAAAACAGTTGAGGAATATCAGAGAATAGTAGATTCCCTTTTTAGGGAAATGGGGATAGTTTAATATCTCCGGAGGTGAATGATATGTGGAAAAAAACAACCGCTGTGTTAATGATTTGTATACTTTGCATAAGTTTTTCTTTTCCTGTAAGTAATGCAGCAGAAATATCAGGCACAGCAAGTGATGTTACAAATTACAAGCAGATATCCAGTCTGGTATCCGATACATGGGAAAGCGATTATTTTGAAAAGATGATTATTTCGCCAGGTTCTGATTCGATGGAAAAGGACGGAGAGCAGGAGAGTGTCTCAGATGAATTTAACGTCAGTGTCTCTAAGGCAAAGGAGATAACGAAAACCGAGAATTCTATGGACAGCTATCTTGACAGGCAGGATGGAATTTATGAAGTAGAGAAGAATGATGACGGTGATCTGGAAGTGACAGCACCGTATCAGACAAAGAGAATTATTGTAGAGAATGATAATGTAGAAGATACATATGGCGCAAGCCATGTTTATGTAAATAAAGCGGATGGCGAGACTATTTTGCAGTATGATGCAGAAGAAGATACAGAGTCTGCCTTTGAAGCATTAAAGCAGACCTATGGACCGTCACAATGTTATTTAGATAAGGTTGTTTCTCTAGATGAGACAGCTATGGGACTTCCTCTTTCTCAGGAGGTTGTGGATGGTGTGGATAGCTATTCCTGGGGCAATGACTATATGGGAATGAGTAAGCTCAAAAAGGAAGCGGCATCTTATGGGTATACACGCAAAGTTACCGTTGCGATTGTTGATACCGGAATTAATACTTCAAACAGAATGTTTAAAGGCCGGACAATTTCTTCGCAAAGTTATAACTTTTTCAATGGAAATAAAAATGTAACAGATGTTTTTGGACACGGTACACATGTAAGCGGCATTATTGTTGATGCCACTCCTGCAAATGTCAGTCTTTTAGTATTACGGGTTGCAAACAGTAAGGGGCAGTCTTCTATGCTTACGATAAAGACAGCGCTGCAATATGCCATTGCCAAAAAGTCTGATGTAATTAATTTAAGCATGGGATTTATTGATGCGAATGCAGATTTATATAATTATCTTGATTCCACGATTGATAAGGCGTATGAGAAGGGAATTCCAATTTCCTGTGCGGCAGGTAATCAGGAAACAGGCGGAATAGATGTCCGCTATTGTTATCCGGCAAATTATAGTAAGACGATTGCTGTGTCTGCAATTGATTCCAGCGGACGGTTAGCGAACTATTCAAACAGAGGCAATGGAATAGACTTTGCAGCTCCGGGAACAGGAATTATCAGTGCGGATTATAAGGGGAGTTTGACTTTGCGTGCTATGTCAGGTACTTCTATGGCAGCTCCGCATATTACTGCGGCAATTGCATATTTAAAGATGATGCAGCCTAATTTATCAGTGAAGGGCGTCTGCCGGGAACTTGAACTATACTGTAGGAATCTTGGTGCCAAAAAGTACTATGGCAGGGGATGCCCGATTCTGACGAATTTATTTAAAAAGGGCATTACGAATAAAAAGTATATCGTAATCTTAAAGCCAACGCTGAGTTCTGTATCAAATAAAGGCAGTGGAATAAAGGTTACATGGAAGAAAGCTACAGGAGCTGCATCTTATTATGTGTATCGAAGAACGAATAATGGAGCCTGGAAACGGAGAGCAGTACTCTCTGCTTCTTCTAATTCTTACATAGATAGAAATGTAAAACAGGGAAAGAAGTATACTTATAAAGTACGGGCCTATAATAATGGAATATTCGGAAGGTTCAGTTCTGAAAAAAAGGTATATCGATTAAAGACGCTTACGAATATCCGGGTAAAAAATACTTCTGGAAGACGGGCAGCCGTGTTGTGGAAGAAAAAGACATACGCAACAACTTATCAGGTAAAATATGCAGCCAATCCGTCTTTTAATAAGGCAAGAAAAGTTTCGGCAAATAAAAAGAACAGCCGTTTAACAACAAAGAAGTTAAAGAAAAAGACATACTATTTCCAGATTCGTTACAGCTACAAAAAAGGCGGTGTAAAAAGCTGGTCTGCCTGGTCTAAGGTGAAGAAAGTAAAAATTCGTTAGAATTAAAAATGTAATAAAAATAGAAAACATTACAGAAAGAGAATCAAACCATGAATACGGAAAAAGAACAAAAAGAAATAGAAGAAAAATGGCAGACTGAGCGCTTAGAAAAGCAGATAAACTTTATCCGCGAAATGGATAAGGAGAAGTTTATCGGGAGACAGACATATTTATCCGATGGAAAGCGCAAAGAAAATGATGCCGAACACGCATGGCATCTGGCATTAATGACCTTGCTTTTATCAGAATACGCGAATGAAAAAATAGATACCTTAAAAACGATGACTATGGTGTTATTCCATGATGTAGTAGAAATTGATGCGGGGGACACATACGCTTACGATGAAGAAGGGAAAAAGACACAGGCCCAAAGAGAACAAAAAGCCGCAGAAAGACTTTATGGCCTGCTGCCAGAAGACCAGGGAGCAAAATTAAAAGCTATCTGGGAAGAATTTGAGGCCAAAAACACACCGGAATCCCGTTTTGCCCACACAATGGATAACATTCAGCCAGTTATTTTGAATGCGGCCACAGACGGAAAGGCATGGAAAGAACATCAAGTACGCCTAAGCCAGTTTATGGGCCGACAGGAAGATACGCCAAAGGGCTCCGAAACACTTTGGAGATATGAATGGGAAAAACTCGTAAAACCATTTTTAGAAAATGGAACAATTAGGGGGGATGAATAATTCTGTTCAATGGACAAGGAGACGAAACCGAGAACCCCAATAGCATCCTATCTGTGACTTTCGTCGCTGCAGGCTGAATGTTCGCTTACACGCTCGCATCCAGCCTTTGCTCCCAGGCCACAGAAAATATTTCTAAAGGAGCGGAGTGTAGAGTGTGTCCGGAAACTAAGTTTAAAATTCCTGTGATATTCAAGATAGTATTGCTTAAAGAAAATTAAAAACAATTTTCATACAGATTGAGACTTCACTTCAAATCAATCAAAAGATATGTGAGTTTTCCCTTTATAAGTATATGTGCCTGATTTGTGGAGTCAAAGACAGAAAATAAAGCCAGCTTATTATTGCGAAGATGGACTGGAGCTGCGAGAATATGACTATGAGAAAAGGCCCTTATTAAAAGTATTGATTTTGACGACTTTGTGTTTTGTACAACTGAGTCAAAATCAATACTTTTAATAAGGACATTTTGCTACAATCTTTTTCTCGCAGCGACTACAATCATCTTCGCAATAATAAGCTGGCTTTATTTTCGTCTCCTTAGCCCTCAACCTAAATTGGCTATACTTTACAGGAAGAAAATCAGCATATCAATCAAAAATACTGGTATCAGGCAGCTTAGTGACCAGAGCATATATCCAAAGAAAGATGGCATTTTAATACCGTTCTCCTCTGCGATGGAGCGTACCATAAAGTTCGGAGCGTTACCGATATAGGTATTAGCGCCCATGAATACGGCACCGCAGGAAATCGCCATCAGAATTGTTTGTGGTATAAAGCTGGTCAGTGTCTGTACACCGGAGCTAAATCCTAAGGAGGCTGCGGTTGTGAAGAATACCAGGTAAGTCGGTGTGTTATCAAGGAAGCTTGATAATGCTCCGGTTATCCAGAAGAACTGCCAGGGTTCAGTCAGTCCAAGACTGGAACCCCGGGCTTTTAAAATAAGGAGTGCCGGAATCATCGTAATAAAGATACCGATGAAAAGAATGGCAACTTCCTGAATCGCATCCCAGGTAAAATGGTTGCTGCTGCGAACTTCCTTTTTGGTTGTCTTAAAGGAAAGATAAGCAGAAGCAAGAATCATCGCAATTTCGATAATGGAAGCATAGGATAAAGTTACACCCATCATAGTAAGTCCTTCGCTGAAAACAGGGAAGGTTGTTGGAAGTACTCCGCTTAAAATAACACCTGCAACGATGATAAGAAGAAAGAGAATGTTGTGTGCTCCGTCTAAATGAAGCTTTACTCTGTTTTCTTCTGTTTTCATTTCCGGGCGGAAACCGGCAGCAATGTCTTTTTTATATGCCCTTGTATCAATAAGGAAGAACAAGGACAGTAAAATAATGACATTAATAATCATTACAGGGAGAAGATGGAGACTCCAGAAAAAGTCAACACCGTTCATAAATCCCATCAAAAGTGGCGGGTCACCTACAGGGGTAAGACAGCCACCAATATTTGAAATGAGGAAAATGAAAAATACCATAATCTGTACTTTACGCTGACGCCATTTATTTGCTCGGATAATTGGACGAATCATCAGCATACTTGCTCCGGTTGTACCAATCCAGCTTGAAAGTAATGTTCCGATAAGGAGAAGTACAACATTAACCTTTGGATTGCCGGCCAAATCGCCCTGAAGACTGATATTACCTGCAACACAGAAAAGACCAAATAAAAGGACAATAAAAGTGAGATAATCGCCCAGTGTAACCTCTATCAGATGTTCTAAAGCAACATGCCCTCCAAAAGCGATGGCAAAAGGAATGAGGAACAGCAAAGACCAGAAGGCAACGACCCAGGGCTTATGTTTTTCCCACCATTCTTCCTTTATCAAAGGGAAAATCGCAATACTTAAAAGCATACCAGCAAAAGGAATACAGCTCCATATAGGAAGGGCGTTTCCGAGTGCAGTATCGGAAAGGCCACTTTCAGCAGCAAATACATGCAGAGGACTAAACAGCAAAAAAGCCGACAGCCCGGTTAATAGTTTTTTCATTTGTTAAACCTCCCGTATGTTGGTTTTGTATTTTTTTATTATAGGCAAAAGTCAGAAGGCAGAATTCACCAACATAATAAAATAACTAAACTCATACTAAGACGAAGACATTTTCTTGTCAAAGGACAAAGATAGTGATTTGTCTAAAATGGCGGAAAAAATTATAAAAAAACCAAGAATTTTATGTAAAATAAATTAAGAAAAAGCTTTTCTATCTGTTTAAAAATAATACGATGTTTGCTATAATATGTCATATCATGGAAAAGGGAAGGACATGGACGTGAAAGAAGAAATTAGTACAATAAAACAGATAAATAGTGAAGCTACGCCGATAGTAAGTCTTTCCGTTACGAATCTGGATATCGAGGTGGAGGAAGGGAAAGTTTATAAGGACTCTTTTTTCATCGAGAGTGAGAATAAAGTTCCGATAGAAGGATATGTCTGTACAACCAGCGATAAGGTGGAGACAGAGGCTGAACGGTTAGAGGGAACCCGGCAGGAGATTCCTTTTTATTTTAAAGGGAAACTGGCTACTGCGGGGAATACTTTTGAGGGAGATATTGTCTTAATAACGAACGGCGGAGAGTATAATATTCCGTACTGTGTTAAGGTAATTCATAAGTTTGTGGAAAGTTCGGGTGGACGTATCTCTACAATGGAAGAGTTTGTACAGATTTATGAGAATAATAGAAAAGAAGCAGTAGATATATTTTTCCTGCCGAATTTTGAAGAAGTGTTTCTCCAGGGAAAGCCAGAACAAAAGGAGCTGTATCACAGCCTGATGAAGAGTCGTTCTAAAAGCCTTATTTTAGAAGAATTCCTGACTGCTGCCGGTTATAAGAATACTTCATTTCTTGATGTATCACAGGATAAGCTGATTTTAGAAGAAGAGGATAGCAGCGCACAGCTTGAATTACTTCTTACACAGTCAGGATATGTTGAAGGAAGTATTTACAGTGAAAAGGGTCAGATTCAGATTTCAAGGGAACGTTTTTCCAGTGATGATTTTACAGATGGTAAGCTGCTTTTTAATGTTGAGAAGAAGCAGAACCTTTTAAATGGCAGTGATATCATTCATATTGATACCGTTCGTCAGGATATTGAGATTTCTGTAGAATGGTGGGCGAAGCAGACAGCTTTGACTAAGGAAAAGGAGAAGAAGTTATACCTTAAGAAAAAGAGAGCACAGTTAATGCATAACTATCTGTATTTCCGAACAGGAAGTATCGCATTTGAAGATTTTGCAGAAGATTCCGGGCATGTATTAGAAGAATTGTCACGATATACAGAGGATAATGAGTGGAAGCTTTACCGAATGCATTTCTTCTTAATGGAAGAGCGAAAAGAAGAGGGGAAGGAACTGTTAGAACTCTTAGAAACTATTTCTCAAAGAGACGAATTTACGCCATTAGAAGCGAATTACTTTTTATATTTAAAGGCAATGTATTACAGAACACCGGAGGCAATCAGCAAAGCAGTATCTACGATAAGGGAGTTTTATGAGTTGTCAGAATATAAGGCAGAAGCTTTGTGGATGCTTATTTATCTTGATAGAGAGTATGTGTATAACAAGCGTCTCCAATACGATACGATCCGTCAGTTATTTGAAGAGGGGAATAACAGCAGTCTTTTATATTTTGAAGCCTGTGATATTTTGAATGAGAACCCGAATTATATGGAAGAACTCGGGAAGTTTGAGATAAGTATTTTCCGCTGGGGTGTGCGGTATGGATATATTTCTTTATCATTATCCTACCAGTTTGCGCGTCTTGCCTTAAAGGCCAAATACTACAATAAGTCTATTTATTATATTGCGGAGAAACTGTATGGAGTAGAGCCAGATGAGCAGTTTTTACAGGTAATCTGTTCTCTTCTTATTAAGGGAAATCGTACAGATAAGGAATATCATGAATATTTCAGACTTGCGGTAGAGGCCAATTTAAAGATTATTGGTTTGAATGAATTCTTTATCCGCAGTATGGATTTTGAGACGTATGATCTTATTCCACAGAGAGTTTTGATTTATTTTACATACAGCAACAGTTTAGATTATTTAGAGAAGGCATATTTATATAGCAACGTGCTTCGCAATAAAGAAAAGTATGAGGAAGTATATGGAGCTTACTATTCTAAGATGCTTCCGTTTATAGAAGAACAGCTTTTAAAAGGAAGAATTAATGAACACCTGGCTTACTTATATACTTGTTTCCAAAAGGAAGTACTGGAGAAACCAGATAACTGGAAAGCTGTCTGTGATATTTTATTCTACCATAAATTAATCTGCACAAATCCACATATTATTGGGGTGTATGTTTCCTGTCCAGAGCTTGGAACGGAGAAGTATTATCCACTTTCCGGCGGAACGGGCGGGGTAGAGATTTACAACGACAGGGCAGTACTTTATTTTGTAGATAATAATGAGCAGCGTTATGTGAAGGATATTAACTATCAGTTAAGGGAGTTTTTATCTCCACAGCAGTTTGAGGAAGAGTGGATACGCAGGAATTTATCCAATAGAAAGATTCTTCTTATGGAATCTGGCAAAATGGAAGAGAATATAAAAGAGCAGACTCTTCCAGTATTGCAGAGAATTGTATTTAATGATGATTTTACACGGTGGATGCAGGTTGAAGCCGTAGAAAAGATGCTTGTCTATTATGAGAATCATCAGGATAAGCGGAACCTGGCAAGATGGCTTGGCAAGATTGACTATTCGAATATTTCTACAGAATTCAGAAAGATATTGATGGATTACTATATGGAAGTAGGAATGATGGAAGATGCTTTCTTTGGAATCGAGCTTTATGGATGCGATATTATGGGTGCGGCAAAGATTTTGCGTCTGGCATCATTTGGAGCACAGTGCTATCAGGGAAAAGAGGATGAAGCAACCCTTTCTTTGGCTTATGCGGCATTTATCCGTAAAAAATGCAATAAAGATACGCTTACCTATCTGATGAAGCATTTTAAGGGAGAGACAGCAGCTTTGTTGGAAATCTGGGAAAGAAGCAAGCGATTTGGTCTTGAAACAGCAGCCTTTGAACGAAGAATACTTGAGCAGGTAATGTTTACTGGTAATGATACAGAGGGCGTATTTCCTGTCTTTGAATCATTTTATGCAACCGATGAGGGTGACGAACTGATTGACCGTTATCTCGAATATGCTTCCATGAAAGAACTAGAAAGTTCAATGGAACTGAATGATTTTATGCACATGGCGATTGGTCAGGAAATTGTAAATGGCAGAATGGAAAACAGACATTCAAGAATTCATTTCCTGTATTATTTTGCAGGAAGAGAAGACTGGTATGATACGATAAAAGATACGGCAGTTTATATTATTAATGGATTTTTGCAGGAAGAATTTTATCTGCCAGTTTATCAGGCATATGGTCAGTGGATTACGTTCCCGATTCATTATCAGGAGATGACATTCCTTACTTATCATGGAAGAGCGGGAAGTAATGTGATACTCCGCTATCAGATTGATGGGGAAGAATATTCTCTCAGAGAATTACATTTAGAAGAAGTACTTCCGGGAATGTATGTATGTCACATGAACTTCTTCCAGAAAGATCATGTAAAATACCGTCTTGAATCGGATGGAAGTCCGGTAGATGAGGGGGCTGGTTTAGAGTTTGAAACTTTTGAATATGGAGACGGAGAAGAGAGTCGTTTCTTCACATTGAATCATTTAGATTCTGAGGAGTCTTCTTTGCCGGAGGTAAAGGATTGTCTTTTGAAAACTTTTTTTGCAGACCAGTATATGAAGCTTCTGTAAATAGAAAGATAAGTTAAAAAAGCAGAATGAGAGGTTTACAATGGAAGAACTGGAAACAAAAAAATATGCCGGAATAGACTTAGGCCGTACTTCTGTACAGTTTAGCATATACCGCGAGGGACAGGAAGAGATGACAGAAGAAAGTTTTCCACTGTCTGAAGAAGAACAAAAAGAATATATAGAGTCTGGAATGCGGCAGGTTGAAAGATATATGGAAACAGGAGGGCTTCGATGGCCTGATTTTCAGGCGGTTCATTTTTCGATGGAAGATGCATCGGAGGAAAATCGGGGTAAGCTCAAATCGGCAGTAAGTGAGGAGTTTCGGAAACTGCATGGGGTGAAGGTTATCACGCATTTCAGAGCCTTTGCAGAATATGTATTTCATCAGGAAAGAATCATGTGGGACCGCAATACGCTTTTGTTAGATTATCATGATAATCAACTTAGTTATGTTTTGATTGACCAGATCAGACGCTCAAAGCAGAAGGCATACCGGGCGTTGCAGCAAAGAATTGATTTAAATGAGTACCGCGTAGCAGAAGGCACACCGGAGCAGGATCAGAACTTTGGCCAGATGATGAAGAGGTTTCTTGTAAAGAATCCGGCGAATATCATTTTCCTTACAGGAAGTGGATTTGAGGGAAACTGGATGAAGAAGACGCTTACTTATCTGTGTGCAGGAAGAAGAGTATTTTTAGGACAGAATCTCTATGCCAATGGAGCATGTCTTTTGGGAATTCATTCGATTGAACTGATGGATGAGGGAATGATTCTTATGGATGGGCCTGATATGGTTTACCATACTGTCGGTGTCGTTACAACAGAAGCAGGTAAGCCACAGTATGTTCCGATTACTTCAATTGGAAGAGAATGGTATAATACACATGGAAGTGTGGATATTATTCTTGATAAAAGTCAGAGGGTGGATTTCTTTTACCATAATACGAAAGAGAATGAAATTGAGGGAGCCGCCTGTGATATCAAAGGACTTCCGAAACGACCGCCAAAGACAACAAGAATCCGCATTGAAGTCAGCTTTACTTCGCAGACAGAGGGAGTGATTCTTCTCAAAGATATGGGATTTGGGGAGATGTTCCCGGCAACAGGAAAGATTATCGTCTTTCCGTTTACATTGATTTCGTGATCTGGAGTGACTTTTTGACACGCTCCAGAGAATTTTCGTAAAAAGAAAGAGGTAGAGAAGATGAGAGAATCACTAATCTGTATTGGAAAGATTGGAGAAAAAGGATATTATTTTGAGGATACAGGAATACAGATTTTCTCCTATGAAGAACTTTGCTATTATATGAGTCAGCATATGATCTGCTATATTCATACACTTCCAGGAGAAGATTTGCTGGCCTATATACGGGATGAACTTGATTTAGATAAGCTGTCGAAACAGTTATCTAAGCTGCTTGATCCGGAAAAAGATCAGATGAAGTATTTTGCGGCATTGTTCCGCGAAGGTCATTATTTTAATGAGGACGAAATCAGGGATATTCTTGATGAATACAGGGGATTGATGAATGCCCCTGTCTATTTACAAAAAAAGTGGATGGGAGATCTGCTTACGAGTTCAGGACGGGCTTCAAGGGCGATACGGTATTATCAGGAAGCATTAGGGCAAAAAGAGATAAAGGAAGAAGAAGTCGGACGGCTCTATCATAATATGGGAGTGGCAGAGGCAAAGCTGTTTCGGTTTGAGAATGCCAAGATTAATTTTATAAAGGCATATCAGTATACGGGAGAAGAAAGTTCCTTATTTTATTATTATTGCATCATGGCACTGGCTGATGGAATTGAGGCAGCCGGAGAAGAATTAAAGACCTTTGAAGACTCTGATTTTCTGCTGGATGCTTTTGAAGAACAGTTCGCTGCTTTTGAAGAAGATTTTGCTTACAGTGCAATGGCTGAAAAATATAGAAAAATAGTATTTTTAGATGAAAATGGAAAGCCGGAAGAGGCTCTGGCGAAAAAACAGAGACTGGTAAGTGCCTTAAAGAAAGATTTTCGAAAAGAAATTGACATTTAGGGCAAAATATTAGTGACAAATTCGCAAATAAGTTATACTATGATAGTCAGAGCTTTTTTGCTCTGGTGTATTGTTTTTGCAGAATAAGTTAAAACAGTAAAAATATCATGTGCTTTTTGTAGTGCATGATTTACAGGATAAAAACCAGGAGGAATGAAACATGGCAACAGAGATGAATAAGACCTACAATCCTTCCGAGATTGAGGACAGACTTTATAAAAAATGGCTGGATAAGAAGTATTTCCACGCTGAAGTAGACCGCAGTAAGAAACCTTTTACTATCGTGATGCCACCGCCAAATATCACAGGACAGCTTCACATGGGACATGCGTTAGATAACACATTACAGGATATTCTTATCCGTTTTAAGAGAATGCAGGGTTACAATGCGTTATGGCAGCCAGGAACAGACCACGCCAGCATTGCAACAGAGGTAAAGGTTACTAATAAGTTAAGAGAAGAAGGTATTGATAAAGAAGAACTTGGACGTGAGGGATTCTTAAAGCGTACATGGGAGTGGAGAGAAGAGTACGGCGGACGTATTGTCAGCCAGTTAAAGAAACTCGGTTCTTCCGCTGACTGGGACAGAGAACGTTTTACAATGGATGAAGGATGTTCTAAGGCAGTACAGGAAGTATTTATCCGTCTTTACGAAAAAGGGTACATTTATCAGGGGTCCCGTATTATCAACTGGTGTCCAGTGTGCCAGACATCTATTTCTGATGCAGAGGTAGAATATGAGGATCAGGCAGGACATTTCTGGCACATCAACTATCCGATTGTTGGAACAGATAAGTGCATCGAAATCGCTACAACCCGTCCTGAGACCATGCTTGGAGATACAGCAATCGCTGTACATCCAGATGACGAGAGATATAAAGATTTAGTTGGAAAGATGGTTCTTCTTCCAATCGTAAATAAAGAGATTCCAATTGTTGCAGATTCTTATGTAGATAAAGAATTTGGAACTGGTGCCGTAAAGATCACACCAGCCCATGATCCTAACGACTTCGAAGTTGGAAAGCGTCATAACTTAGAAGAAATCAACATTTTAAATGATGATGGAACAATCAATGAGAACGGTGGCAAGTTCGAGGGAATGGACCGTTACGAGGCAAGAAAGGCTATCGTAAAAGAGTTAGAAGAAGGCGGTTACCTTGTACGTATCGAGAACCATGAGCATAACGTAGGAACGCATGACCGCTGTCACACTACGGTAGAGCCAATGATTAAAAAGCAGTGGTTCGTAAAGATGAATGAGATGGCAAAACCAGCGATCGAGGCAGTAAAGAACGGTGACCTCCGTTTCGTACCAGGTCATTTTGACCGTACTTACCTTCACTGGTTAGAGAACATCCGTGACTGGTGTATTTCCAGACAGTTATGGTGGGGACACAGAATTCCAGCATACTACTGTGATGACTGCGGTGAGATTGTTGTAGCAAAAGAGACTCCTTCTGTATGTCCTAAGTGTGGATGTACTCATTTCACACAGGATGAGGATACCTTAGATACATGGTTTAGTTCTGCATTATGGCCATTTTCTACATTAGGCTGGCCAGATAAAACAGAAGACCTTGATTACTTCTATCCTACCAATGTTCTTGTAACAGGATACGATATCATTTTCTTCTGGGTAATCCGTATGGTATTCTCCGGATACGAGCAGACTGGCAAATGTCCATTCAGTGACGTATTGATTCACGGTCTTGTTCGTGATGAGCAGGGTCGTAAGATGAGTAAGTCTCTTGGTAATGGTATTGACCCATTAGAGATTATCGACCAGTATGGTGCAGATGCCCTTCGTCTTACTTTAGTAACTGGTAACGCACCTGGTAACGATATGCGTTACTCTGAGAAGAAGATTATTGCAAGCAGAAACTTTGCCAACAAAGTATGGAATGCTTCCAGATTCATGTTAATGAATATTGAAAAAGCAGACCTCAGCAACGTATCTCTTGATGATTTAACACCAGCAGATAAGTGGATCTTATCTAAGGCAAACTCTCTTGTAAAAGAAGTGACAGATAACATGGAGAATTACGACTTCGGTGTTGCTGTTTCCAAGTTAAATGATTTTATCTGGGAAGAATTCTGTGACTGGTACATCGAGATGGTAAAACCAAGACTTTATAACGAAGAGGATACAACAAAGGCAGCAGCACTCTTTACATTAAAGAGAGTATTGACAATTTCCTTAAAGTTATTACACCCATATATGCCATTTATCACAGAAGAAATCTTCTGCAGCTTACAGGATGAAGAAGAGTCCATTATGGTATCTGACTGGCCTGTATTCGAGGAAGCATTTGATTTCAAGGCAGAGGAGAATGAAGTAGAAATCATTAAGAATGCAGTAAGAAATATCCGTAACCTTCGTGCAGATATGAACGTACCACCAAGCAAGAAAGCAAGCGTATATGTAGTATCTGAAAAAGAGGAAGTTCGTAAAGTATTTGAGGATTCCAGAGTATTCTTTGCAACACTTGGTTATGCAAGCGAAGTACATGTACAGGCAGATAAAGCTGGTATTGCAGACGATGCAGTATCTACCGTTATCCCTGACGCAGTAATCTATATGCCATTTGCAGAGCTTGTAGATGTAGAAAAAGAAATCGCCCGTCTTGAAAAAGAAGCAAAACGTCTTGAGGGCGAGATTAAACGTGCCAAAGGAATGCTCTCTAACGAGAAGTTCATAAGCAAAGCGCCAGCAGCAAAGGTAGAGGCAGAAAAAGAAAAATTAGAGAAATACACTTCTATGGCAGCACAGGTTGCAGAGCGTCTTTCTCAGCTTAAAAAATAAATAGAGATAAGAGGGATAGAGGAATGATGACCTACAGCGAAATGGAACGGGAAATTAATGAGATACCCAAGTTCGGTGCCAAAGCAAGTCTGTCCAATCTCTCCGATTATCTGGAATTAGCGAATCACCCGGAAAGGAATCTCCGGGTGATTCATATTGCAGGGACAAATGGAAAAGGTTCGGTCAGCGCATATATTGACTCGATTTTAAGACAGGCAGGGTATACGACAGCATTATTTACCTCTCCTCATCTGGTAAAGATTAACGAGAGATTTCGTATTAATTTTAAAGAGTGTTCTGATGAAGAATTGATTTTAGCGTGGTGTCAGGTGAAGTCTTTTATGGAAAAGGGTGAGAAGCAGGGATTGCAGCCTCTTACATTTTTTGAGATTCTTTTTCTGATGGGAATGATTATTTTTTCACAAAAAGAAATTGACTATTGTATTTTAGAGACCGGACTTGGCGGACGTCTTGATGCAACAGTACTTTCAGATCCAGTACTTTCCATAATTACTTCCATCAGTTATGACCATATGGAGATTCTCGGCGATACGATTGAAAAGATTGCAGCAGAAAAAGCAGGAATTATAAAAAATGGGATACCAGTTGTTGCTGTTGATGAAGAAAACGGGGCATTTCCTGTTATCGAAAGAACTGCGAAAGAAAAAAAATCCCCAGTTTACGGGCTGAAATCGCAAGACCTTACAATTTTAAAAAAATACGAGAATAAGATTGATTTTTCTATCAATAGCCGTTATTATAAGATAAGTAACTTAAAGGTAAAGAGTTATGCTTCCTATCAGGTACAGAATGCAGCGCTTGCAGCAATTGCTGCACATGTTCTTTTGCCAGATTTGGCGGAGAATGTTATCAGGAATGGCATTTTAGAGATGTTCTGGGCTGGAAGGATGGAAGAGATTGCAGAGAATGTTTATGTGGATGGAGCACATAATCCGGGAGCGGTTCGTCAGATTTATAACAGTTTAGCTGATTCTGATAAAGAGTGGCTCTTATTGTTTGCAGTCTGCTCGGATAAAGATTATACCGAGATGATTCGTATACTTGGAAAGATTCCGTGGAAGAGAATATACATTACAAAGATAGACAGTGCAAGAGGAGCGGATACTGCTGCGGTCAGACAGTGCTTTGAAGAAGCGGCAGGATGTCCGATATGCGAATTTGAGAGTGCCGGTGAGGCATTTAAGGCAGCTTTACGAGATAGAGGAGATGAAAAAGAAGAGAATCTTTTATGTCTTGGCTCCCTGTATTTAGTAGGAGAGATAAAGGAACTTGCAGCAACAATGTTTTGAAAGTGAGGATATATCATGTTTGATTATGATTTAGAGTTAAAGAAGTTTAAACCAGCAGTAGGCGTAGAAATCGGTGAGGATGAGCTGTTTAGTGATGACATTAAGGATATAACAGATCTTGTAGAAGAACTGGTAGCAGAGCGTGAGGGAAAGAAAGCTTCTAAGTAAGTTTAGTAGGAGGAATATAATGAAGTGTATTAAATGTGGTCGGCCAGTCGGCGCGAGCAGATATTGCAACGCCTGTGGTTTTGACAATAAACACATAGCAAAAGCATTAAATACCGCAGATTATTATTATAATATCGGCCTTGAAAAGGCGCAGATGCATGATTTAAGCGGCGCAGAGATTTATTTAAAGAAAGCTCTCAACTATAATAAGTCCCACAAGAATGCGAGAAATCTTTTAGGTCTTGTCTACAATGAGATGGGAGAAGGCGGAAAGGCTTATATCCAATGGAAGATCAGCGCAAAGCTTTCTTCTGTAGAAGAGAACGTTGCGAATCTTTACATCCGTCAGATGGAAGAACATCCGGCAGTGTTTGAGGAAATTAACGAGACCGCGAAGAAGTACAACACCGCACTTTCCTATGCGAAGCAGGGAAGCGATGACCTTGCAATGATTCAGGTAAAGAAGGTACTTAGCATCACACCAAACTTTGTGAATGCACATCTGTTATTTGCCCTTCTTCATATGCGTGCAGGAGATAATGCTTCTGCACAGATTGATTTGAATAACGCACTGGCAATTGACCGCTATAACACAACAGCGCGCAGATATCTGAATGAGATGGGCGAGAACCCGGACACTGTACCGGAGAAGCGTCCGGCAGATGCCTTAAAACCAGATAATGAAAACCTTAGAAATGTACGTCCGGTAGATCATTATGAAGATCCGAACAAGGAAACATGGAAACAGTTTGTTTACATGCTGATTGGTCTTGCCATCGGTGTAGTTGCGATGTTTGTTCTTGTTATTCCTAGTGTAAAGGCAAGCGTAAGCGTTGACTATAATAACTTAAAGAAAGAGTACAGCCAGACTACAAATAAAAAAGATGCAGAAATCAGCACATTAAAAGATGACAAGAAGAGCCTCCAGAAAAAGAATAAGAAGCTTACTAAGCGTCTTAAAGTTTACGAAGGCTCCAAAGGCGAAGACAGCATGTATGACAGCATCTTAAAGGCCAGTCAGGCATACTCCAGTGGAAATTATGTGGAATGTGCAAAGCATCTCTTAAAAGTAGACAAAGGCTCTCTGCCATCCACAACAGCCAAGAATTTATATACATCCATGAAGGACAAAGCTTTCCAGAACGCTGCTACACAGTTATCTAACAGTGGAGATGCTTCTTATAAAGCATATAAATATCAGGATGCTTTAGATGATTACGAACAGTCTTACAAATATAACAAGAGCTACAATACACAGTATCAGATTGCAAGATGTTATATGTTCCTGAACAAGAATACAGATAAGGCAACAAAGTATTTCTATGATATTATTAATAATTCAGGAGACAGCGATTTGATTCGTAAAGCAGCGAACTATGGTCTTGGCATGACTGTTAATTCAGCGAAAGAAGCAGCAGCAAAGGCAAAAGGCGGAAGTACAACGACAGACTCTAAGTCAGATGCTACGAGCAGTTCTGATTCTTCCACATCTAAGAAGAGTAGTACAAAGAGTACAACAGAAGAAGACTTCGGTGCAGATACATCAAATAGCAATAACTAATTTTATAAAATTATTACGAATAAAAATAAGTTCGACAAAATATGTCGGACTTATTTTTTTGTTTTCGGTAAAATATAGTTATTCAGAGTTAAATATTACAATAAAAATAAAAGGAGAGGGAAAAATGGGATGCTGCCATGTAAAAAATCAATGTTTAGTTATCAGACTTCCGAAAGAAATTGATCACTATCAGGCTGAAAAAGTAAGAATGGAATGTGAGCAAAGTTTCATGAAATTTATTATCCGTGATATTATTTTTGACTTTTCCGATACTTCCTTTATGGACAGTTCAGGAATTGGCCTGGTATTAGGACGAGTGCGGAAGATACATCCAATTAATGGAAAGGTATATCTGTTTGGAGGAAATGAATTAATTCAAAAGATGTGGGAAATGGCAGGAATATTAAACCTGGTTACAGTTTTAGACAGTATTGAAAAAGTAAAGGAGGTATACGAATGAAACAGGCAGGGGAGAATAGTAACAGTTTAAAAATGGTATTTCGTAATCGCCCGGAAAATGAAAAAATTGTCAGGACGACAGCAGCGGTATTTGCTTCGGTATTAGATCCGACATTAGAAGAAATTTCTGATTTTAAAACGGCTGTTTCAGAGGCAGTCACTAATGCGATTATCCATGCCTATCCAAAAACAGGCGGCGATATTGAGGCGTATTTTAAAAGAGAAGATAAAAAGATAACAGTACTTATAACAGACTATGGTATAGGTATAAAAGATGTCGGAAAATCGATGCAGCCATTGTATTCAACCCTACATACACAGGAACGTTCCGGGATGGGCTTTACCTTTATGGAAGCATTCGCAGATGAGGTAAAAGTGAAAAGTGTACCCGGAAAAGGAACGACAGTAAAACTTATAAAAATTATAGGGAAGGGGGAGGAGTGTGGAGAGAACCTGTGAATTAATTAAGCAGGCAAAAGAAGGAAATAAAGAAGCACAGTCAATATTAGTAGAAGAAAACTCCGGTTTGATCTGGAGCGTGGTAAAACGTTTTCAGGGACGGGGATATGATAAAGAAGATTTATTTCAAATCGGCAGTATCGGACTGTTAAAATGCATTGAAAATTTTGATTTAGAAAGAAATGTAAAGTTCTCCACCTATGCAGTGCCATTAATTATGGGAGAAATCAAGAGATTTTTAAGAGATGACGGTATTGTGAAAGTAAGCCGGAGCCTAAAAGAGGCTTCTTATAAAATCAAAAGAGAAAAAGAACACTATCAAAAATTATACAATAGAGAACCAACATTAAAAGAAATTGCGGTCACCTTAGATATGGACGAGTCCGATATCCTTATGGCAATGGAATCTGGTCAGGAGGTGTGTTCTCTACACCAGGTCATTTATCAGAGTGAGGGAGATGAAATTCATTTAGAAGATAAACTCGAACAGCAGGCTGACTTGATAGAACAGACCGTAGATAATATATATGTACAGGAATTATTAAAAAAACTAAATGAGCAGGAACGCCAGATTATCCATATGCGGTACTTCCAAAATCAGACCCAGGCGGCGATTGCAAAAAAGATTGGAATTTCCCAGGTACAGGTATCTAGGATGGAGAAAAAAATACTGAATAAATTGAGGAAGAATGCCAATACTAAGGAAAACGGAAATCTTTGAGGAATTTGTTATGGAGAAAAAAATTATTTATCTGAAGGCAGAGCAGAGTTCCTATGTAAATCATGAAAAAATTCATATTGGGGACATTGCTTCTGTTTTTTGTGAAGATAAGGAGATAGAGAAGAAAATCAAAAATATTGTTTTATATGAGTTTGATGAGAAAAACGAAAAAGAAGGGAGAGTTTTTCTATCAATCTTATTATTGATTGAGAAAATTTCGGAACAGATTCCGTATGGTGAAGTTCGAAATACCGGTGAGACTGATATGGTTATCTATTATAAAGCAGAAGAGCTAAAAAGCAAAAAATGGGTACAGGTGATAAAGATTTTATTTATTTGTGCGACTTGTTTTTTTGGAGCAGGCATTACAGTTATGGGATACAATAATGATGTAGACATGGTGAAAGTATTTAGCCAGCTTTATAAAGTATTTCTTGGAACAAAGCCAGACGATCCTACATTTGTGGAACTCTTTTATTCTGTAGGACTGGCATTGGGAATTTTTCTGTTTTTTAATCATGTTCCGGGGAAAAAAGTTACAAATGAACCAACACCAATTCAGGTGCAGATGCGCCTTTACGAGCAGGATGTAAATAGAACTTTTTTATTGGGAGCCTCACGGAAAGGAGAAGAACTGGATGTGTCTGGGAATAATGACAGTGCCAATAATAAATAAAGTTATTTTAGGCTGGGTTGCTTTTGGTGCAGGATTTGCTGTGGCAGGTGGGTTTATTGCATTTATCAGTTTGATTGGAATTGTAACAAGGCTGGCAGGACTCACGAAAACGGCAGACGCAATCCCGACCTACGAAAATAGCATGGCATTAGGATTGATTTTTTTTAATCTCGTATCATTATATCAACCAGACTTACAGTGGCTTTCTTATACGGCAGCTCTTAGTATAATCAATATTGTAGGTCTTTTTACAGGAATATTTGCTGGATGTCTTGCCGGTGCACTTGCGGAGGTAGTAAATATTATCCCTATATTTTCCAGAAGAATCAAACTGAGAAAAGGATTTCCTTACATGGTAAAAGCCGCCGCAGTAGGAAAGTGCATAGGCTGTTTAATACAATTTTATATATTCTGATTTGCCGAGCTGGCGAGGCAGACGGAACAGACGAAGTCCTGAAGGTAAATAAAGCATATTTGTGACTTTAGTCGCGGCGGTTTGAATGTTCGCTTACAGCGCTCACATCCAAACCTTGCTCCGAGGCCACAAATATGCTTTATTTACCTTCAGGACTTCTGTTTGTCGGCAGCTCAGGAAATCAGTTGGAGGGATTTGGGGAAGAAGGCTGAAGACACAGAAATATCCAGAAAATTAAATTCTATAGGATTGATACATAAACTATTGTCATAATAACACAATAATTTATAGGTGTTACTTCTCTCCATTAACTAGTATTTCATCCATCTAGTTTCTAAAGTATTATTAGATTTTGTTTTTTCAATTTAATTCGCGCATCTTTTGTCGTGAACTGTAAAATGATCATCCATAAACTAGTTTGAAATAGCAAGATGAGTGTCAGTTCTCCAGATTTTCAATCCTTCAAAAAGCCACAGACGTCTGAAGTCTCCCTCAAATCTCCCCAAAACATAAATTCTGTCTGTTCTTCAACTTCCAAAGACAGCCCCCAAAGAGAGACCATACCCTGTATTTGTGGCCTCGGAGCAAGGTTTGGATACGAGCGTGTGTAAGCGAGTATTCAAACCGCAGCGACTAAAGCCACAAATACAGGGTATGGTCTCTCTTTGGGAGCGTTTCCTTTGCCTGCGGCAATCAGAATTTAACAAAACCAGTTGACGTATGAAGTGGATACAGGTATTATACAATTCAGAAGGCTCCTCTCTTTTTTGGAGGGAGCTGTTTTTGTTTTAAAATTAAAATGACCGTGAAAGGGGTATATACTTGGAAGAAAGAACAAAAGCACTGCTCGTCGGTGTGAATTTAAATAATGATCCAGAATTTGAGACAGCATTAAAAGAATTAGAAAGTCTGGCAGAGGCCTGTAACATGGAAGTTGTCGGAGTGGAGACACAGAATGTAAGCCAGATTAATACCGGTGTTTATGTAGGAACAGGACGTGTGGAGGAGATTAAAGCTGTTGCCCATATGATGGGGGCGGAGGTGATTATTTTTGATAATACGTTATCTCCAATGCAGCTTCGCAATCTAAAGGATATTATCGAGAGGCCGGTATTTGACCGTACACATCTGATTTTACAAATTTTCTCATCAAGAGCGAGAACAAGAGAAGCACAGATTCAGGTAGAGACAGCGAGACTTCAGTATGAACTGCCAAGACTTACCGGTATGGGAGAAATATTGAGCCGTCAGGGAGGCGGAAGCGGCGGATTATCTAATAAGGGAGCTGGTGAGAAAAAACTTGAATTAGATAAGCGAAAAATCCGCCACAGAATCAGCGAGTTAAAGAAAGAACTTCGTGAGGTAGAGAAGAACAGAGAGACGCAGAGAAAGCGGCGTTTAGTGCAGGGAATCCCACAGGTTGCCTTAGTAGGCTATACTAATGCAGGAAAGTCAACACTGTTAAATGCATTTATTGATAAATACGAGGAGAACGAAGAAAAGAAAGAAGACAGAAAAGTAATGGCAAAAAATATGCTTTTTGCAACACTTGATACTACAGTCCGCAAAATTCATTTGCCAGATAAAAGAGAATTTCTTCTTTCCGATACCGTAGGATTTATCAGCAAACTTCCACATAATCTCGTAGAAGCATTCCATTCTACATTAGAAGAAGTAAAGTTTGCCAATCTTCTGTTAGAAGTTGTAGACTATTCCGATGAACATTATATGGACCATATGGAAGTTACCCGGCAGACATTAAAAGAACTTGGCGCAGATGAGATTCCATGTATTCATGTCTTTAATAAATGCGATATTGCAAAGGCAAATGGGAGAGAAGATGTTCCAGCAGAGCTTCCGCATATCGGAAAAGACTGCATCTATATGGCAGCTGGACAGAATATTGGTTTAGAAGAACTCGTACAGCTTATTTCTAACCATATTTATCAGGATTATGTAGAATGTACGATGCTGATTCCGTATACGGAAGGGGCATTGGTGTCTTATTTCAATGAAAATGCAACTGTAAAAGAAACGGAATATGAGGCAGAGGGAACGAAAATAACGATGAGCTGTCTGCTTAAAGACCTCAAAAAATATAAGGAATATGTAATTCTGTAGGTCAGCTTTTGATTTGTTGAATTGGCAAAACTGACGAAACATCGAAATCCCATCGTCCATATTT